>NPID01003481.1_pt1 | contig 29918 bp, 25 predicted proteins | sample 8637491 | NCBI WGS metagenome assembly NPID01 (sample SAMN07420843, study PRJNA396082) | bioreactor metagenome | isolation source: sample BA6 brine-fed electro-methanogenic bioreactor BA | place: Japan: Kochi | collected 2016-06-14 | reverse complement strand
AAGTCGTTATCTCGAAGAGTTGTGATTTCTCTTCACTGGCTTTTAAATGTAGCAGGTGTTTTATTGGGAATAGTTGTATCGTTTGCAATTGGCAAACCCTTGCTATCTCTAGTGTTTTTTGTAATTCCTGGTTTGCTTTGGTTTTACTCTACAACTTATAAACGACAGTTTTTGCTAGGAAATATAATTGTAGCCTTTTTAACAGCACTAGTTCCCTTAATGCCTCTGCTTTTTGAACTACCAATGCTTTACGACACCTACTGGCAAACCCTAATTTTTGTCCCTTCGGTTTTTAATACCGTAATATATTGGGTTGGAGGATACGCAATATTCGCATTTTGGCTAACCCTATTTAGAGAGATTGTAAAAGATATTGAGGATTTTGAAGGCGATAGTGAATACGGCCGAAATACGTTACCTGTAGTTTTAGGTTTACGCATGGCGCGCACAATAGCAGCGGCAATTCTTCTAGTTACGCTATTGTTGCTTGCCTATCTTTTTNNTTTTTTTTTTTTTTTAAGTTCGATTATTTCACATTTTTTTATCTTGCAGTAACATTGATAATACCACTGTTTTATATGATAGTTCGCCTGCTAACTGCCGAGAATAAATCACATTACCATATAGTTAGCCTAGCAGCTAAGCTTGTTATGCTTTTAGGAATTCTTTACGCAATACCTTTCAGGTTTTTGCTTGGAGGATAACAAATTAAAATCCCTACATCATGGCAAAAAGCGTATCCTTTACAATTGATGGAAGGCAAGTTGTTGCTCCCGAAGGGAGTAACCTGCTTAAGGTTGCCCGCGAGAATGGATTTGATATTCCTGGGTTATGCTACCATAAAAAGCTTACGCCAACTGGAGCCTGCAGGCTTTGTTTGGTTAAGGTAGAGGGGATGCGTGGGCTAGTTGCCTCATGTGCTCTTAAGGTTGTTGATGGCATGAAGGTTACTGCCTTTGATCAGGAAATTGAGGATACCCGAAAATTCCTTGTGGATTATTTGCTTAGTGAGCACGACGATAGCTATGACAATACCTATTTTGATGAGCTTCGCGAGTTGATGTTTAGGTATAATCTCGATCAGAAATCGAAGAGATACTTTCAACCTATTTGGCCAGAGTTAGGCTTTAAGAAGGATGATACTTCTCCCGTGTTAACTTACGATCCGAATAAATGCATAAAGTGTTTTAGGTGCATTAAAGCCTGCGATGAGGTTCAAGGGAAAAATGTGCTCTCGTTTGACGATAGAGGAATTACATCATACATTATTGCAGGAACAGGCATTTGGGGCGAAAGCGAATGCGATGGCTGTGGCGAGTGTATTCAGCTTTGCCCCACAGGTGCAATTATTGAGAAGCCCAATAGAAATACCATCAAGCTAGATGAGGTCCAGCGCAATGTTATTACAACTTGCCCGTATTGTGGCGTTGGTTGCCAAATTGAGCTATTGGTTCAAGATGGACGTATTGTTCGAAGCAATGGCGTAGAGGGTGTGCTACCAAACGACGGGCGGCTATGCGTAAAGGGTCGCTTTGGCTACGAGTTTGTTCATAGCCCCGACCGGTTAACAAAGCCTCTTATAAAGCGAAATGGAAAATTTGAAGAGGCAACATGGGACGAAGCCCTAACGCTTATTGCCCAAAAGTTTGGTAAGATAAAGCAGGAGCATGGCCCTGATGCCCTTGCCGGATATGCATCGGCCAAGTGCACAAACGAGGATAACTACATATTCCAAAAGTTTATACGAACCGTATTTGGTACAAACAATATCGACTATTGCACAAGGCTTTGCCACGCATCAACAGTAACGGCAATGCTGAAAGCCATAGGTGATGGTGCTGGAGGAAATTCAATACAAGATTTTGAAACTGTAGATTGCCTGTTTGTTACAGGTAACAACATAATCGATACGCACCCAATTACCGCAACCTATGTTAAGCGGGGTGCCGCAAATGGGCAAAAAATAATTGTAGTCGATCCTAAATGGACTCCACTCGTTCGTTATGCAACGGTTTGGCTACAGCCAAAACTAGGAACCGATGTGGCTTTACTTAACGGTTTAGTTCACGTTATCATTAAAAATGGTTGGGTTAACAATGCTTTTATCGAAGAGCGGGTTGAGGGTGGTATGGATGCTTTTGATGAGCTTAAGCAGCTAACCCAAAAGTATAATCCAAAGTATGTTGAGGAAATTACATCGGTACCAGCCGAAAAAATTGAGCAAGCCGCTAAAATTTATGCAACAGCATCAACATCAATGATTGCCACAGGAATGGGCATGAGCCAGCAGGTAACCGGTACGCACAACGTATTTAGCCTAATTAACATGATGCTAATAACCGGCCAGGTAGGTCGCGAGCGTTGCGGCATTAACCCGCCACGTGGACAGAATAACGTGCAGGGTGCTACCGATGTTGGATGTTCGCCCTCAAACTATCCAGGGTATATTCCGGTTACGGACGATGAGAATCGGCGAAAAGCAGCAAAAATTTGGGGAGTTCCGTTTGAAATGCTCTCAAGCAAACCCGGATTGACAACCGTCGAAATTATGCAAGCAGCATACGAAGGAAAGGTGAAGGGGATTTACATTATGGGTGAAAATCCTATGATTAGCGATCCAAACTTAAACCATACCCAGCAAGCGCTTGAACGGATGGATTTTGTTGTCGTTCAAGATATATTTCATACCGAAACTACCCGTTTTGCCGATGTAATATTGCCAGCATCTACTTGGGCAGAGAAAACCGGTACATTTGTTAATAGCGACAGACGAGTATTAAGAGTGCGTAAGGCTGTTGAATGCCCTGGCGAAGCACGTGAGGATTGGCGAATTGTTCACGAGTTGGCCAAGCGAATGGGCAGCCCTATGCCCGAATACTCCTCAGAAGCCGATATTTTTGATGAGTTGGCTCAGGTAACCCCAATTATGCAGGGAATATCATATGATCGACTTGAAAAGGGAAGCATTCAATGGCCATGTCCACATAAAGATCATCCAGGTACACCAACCCTTTACCTCGAAGGGTTTAATACTCAAAGTGGTAAGGGCAAGCTGTTCCCCGTTGAGTACGCTCCTCAAACCGAAAAGGTAGATGCTAACTATCCCTTTATGCTAAATAGCGGTAGGTTGCTTTATCACTACCATACCGCTACTATGACCCGCAGAACAAAGGTGCTCCGCGAATATGTTGATGAGGCTTACGTGCTAATTCATCCAAACGATGCGCTAAAGCACGGATACACCGAAGGCGATAAGGTAAAGCTAATTTCGAGGCGAGGTGAGCTTAAAACTATTGTTAAGCTTAGCAGCGAAGTGCTCGAAGGTGAACTGTTTATGCCTTGGCATTTTACAGAGGCTCAGGTGAACAGGCTCACGCGTGATGAACTTGATCCTTTCAGCCGCATTGCACCCTTTAAGTTATCGGCTGTTAGGCTTGAAAAGGTCTAGTAAATATTATTGAATGGGTTTGCCTGAGTTTATTGGCTGTTTATCAAATCATACCATATTGTAGTGCAATTTATTGGTTAATGATTTAGAAATTTATACTATTTTTGAACTTCAATTGGGACCTGAAATAAATTTGAACTGACAGAAAAGCATGAAGAAGTTTTTTACAGCACTACTTTTTTCCCTTTCTTTTATTTCTATTGCTGCTTTTGCACAGGATCAAACCAGCAAAGATTATATTTTAAGGGCAAACCTAAAACATGAGAATAAGGATTTTGATGGGGCAATTACCGAACTCAATAAGGCCATTGAGCTCGATCCGCAGAATAAGTACGCCTATGTTTTCCGAGGCGATTCAAGGGCTGAGAAGGGCGACTACCAAACCGCAATAGTTGACTACACAAAGGCTATTGAAATTGACGATCGGTATGCTATTGCCTACTACTACAGGGGTAACCTACGGTTTAAAATGCAGCAATACGAAGAGGCTGAAGAGGATTTCAATATGGTGCTTAAAATAGTTCCGCTCTTCTCTATGGCTTACAATCAAAGGGCAAAAAACAGGGTTAAACTTGACGATTACAAAGGGGCTATATCCGATTTTACTAAGGCTATTGAAATTGATCCGAAGTTTGTTAGAGCATACGTAAATAGAGGCGAAGCGCGTATCGATGTTCACGATCTGCAAGGTGCTATTCTCGATTTTAATCAGGCAATTGTAATCGACCCCGAAATGGCCGACGCGTATTACTCGAGAGGTTATACTAAAATTCTACTTGGCCAAAAGCAAAGCGGATGTAAAGATTTGGAAACGGCACAAGAGCTAGGTAAAGTTGAAACCCATTTTCTTATTAAGGAGTTTTGCAAAGAGAATGCTCCACCCCCCAAGCGTAGATGGTAGTGAGACTTTTCTTAATAATTCTGACTTTCGTAATTACCCAAGGGTTAAATGCTCAGAGTGTTGAGTATTACTTCTCAAATGGGCTTGCTAAGCATAAGGCAAAGGATTATAATGGTGCTATTACCGATTTTAGTAGCGCTATTTCAATAAACTCCGAAAATCCTACATTGTACTACTGCAGAGGATTGTCCTATCTCGAAGCCGAAAAGTTTGATGAGTCAATTAACGATTTTAATACGGCAATTAATTTAAGCCCATTTAACCATTTAGCCTTTTTTTACAGGGCAAAAGCAAAAGAGCAGAAAGGTGATTTGAAAGGAGCAATTTCCGATTATTCCGAAGTACTTAAGATTGACCCACAGCATGCCGAAAGCTATTTCCTCAGAGCAAAAGCAAAGCATTCGCTTGGTAGCTATATTGATGCTATTACCGATTATGACCTTATGCTAAGCATTGACAGCCTAAGCGTTAAGGGATTATTCCACCGTTCACTCTCAAAGTTTACCATGGCCGATTATGGAGGCACAATTCTCGACCTAGAGCAGGTCCTCGAACTCGACCCTACTTTGGTTGAGGCATACTACTACAGAGGCTTGGCAAATATTAGGTCGGGGAAACTAAATAATGGCTGTGTCGATTTGTACAAAGCCCATGAAATGGGAGATACGCGCGCAAAGCAATGGCTTAAGGATAAGTGTAACATGAACGAGTAAACCATGCAAAGCAACATATCTCGAAACGAGCTCGAATTAAAATTACAAGAAGGAATTCTTAGCAATGTCAACCTCAGCGAAATTAATATCGATGGGCTCGATTTTGGAGGTTGTACCTTAACCAACATTGTTTTTGCAAGCGAAGTTCAGGAAGATAGGTTATTGAGGAATGTAAACTTTTGCGGAGCAAAATTCGATAACGTTTTTTTCGATCATGCCCAGCTAATCGGATGTAATTTCGATGGCCAAGATACGCAGCTTACCCGTGTTTCATTTAAAAAGGCAACGTTGCAAAAGTGCCGATTTAGGCGCACAAACTTTCATTGGTGCGATTTTCGCTACGCCGAAATTAATTCAGCTACCTTCGAGTCGGCATCGTTTAGCTGGTGCGATTTTTACCGTGCCTTTTTCGTTGGAATAGTTATTTTTCGCAAGTCCACAATTGCTAGCTCAAGCTTATACTACGCATACTTTGATGAGGGGGCAACTATTCGACGAGAGAATCTTGCAAATAGCTGCATTCTACAGCAAAGCTATAATGCTTATCGAAAGTTTTTGGTAGATTGGCCAAAATACGGCCCAGGAATACGTAAGAACGAGCAGGGAGTAGAGTCCGATTGGGATCCAACAGCATCGCTTAGGGCAAGGTTTATGGATGCAGAGGATATTTACAAAACGCTTAATGGGCTTTGGATGAGCAAAGGTTTTTTAGCTGATGCTAATTGGGCTTTTGTTAAGGGCAAAAAAATGGAACGCAAGCGCCTTATTGCTCAGCTGTTGCATGGGAATGATTTAGGCATTAGCGACCGTATTAGTATTGTTTTTAGCATTTTTTGGAACTTCTTCACCGATGTACTTTTTGGATACGGAGAGAGCATGCGGAAGATGATACTTACCTACTTAGTAACAATCTTTATTTTTGCTTACGTTTATTACGCATCCGATGCCACCAATTTAACCGATTACGTTAAAGCGTTAATTATTAGCTTTAAGAATATGGTTGCGCAAACTTCGGATGAAATTCAGGGTATTTCTCCCTTCCTCGATTTTATGAACATGGTGCAAACCACCATCGGTATCCTAATTACGGGTATATTTGGTTTTATCTTAGGTAACAAGATTAGAAATCAGTAATACTTTGGCGATAATGATTTTAGTTTGAAAGATGTAATTTCTTTTTTTGCCATTTCGATCATAGGCCCGTTTTTATGTTCAGGTAAATTCCTTTTATTAAGTGCTTTTGGTAGAGTGAAATATTGTAATTACATTTGCAACCGTTTTGGCTTAATATAGATCTGTATAGCAAGTTCTCTTCTCTGTGTATTTCCCTTTGACGACACCTTCCTAATTCACTACTTTACGCTAAAAAGTTATTTACGCTCGGTAAACATTTTCCCTCTGAACAGATTGATGGTTAATGTAAATATCGAAGCATTAACCATATTATTTTTATGAATAGTAATTCTCAACAGAGAAGTAAAAGGGAAAGGTTCGGTTCGAACAGAACAAGACCCATTCCTGCAAGAAAATCGGCCCCGAAAAGAAAATTTCAGTCAACAATTGATCCTGCAATTTTTACAAAGAGAGCAAATACGGCAAACGAAGCTAAGTTCGTTTCTTCATGCTCAATTGCTAATTTACCTGTTCATCAGCAAATAGTTAACAACTTGCTGGGAAAAGGATACGTAACACCAACTGAAATTCAGGAAAAAACAATTGGCACAATACTAAAAGGAAACGATTTAATGGGAATCGCTCAAACTGGAACAGGTAAAACTGGTGCGTTTCTTATACCATTAGTTAATAATCTGGTAAATCAAAAAGCAGATTTTCAGGTTTTGGTTGTGGCGCCAACACGCGAATTAGCAGTACAAACAAACACCGAGTTTTTAAGCATTGCAAAAGGGTTGGGTATGCAAAGTAGCTGCTTTATTGGGGGCACTAGCGTATCAGCCGATATACAAAAACTACGCAAAGCCAGTCATTTTGTTATTGGTACTCCTGGTCGTTTAATTGACATGGTAAGGCAAGGTGCGCTAAACTTAGGGCATTTTAATACCCTTGTTCTCGACGAGTTTGATAGGCTTTTGGACATGGGCTTTTTGAATGACATTGAGCAGCTAATAAGCGGAATGGTAAACAGGAAGCAAACAATACTGTTTTCGGCAACCGAAGAAAAGGGCCAAAAGAAGATAGTTGATAGGCTGCTTACAAATCCGGAAATGGTTAGGGTGCATAACGGAACTCAAACAGCCGATACCGTCGATCAGGAAATTGTTTCGGTAAAGCTAGGTGAGAAAAAGATGGATATTCTTTTAGGAATGATTCGCGACGATACGTTTAAAAAGGTTCTCGTTTTTGCCGAAACCAAGCGCTGGGTTTCTCGCATTTGTAAAGATTTGCGTAAATCGGGAATTAAGGTTGATGAGATTCATGGCGATAAATCACAGAATTACAGGCTTAAAGCCCTAAACTCATTCAGAGATAATAGCATACAGGTGCTAGTTGCTACCGATGTGGCTGCCAGAGGACTCGATATCTCTCAGGTTTCGCATGTTATAAACTATGAGCAACCACGAAATATCGATAGCTATATTCACAGAATTGGCCGAACCGGAAGGGCTGGACAGCTTGGTAAAGCAATAACTTTTGTAAACTAGTATACTCCACATAAACAATAGTATAAATCATCATTTAAATAAACAGTTATGAAAGAAGGAACAGTAAAGTTTTTTAACCACACAAAAGGATTCGGATTTATCAGACCAAACGATTCTGAGGAAGATATCTTTGTACATCAAACAGGTGTAATTGGGCAGATTAATGAAAATGATAAAGTGCAGTTCGAAGTTGAACAAGGCAAAAAAGGTTTAAACGCAGTTAACGTTCAGGTTATCGACTAAAGCGATTAATTATTTCAGTTTGGTTAAGTTTTAATTGTGTTTTTTTATCGCTTTAAGGCGATAAGTAAAATGTATGTAAAACCGTTAAACAAATTATAAAGTTGTAATTTTGTTTTCGTATTTCATTTTACCCTTTCCCTAATTTTGGGTGGTATTTATTCATGCATAAAAACTTTTGCTCGTGAAATTCAGTCAGTATCATTTTACTGATGTCGTTATTAAGAACATTGATAATTTGGGCTTTAAACGCCCTACCGATATTCAGTATAAAGCCATTACCCCAATCCTAAACGGCGAAGATGTTTTGGCCGTTGCACAAACAGGAACAGGCAAAACCGCTGCATTTGCAATACCTATTGTACATAACCTAACTGTTAAACGAGCCGAAAAGCATTCGTTTTCGCCACGCTGTTTGGTTATGGTACCAACACACGAACTCGCCATGCAAGTGGCCGATGTATTTAAGGCATTAATGAATGGGACAAAGCTAAAGGCGCTTGCGCTGTTCGGTGGTGTTCAGCAATCGGATCAAATCGATATCCTTAAAAAAGGTGTCGATGTGCTAGTAGCAACACCAGGGCGTATGTTCGATATTGCTAGTCAGGGTTTTCTTAATTTTCAGGATGTCGAAATTCTTGTCCTCGACGAGGCTGATTATATGCTCGAGTTGGGTTTTTTAACCGATATGGATCAGCTCTTTAGGCGGATTCCTCGAAATAGGCAAACCCTTTTCTTTTCGGCAACAATTAACCCAAAGATTAAGGATCTAGCCTATAGCCTTGTTCGACATGCCGTACGAATTCATATCTCACCTCACGATCCAATTTCAAAAAACATCGACCATAGTGTAGCGTATATTGAGATGGACGATAAGCGATTTTTCCTTGAGCATATTGTCAAAGAAAATCCCGATAGCAAAGTAATTGTGTTTGTCCGAACCAAGGTTCGTGCTGAGCGAGTTGCCAAAGCGCTCGAAAGAGTTGGCTTATTAAGCCAAACCATTCATGGTGATAAAGATCAGCAGGAGCGATCATTAACAATGGATAATTTCAAAAAAGGGATTAATAGGATATTAATTGCAACCGAAGTTAGCGCTAGAGGAATAGATATACCCAATGTGGATATAGTGGTAAACTACGATTTACCTGAAGAGGCCGAGAATTACGTGCATAGGGTTGGCCGAACGGGTAGGGGCGATAAGCGAGGCATGGCTATATCGTTTTGCAGCGAGCAAGAACGTGAGGTACTAAAGCAAATAGAAGGGTTTTTACAGAAGCCAATTTCCGTTGTCCATATTTCAAAGGATGAATACGAAGCGACAATCGATTTCTCCGAATCGTCCGAGCACGACTGGCAAAGCCTTATCGATGAACAAAATGTTTTTGAGGCAAATCGTAAGAGCAAGGTAAAGCCTAAGTCGAAGCGCAAAAAAAAGAAGTAATGAGGTCGCTGGTTTCCAGTAGTTTTATCTGGGGAAATAAGTAATCTAATCGTCACTTTCTCAACCTTAAAGCATCGGTTAAATCTAATTTTTTCAAATTGGTTTCTATGTTTTACGATTAGAAACACATTTCTGTTTAACTTTAAGTCCAGTTTACTAACCTAAAACCTAAAACTATGAAAAAGCTATTGTTACTTACATCGTTACTAGTTGCATTCGTTTGCCTTGCTATTCCTTCTCATGCTCAGGATAACGAGCTTGAGCGCCCCGATAAATGTGGTGTGGCCGAGGTTGATAAATTTGTAAACAAAAGTTTTGACTCCTACGAAGAAAGCCTTGAAATTTCAAAAGCGGTCAAGTTTATCACTGTTCAAGGAGAAGGAGATGAAAAGCACATTGCTAATGCTCAAGGCGAGCCAATTTCGAAACCCGATGCTTTGGCACAGCTTGCCGAACTGTTAGTAAGAGCTAAAAAGCAGAACGATAATATTCAATCGGTGCAAGACCTTCAAAAACCAGCAACCGATGCAGCTAAAAAAGCTCCATTGCAAAAAAAGCCAAAAGCAACTAAAAACCTTAAAATTGGTGCCGACGCTCTATCAAAGACAGTGCAAGAAACCAAGAAACAAATCGAAGAGATAGACAAACAAATTGAGGACATAAAAAGCATGGAATAACCCAAATGGTTACAAAATCAAAACGAGGCAAGCTAAATTTAGCTTGCCTCGTTTTGATTTTGTAGCGAGAGGCGGGCTTGAACCGCCGACCTCATGATTATGAATCATGCGCTCTAACCAGCTGAGCTACCTCGCCATCAATTTTGCGTGGCAAAAGTATAAAATATTTTTTAACCAACAAGCGTTATACCTTATAATTTGGCAGTAACAAATCATATCATCGAAACGTTTGTGTTAATGTTATTAACACTCAAACAGATGCTGTGTTAATAAAAAAAAGAGCATTTCTGTATGTTTAACCAAAATTAAGCTTATATTGCAGTAAGAGCAACATTCCATGGCATCTCAGGTACATGGATAAATATGAAAGATTATGGAGAATGTTAATGTTAATAACAGGGTTGAGCTTGAGTTCACGTTTAAAACTACACCAAGTATACTTTACAATAGGCTAAGTACCCCATCTGGGCTGTCCGAATGGTTTGCCGATGATGTAAACCTCGATGGTGATATTTTTACATTTTTTTGGGATAATTCCGAAAGTCAGGCTGAACTTATAAGTCGAAAAGAGAATAAATACATACGATTTAGATGGATTGGCGATGATAGCGATGATGCCTATTTTGAATTCAGAATTTGCCCCGATGAGCTTACCGGAGGTGTTGCACTTCACGTAACCGAACAGCTTCTCGATGACGATACCGATGATGCTGAGTCTCTTTGGAACTATCAGATTAATGAGCTAAAAAGGCATCTTGGCGTTTAACTTCCAGCCGCTAATTAGTCATTCTTTCGTAAAGCCTTCTCTCGGTTAAAAGCCTTGTTGAGGCTTTTTTTGTTTCTGTTGGTTTTAATCAGTTTATTTATGTTGCCAATTTGCATTTTTTAAGTGTAGATGGGCAAAAAAAATAATTACTTTTGCCAATGCTCATTTGATTTTGCACGTTATACTGTTTGATGTGCATTATTGCGATTAAAGCATTTGTTTTCTGTTCGCTTATGAAAAGGCTCCACTGGTTTGTTTTAAAATCTTATTTAGGTCCACTATTCATGACATTCTTCATCGTCATGTTTATTCTGCTTATGCAGTTTCTGTGGAAGTATATAGATGATTTAGTTGGGAAGGGTCTTGAGGTTAAAGTAATCGTTGAGCTATTGGTTTACGCATCGGCGGGTTTGGTTCCTATGGCATTGCCCTTATCAACCCTGTTAGCTTCGCTAATGACGTTGGGTAACCTTGGCGAAAACAACGAACTGCTGGCCATGAAATCGGCTGGAATATCGCTACCACGTATTATGCTGCCCTTAATTTTCATAACCATCCTAATTTCAGGAGGCGGATTCTTCTTCTCCAACAACGTTCTCCCTTATACAAACCTAAAGATGAGCACTTTGCTTTGGGATGTTAAGCAGCAGCGCCCCGATTTATCCATTAGGGTTGGCGTTTTTAACGACGATATTGAGGGTTATAGCATTAAGATTGCCAATCGCGATCAGCGAACAAATCTAATGGAGGATATTATTATTTATGATCACCGATCTAAAGAGGGAAACTTAGTTGTTACTGTGGCCGATTCCGGATACATGCATCTTACTAAGGACGAAAAGTACATGGTGGTTACCCTATACAGCGGTTATTCATACGAGGAGATGCTCGAATCACGTGCTGTCAGAAGGTCGAATAATCGCAAATTTCCCTCAAGAAGAAACAAGTTCGAAGAACAGGTAGTACTCCTCGAACTCGAAGGTTTTGGCCTTGAGCGGAGTAATGAGGATTTGTTTAAAAGTAGCTTTCATGCGCTTAACCTTCAGCAGCTGAGTCATGTTCAAGATTCTCTTGCAAATGAGATATCAAAAAGGCAACAAGCTGCTAAGCAATCGTGGGTGCGAAGCACCGTTACGCAAAATCCGTTTAGCCTTACCCGCGACTCCATGGCTAAGGTAACCTTTACGCTCAATGCCGATTCGTTAATGGCCACATTTAGCGAAAAGCAGCAACATGGCATTATCGAGCGGGCACTGTCGAATGCGCGTTCAGCAAAAAATTCGGTAGCCTCTACCGCGAGCGATATTAAGAGTAGATCGAAGCACAAGGTGCGGCATACAATTGAGTGGCATCGGAAATTTGCCCTTTCGTTTGCTTGCTTTGTGTTTTTCTTTATAGGTGCGCCTTTGGGCGCTATAATCCGTAAGGGCGGGTTGGGTATGCCTGTTGTGGTATCGGTACTTTTTTTTGTGGTTTACTACGTAATTTCGCTAAGTGGCGAAAAATTTGCTCGCGAGCTTATGTGGGATCCGCATGTGGGCATGTGGGTGTCGTCGTTCATTCTACTTCCATTGGGTGTATTTCTCTCGTACAAAGCCACTGCCGATTCGGTAATAATGAATGCCGATTTTTACATTCAAGCAGTTAAAAAGTTTGTGGTTTTTCACGGTAAGGTAAAGTCGTATTTTAAGCGTAAGTAGATGAGGATACTCATGTTAGCGAATAAAGTACCCTACCCACCAAACGATGGGGGAGCCTTTGCAACGCTAAACATGGCTGTTGGACTAGCCGAATCGGGAGCAAAGGTTACGATGCTTGCCATGTCAACGCCAAAGCATCCATCAACCGAAAACGATTTCCCTAAGGATATAAGAGATAAAATTGATGTTAAAACCGTTTTTGTTAACACCAATTTGTCGCCATTAAAAGCATTGGCAAATTTGATCTTTTCAAAGCATGCCTATAATGCTCAACGTTTTATAAGTAGCCAATTTGCCAGGGCCATTCAGCATACTTTATTGCAGGATAAGTATGATATTGTTCAGCTTGAGGGGCTGTACCTATATCCCTATGTTGATTTAATAAGGAAGCATTTCGCAGGAAAAATTGCTCTCCGAGCACATAATGTTGAGCACGAAATTTGGGAGCGAAGTGCATTAGTTCAGCAAAGCCCGCTAAAAAAGTGGTATTTTACGCTTTTGTCCAAGAGGATTGAAAAGGCTGAAGTTAGCCTGTTGCAAAGTGTTGATATTCTTGTGCCAATTTCGCTGCGCGATGAGCAAATGCTTAAGCAGCTTGGTTTCGAGGGCGCTTCGTTAGCTTCTCCAACAGGTTTTTGCATTGGCAATGCTGTTGAGGTGAGCAACAATTTTGAGTTTCCCTCGCTGTTTCATCTTGGTAGCCTCGATTGGATTCCCAACCAGGAGGGTATTTTCTGGTTTCTCGACAACTGCTGGCCACACGTGTTATCGTCGGTACCCAACGCTAAATTCTATCTGGCTGGGCGCAATGCTCCTAAGCATTTAATCGAGAAGGTTGCCGATTATACAAACGTTGTTTATGTTGGCGAGGTTGAAAACTCGGCCAATTTTATGCAATCAAAAGCGGTAATGGTAGTGCCGCTCCTCTCAGGAAGCGGAATGCGTATTAAAATTGTTGAGGGCATGGCATTGGGTAAGGCTATTGTAACCACCACTATTGGGGCCGAAGGAATTGCTGTTGAGGATGGTAAACATTTGGCTATTGCCGATACCCCTTTGCATTTTGCCAAAAGAGTGGTTGAATTGTTGTTGAGTAAAGAAGAAACAATGAGAATAGGGAATGAATCAAAATTATATGCTAATCATAATCTTAACAATAGTATTTTAACGCGTAAATTGTTCGATTTTTACAATAAGTAATAGAATCAGCATAACACTTAAAATAGTTAATAGATTTAGCTAATTTTGCACGGCTTTATTTGAAAATGGCTATAGCCTGATAAATGATAGAAATACTACTTCAAATAGTTTTTTGGTTGTCGGTTGGGGCATTACTACATTCATATGTTCTGTTTCCGTTTATTCTTTACGTTTTATCAAAGAATAAAAAGCAAAATTCAATTGTTTATTCTAGATCAGATAATTTGCCTGACATTACAATCTTAATGTCAGTTTACAACGAGGAATTGGTAATTGAAAACAAGATTAAAAGCATTTTAAATACTTCTTATCCTAAAGAGCGTTTAAGGGTTTTAATTGGTTCTGATGCCAGTAATGATAATACTAATAAAATTGTTGAACGATATGTAAAGGAGTTTCCAGGAATTGTTTTATACCCTTTTGCCGAACGACAGGGAAAACCGAATGTTATCAATAAGCTTAAAAGTTATGCCGATACGGAAATACTTGTTTTAACAGATGCAAAAGTTTTTTTTACTGAGGATACTCTATATGAAATGGTTAAGCACTTTCAAAATCCTGAAATAGCACTTGTAGGAGCAAATTTATTGAATAAGCATATTGCACATAAAGGTATCTCATTGCAAGAAAATGCATTTATGTCTCGTGAGATACAAATGAAGTACCACGAAGGATTGATTTGGGGATTGCTAGTTGGAGCATACGGTGCTTGTTTTGCCATTCGAAAGCAATTTCTCTCAACTGTCCCAAAGAATTTTCTTGTTGATGATTTTTTCATTACTATGCAAGTCATTAAAAAGGGCATGAAAGCGATATACGAATTAAATTCAATATGTTACGAAAATGTGCCAGGTGTTCTAAAAGAAGAGTTTAGACGAAAAGTGCGAATTTCAACGGGTAATTTTCAGAACTTGGGCCGATTTGCTCACATGCTTTGGCCTCCATATAAACCTATTGCTTTTGCGTTTCTTTCACATAAGGTAATAAGGTGGTTAGGCCCAATTCTTATTATGCTCAGCTTTGCAAGTAGCGCAATTTTAGCAAAGCAGCATACTTTCTTTTTTGTAGCATTTGTAGCTCATGTAATAGTGTTACTTTTGCCCTTGGTGGATCAGTTATTCAAACTTTTAAAAATCAATATACAAGTTTTACGTTTTATAACCCATTTTCTGAGTATGAACATTGCCCTTTTTGTAGGGCTTTTAAAATATTTTAAAGGAGTTAAAAGCAATGTGTGGCAACCAACCCAACGAAATCAGTAAGCTCAATACCATTGAGGAGGCGCTAACCGACCTTAAGGAAGGGAAAATTATTATTGTAGTTGATGATGAAGACAGAGAGAATGAAGGCGATTTTATAGCCGCTGCCGAGCTTATCACCCCCGAAATTGTGAATTTTATGGCCAAGTACGGCCGTGGGCTTATTTGTGCTCCGTTGTCGGAAGAGCGCTGCCAAGAGCTCGAACTCGAGCTAATGGTTGGCAATAACACCGCCTTGCACCAAACGCCTTTTACCGTATCGGTCGATTTAATTGGCCAAGGCTGTACAACCGGAATATCGGCTTCCGATAGGGCAAAAACAATTAAAGCGCTTGTCGACCCCGATGCCAAACCAGAGGATTTGGCTCGTCCGGGTCACATATTCCCACTAAAAGCCCGAGAGAAAGGTGTGCTCCGACGTGCAGGCCATACCGAGGCGGTTGTCGATTTAACCCGTTTAGCCGGTCTAAAACCAGGAGGTGCACTTGTTGAAATAATGAATGAGGATGGTACCATGGCTCGTCTGCCTGAGCTGTTCGAAATTGCAAAACGTTTCAACCTCAAAATTATTTCTATACAAGATTTAATAGCCTACAGGCTTAAGTTCGAAAGCCTAATTGAGATGGGGCAACGGGTTAAGCTACCTACCGATCATGGAATGTTCGAGGCAGTTGCCTTTAGGCAAAAAGCACAGAACGTTGAGCATATTGCACTGGTAAAAGGAACCTGGGAGCCCGATGAGCCCGTGCTGGTTCGCGTGCACTCATCGTGTGTTACGGGCGATATTTTCCATTCGCAACGATGCGATTGTGGAACACAGCTTCAGCTTGCCATGGAGCTAATTGAACGCGAAGGGAAGGGCGTTCTGGTTTACATGAACCAAGAGGGAAGAGGTATTGGCCTGTTCAATAAAATTCATGCTTACAAGCTGCAAGAGGAGGGAATGGATACCGTTGATGCAAATATTGAGCTAGGTTTTCAGCCCGACGAACGCGAGTACGGTGTTGGTGCAAGTATTATCCGTGAGCTTGGCGTACGCAAAATGAGGTTGTTAACCAACAATCCGGTTAAACGAAGAGGCCTCGAAGGTTATGGCTTAGAGGTTGTTGAGAATATTCCCCTTGAGGTACCTCCTCGTAAGGAGAACGAATTTTACATGCGGACTAAGCGCGATAGGATGGGACACAAACTTGTGCTATTGCCCGATCCACCTAAGTCTGATAATAAATCGGAGAAATAGTATCCTGTGATGCATAGTTTACAAGGTTTGCGAATTGTGTATATGGGTACTCCCCATTTTGCCGTTGAACCGCTAAAGGCTCTTTTAGCCCATTCGGCAAGCGTTGTTGGGGTTGTTACTGCGCCCGACAAACCTGCGGGCAGAGGGCAGCGCATATCGCAATCGCCAGTAAAGCAATTTGCACAGGAGCAAAACCTGAATACGCTGCAGCCCAATAATTTAAAGGATGAGCTTTTTATCGATAGCCTCAAAGCCCTTAATGCCGATTTGTTTATTGTGGTTGCTTTTCGGATGCTACCGAAAGCGGTTTGGAGTTTACCTCGGCTAGGTACATTTAACCTCCACGCTTCGCTGCTGCCTCAATACCGTGGTGCAGCACCAATAAATTGGGCAATAATTAATGGTGAGATAAAAAGTGGCGTTACCACTTTCCTAATCGATGAACAGATTGATACAGGTGGTATTTTGCTTCAACGCGAAGTTGGAATTAGCCTAGATGACACAGCGGGCGAGCTACACGATAAGCTAATGGTTGTTGGCGCCAAGTTGGTTGTCGAAACTGCTCACAGTTTATTCGCTGGCACTATAAGGCCTATTGATCAAAGTAAGTTTATTAGCGCCAATGAGCTTAAGCCAGCCCCTAAGCTTTTTAAGGATAGCACACGAATTTGCTGGTCGGATTCGGCGCAGGTTGTTCATAATTTTATTCGCGGTTTAAGCCCTTATCCTGCTGCATGGACAGAGGTTATTGGTAGTGACGACAAGGTTACATCGGCTAAAATACTAAGGGCAAAGGTTGCCGATACTAACGACAGCATTGAGCCCGTTGGATCAACAAAAACCGATGGTAAATCCTATTTACGAGTAAAGTGTGGCTCTGGCCATATTGATATACTACAAATTCAGCTTTCGGGTAAAAAGGCACTTCCCATTGACGATTTTCTAAAGGGATTTAGGAATATTGAGGCCTATAGATTTATTTAGCTTGGTGAACTATTTCGCTTAAGGCTATTCATTTTTAGGTTTTCTTCCACGTAAAAATATTTTTTCGCCAGCAACGGGCTCTTCGCCTTCTTGCATTCTGTTTCGGCGATATAACCATTTTAGCCTAACACCATACATTTGAGCAATTTCGTACATGGTTTCGCCTTCTTCAGCAATATGCAACGGATGGTTAACCTCGGCTTTCCGGCGCTTGGGTTGTATAAAAAGCTCCTGGCCTTCGTCCAGTTTTGCTCCTCGTTCAATTTCGTTGTACTTTGCTAGCTGCCATGGCATTAGTTCAAGTTCGCGAGTTAGCTCCTCGTAGGTGTCGCCTTTTTCAACAATAATGTATTTTATTCTATTTTTCATGTACAGCTTGCGCTGATTGAATATGTCAATGGAGAAGTTCTCCGGATCAATCTCTTCGCCCATCCCTTTTGTTGGCGATTCAATACTGATGTCAACGCCAGTGTCGAGCGTGTAAAGTTTATACTCTTCGATAATCCGAATTAGCTTTTGCGGATACTGCGGATCGGTTGCGTAGCCAGCCTTTTTTAGACCACGTGCCCATCCTTTATAATCGGTTGGGTTGAGGTCGAACAGGAAAGCATACCTTCTAGCTCCTCTTAAAAATTCAGAGTGATCATGATAGGATTTTTCAGGGCTGCGGTATTTCCTAAAGCATTCGCCTTTAGCATCGTCATCGTGGTAAATGCGTGGGCCAGTCCATGTTTTGTGGCATTTTATGCCAAAATGGTTATTGGCCTTAACGGCCAGTGTGCTATTCCCGCTTCCGCTTTCAAGGAGCCCTTGCGCAAGAATTATGCTGGCAGGTACGCCATACTTCTTCATTTGCGAAATGGCTAACCCTTGGTACATTTTAATGTACTCTTCACTAGTTATCTTTTTCTGAGCAAGGGCGTTACCCGAGTAACCAAAGGCTGTAAATACAATAAGTATGAGGGTTGCTATATTGCGCATTTCCAATTTTTGCCTCAAATATAATAGTTATACATTAAAATACTAGAAATGTAGAGTAAACCATTGTTGCTAATATTCGTTCAAACACCATAGTTGTTGAGCAATTAGGGAAATATTAAATTGAATTTGTATATTTGACCATTACCACAATTGGTAAATTTAATAAAGATGTAGATGCAGAATAGTAAGAGTTTGTCGTTCAGCTTTACCGAATATGGCAGCATTAACGATCTGTCTGAAAAGTACAAAAAGCTTGCGCATCAAGCCATTGAGGCTACCAAAACGAGCTACTCCCCATATTCCGAGTTTGCAGTTGGTGCAGCACTGCTGCTAACAAACGGAGAGGTTATTCTTGGTAGTAATCAGGAGAATGGAGCATACCCATCAGGCATTTGCGCCGAGCGCGTTGCACTTTTTTATGCCGGAACGGCATTCCCTAATGTTCCGGTTGAGGCCATTGCCATTGCTGCAAGCTATAAGGGAAAACCTGTTGATGAGCCCATATCGCCATGTGGTGCCTGTCGTCAGGTTATGATTGAAACACAAAATATTGGCAAACGCCCATATAAGGTTATTATGATTGGTCAAAAAAGGGTTGTTGAAGTTGATGATGCAACATTCCTTTTACCTTTTACTTTTTCAAACACAATAAATGCTTCGAAATAGCTTGCTTTATGCTAAAGTGGTATCAGGAGCTTTTTAGTAATTACGCAAAGCAGTACGATAACGAATCGTTTACTCAGGGTACACTTGCTGAGATCGATTTTATTGAGCAAGAGATTAATTTCGATAAGACAGCTCAAATTCTCGATATTGGCTGTGGCACTGGCCGGCACTCCATTGAGTTAGCAAAGCGAGGATACTCGGTTTTTGGTTTCGACTTGTCGGAAAACCAGTTACAGCGAGCTCGCCAAAAGGCCAAAGAGCAGAATGTAACGGTAACCTTTGAGCAGCATGATGCTTGTGATTTTAGCTTTCCAAACCAATTCTCATTAGCCCTTATGCTTTGCGAAGGAGCGTTTCCGCTGATGGAAACCGATGAGATGAATTTCCAGATCTTAACCAATGCCTATCGAAGTTTGAAAGTGGGTGGGAAGTTTATTTTTACAACGCTAAATGGGCTATTCCCCCTTTTTCATTCGGTAAAAGATTTTATTAGCGGTAATATGAATGAGGGGAATACAAGTGATCATACCTTCGATTTGATGACATTCAGAGATCATTCTACTTTTACATTCACCGATGATAGTGGAGTTGAGCATACCCTGCAATGCAATGAGCGATACTACGTTCCATCGGAAATATCGTGGCTCTTAAAATCTATTGGCTTTGTAAACATTGCCATACATGGCTGCAATACGGGAGCGTTTAGTCGAAATAGTAAGCTAGCCACCAACGACTACGAAATGTTGGTTATTGCTGAAAAGTGGTGATTTTTGCAAATGGGTATTGCTGATGATTAGTATTTTGCAAGCTCTTTTCTAAATTCGGCATTGGGGAGGTAACCGTTTTCATCCTCGGAGTATTCGGGGAGAATTCGTTTTACGAAGTAGGTGTTAAGTATGCCAATATTCTTTGCCTCAATTTGCACCATTTCTTCAAAATCGAAGTATTCCTTTACTTGTTCGTAAGTGCTTTCCGATATGCTTACCATGCCTGCATGCCCGTTCGATTCAACTCTGCTGGCCACGTTAACCGTATCGCCCCAAATATCGTAAGCAAATTTTTTCTTACCTATAACTCCGGCCATCACGCTGCCGGTATGAATTCCTATGCGTAATCGCCAAACGGGCTTGCCATTGGCCCTGTCTATGCTTGCTTTTTCCTCGGCAAACTTCTGAATTTCGAGGGCGGCAAGCACCGTATCAAATGGGTGGCTATTGTTTTTTTGAGGCAAACCACCAACGCACATGTAGCAATCGCCTATGGTTTTTATCTTTTCAATGTAGCGTTTTGTGGTTATCTCGTCAAAGGTTTCAAAGTAAAAGCTGAGGGCTGCTAAAAACTCTTCGATGTTTTCGTAGGCATTTGATAGGCTTGAGAAATTAACAAAATCGGCAAACATAACCGAAACGTCGCTGTACTTTTTGGGTTTTACAAAGCCTTTCTTCTTTAGCTGGTGGGCTGCTACCTCGGGTAGAATGTTGAGCAGCAGCGATTCCGATTTGTTCTTTTCCTCTTCGAGGTTAGCCTTTTGCTTTTCAATCTCCTTTCGTTGTTCGTCGAGCAGTCGGTTTGCATCCTCAAGGTGTTCCATTGCCGTAAGCATGTTGTCGTGCTTTTCGCTAAGCGCTTCTTCGGCCATTTTCAAATCGGTAATATCGGTTTCAATGGCAATTATTTTGCTAAACTGTCCTTTGGAATCGTATATTGGAGTAAGCGATGTTTGGATATTCTTTCGCTTGTTGCTATTAGTAAACCATAACGATTCGTAAACAACGTACTCGCCATTTTCAGCACAGCGTTTCATCGATTCTGCCGTTCGGGGGTTTAGGTGCGACTCAAAAACATTATCACCAAATTTCATTTGAAACTCATTAAGGTCGCATTCATATAGCCTTTCGAAACCTTCGTTTACCCAAACTATTGCTCCATGCTTATCAATAATTAGCAATGAACTGCCCGCTTGGCTTGCAGCCAACGATATATCGCTAAACTGTTCGGAGTTCTTAATATACTTGGCAACCTCGTTTTTTCTGATTAAACAAAGGTTGATTCGGTGTAATAAAGTGTTTGGGATGCTCTCATAATCGATAAAATCGTTTATCCCAGCGCTAATAATTGCCTCAATTTCCGAAGCTCTTTTCTTTGGATAGGTAATTATGATGGGGATTTTATTTCCGTTAATTGAGTTTAGCGTACAAATGCTTTCGAGTATTTGTTGTATGCCTAGCTCAAAATCGATTACGATTGTAGTAGGCTTTTCCTTTTCAGTAGTTTTGGCTAATTCAGAGCAATTGGGAATACTTACCGAAGAAAACTTATTATTGTTCCGGCTGATAGCATCACGAATGCTGCCAAGAAGTTCAGAATTATTTGATATGATTAAAACTGTTTTACCCATTAGCCTGCCAAAAACATATTAAAAAGCAACAGTGCTAAATGTACTCAAAACAATTGACCGATGTAAACAATTTTGCCCATTTTTATCATTATTATAGGACGATTTGTCTACGAAATGAGTACGTTAATGTAAAAAAGAGGCGTTGGGTTATTTGGCAATTTCTTTACAAGCGTTCCACAACGATTCGTTAGGAGGATTTGCTACAATTCGTATTTGATCGTGGGTTACCGGATGCTCAAATTTAAGTGAGTAGGCGTGAAGGTTAATTCCTCCATCGGGGTTCGATCGGGGAGCACCGTATTTAAGGTCGCCTCTTATTGATAAGCCAACCTTTGAGAGCTGTGCGCGAATTTGATGATGCCTGCCTGTATGAAGTTCAACTTCGAGTAGAAAATATCGGCCCGTGCTACCAATAAGCTTGTAGCTTAATCGAGCCTCTTTTCGGCCAGGTTTGCTGTCGGTATATGCAACCGATTTGTTTTTTTCGGGGTAGCGAACCAGGTAATGCTTCAGGGTATCTTCCTGTTTTTTTGGCATGCTGCCAACCACAGCCCAGTATACTTTTCGAATGTCTCCATCGTGAAAAAGTTTGTTCATGCGTGCTAGCGACTTGCTGGTTTTGGCAAACAGAACTATTCCACTTACTGGTCGGTCAATTCGGTGTATGGCCTCTAAAAAAACGTTTCCGGGCTTGTTGTCGCGTCGTTTTATAAATTCTTTTACTAGCTCAAGCAGAGGCTTGTCGCCAGTTTTATCGCCTTGCACAATTTCACCCGCTAGCTTATTTATAGCAATTAGGTGATTATCTTCGAAAAGAATTCGTTTCTCGATACCTGTCATATATCTGTTTCTGGCTTAGTATTGCTCTCTTTCGTTTGGGAAGTTGACATTTTTCACATCACCTATGTATGCCTGAAAAGCACCAAGCATCTCGGCGTATAGGTTGTGGTATCGGCGTAAAAATCGGGGTGAGAATTCTTGTGTTATACCAAGCATATCGTGTGTTACGAGTACTTGCCCGTCAACGCCAGGCCCAGCCCCAATGCCAATTATGGGAATTTTTAGCTCTCGCGATACTTGGGCTCCAAGTTTTGCTGGAATTTTTTCAAGTACTATTGAGAAACAGCCAGCATCTTCGAGCAAATGCGCATCCTCAACCAGTTTGTCGGCTTCTTCCTCTTCTTTGGCACGAACAACATAGGTTCCGAATTTATGAATTGATTGAGGCGTTAAGCCCAAGTGCCCCATTATTGGAATACCTGCCGAAAGGATGCGATTTACAGAGTCGAGAATTTCTCGTCCACCCTCTAGCTTTACCGCATCGGCACCGCTTTCTTTCATAATTCGGATTGCCGAATCGAGAGCAAGCTTCGAGTTCCCCTGGTAAGTACCAAAGGGCATGTCAACAACAACGAGGGCTCTTTTTACAGCCTTAACCACTGATTTACCATGGTAAATCATTTGGTCGAGCGTAATGGGTAATGTCGATTCGTGTCCTGCCATTACGTTCGATGCCGAATCGCCAACTAGTATCACATCAATACCTGCAGCATCGAGAATGCGAGCCATTGAGTAATCGTAGCCAGTTAGCATTGAAATTTTCTCGCCTCTCAGCTTCATCTCATTAAGCACATGAGTGGTAACAACTTTGGCCTTACTTTCTGTTGACATATAATTTGGTTTAATGAATCAGCATTAACAATTAGGTACTTGCAAATATAGGTCATATTTTAAAATTTGCTGGCAGGTTACTGCTAATGTTAGGCTATTTTAAGCAATGAATATAGTGGTGACTTTTTGGCAGTGAATCTCTTTTCTTTAAGTTTAAAGACCAGAATATCAGGCGTATGGGTAGTTTATTGAAGGTCTTTACATACTCTTAATGCCAAATGAAGCCACCGCTTTACTGACATTAAAACAGTGAGGAAACATGTTTTGTGTCATAATATCAGTGAAATGTACCTTAAAAACCAATGGCATAATCATTGAAAAAGCAATGACGGTTAAAAAATGAATATTTCATTACTAAAAAAAATAAGACAATGAGTAAAATTATTGGAATTGACTTAGGAACAACCAACTCATGCGTATCTGTGATGGAGGGCAACGAGCCAGTGGTTATACCTAATAGCGAAGGTAAACGTACAACACCCTCAATTGTAGCTTTTGTTGAGAATGGCGAGCGCAAAGTTGGCGATCCGGCCAAACGTCAGGCAATTACAAATCCGAGCAAAACTATTTTCTCAATCAAGCGATTTATGGGCGAAACCTACGATAAGGTTAGCAAAGAGATAAATCGTGTTTCGTTTAAAGTGGATAAGGGCGAGAACAATACCCCACGTGTTGTTATTGACGACAGGAAGTATACTCCACAAGAGATTTCTGCAATGGTTTTGCAGAAAATGAAGAAAACTGCCGAAGACTACATTGGTCAAGAGGTTCACGAAGCAGTAATTACTGTACCTGCCTACTTTAGCGATTCGCAGCGTCAGGCTACCAAGGAGGCTGGTGAGATTGCCGGACTTAAGGTGCGACGAATTATTAACGAGCCTACCGCTGCCGCGTTAGCCTACGGTCTCGACAAAAAAAGCATCGATCAAAAAATTGCCGTTTACGACCTTGGTGGTGGTACTTTCGATATTTCAATCCTCGAGCTGGGCGATGGCGTTTTTGAAGTAAAATCGACCAACGGTGATACTCACCTTGGTGGCGATGATTTTGACCAAAAAATTATCGACTGGCTAGCAGAGGAATTTAAGAAGGATGAAGGAATTGACCTAAGGAAAGACCCAATGGCATTGCAGCGTCTTAAGGAAGCTGCCGAGAAAGCCAAAATTGAGCTCTCAAGCTCAACTCAAACCGAGATTAACCTGCCTTACATTATGCCAGTAGATGGTATTCCAAAACACCTTGTTCGTACCTTAACCCGTTCGCAGTTCGAAAAGCTGGTTGACGATTTGGTTCAGGCTACCATCGAGCCATGCCGCAAGGCGCTTAAAGATGCTGGTCTTCAAGCATCCGATATTAATGAGGTTATCTTAGTGGGTGGTTCAACTCGTATACCTGCCATTCAGGAAGTTGTTCAAAAATTCTTCGGGAAAACCCCAAGCAAAGGTGTAAACCCCGACGAGGTAGTGGCTATTGGTGCTGCAATTCAGGGTGGCGTATTAACCGGCGAGGTTAAGGATGTTCTTCTGCTCGATGTAACACCTCTATCATTAGGTATTGAAACCATGGGTGGAGTATTCACCAAGCTAATTGAGTCGAATACCACAATACCAACGCGCAAGAGCGAAACCTTTACTACGGCTTCCGACAATCAACCTTCGGTTGAAATTCACGTGCTGCAGGGTGAGCGTCCAATGGCAAGCGCCAACAAAACAATTGGCCGTTTCCACCTCGATGGAATTCCACCAGCCCCCCGCGGAATACCCCAAATTGAGGTAACCTTCGATATTGATGCTAACGGTATACTAAACGTATCAGCAAAAGATAAAGGAACAGGTAAAGAGCAGCGAATCCGCATTGAGGCATCATCGGGTTTAACCGAGGATGAGATCAAGAAGATGCGCGAAGAGGCTAAAGCAAATGAGGAGTCCGACAAGCAAGCTCGCGAAAAGGTTGACAAGCTAAATGCTGCCGACAGCATGATTTTCCAAACCGAGAAGCAGCTTAAGGAGTTTGGCGATAAGCTGCCTGCCGATAAGAAGGGTCCAATTGAGCAAGCATTCGCTAAACTTAAGGACGCACATCAAAAGCAGGACATTGAGGCGATTGATGCTGCAACAAACGAGCTAAACACCGCATGGCAAGCTGCATCAGAAGAGCTTTACAAGGCGCAGCAAAGCCAACAGCAGGGTCAGCAACAACCTACCGAAGAGCCAACTTCAACAGAGAAGAAGGACGAAGAGGTTACTGACGTTGACTTTGAAGAGGTGAAGTAGTAAAAACCTATAATACTTAGTAGAAAAGCTCTTGGTTTTCCAAGAGTTTTTTTTACAACGAATAGCTATATTTACGCCTGAATTAGCGAACATAAAAAGATATGAAATACTTAGCACTCCCAATTTTGCTGCTGATAGCCTTTAGCGCAATTTCGCAGGAAACCGTTGAAGGTGACACCATTTTTAATCAGGTTGACCACTTGCAGCAAAAGCAAGGCCATTGGAAAAAGTTTTACAGACACGGAAGCAAAGCTTACGAGGGGTTTTTTAAGGATGATAAGCCCCGCGGTGAGTTTATTCGCTACCACGAGAATGGCGAAGTGAGCGCGCGCTTGCTGTTTACCGAATGTGGCGATACGGCTCAGGCCACGTTGTATAACACCGTTGGCCGTAAAATGGCTGCTGGCAAATATCTCCGAACAAAAAAACATGGCGTTTGGAATTATTTCGGACAGCTTGGCGAAGTAGTTTTTACCGAATCGTACGACGAGGGAAAAAAGCATGGCGAGTTTATTACCTACTACCCGTCGGGTGAAGTTTATGAGAAGGTAACCTGGGAAAACGATCAGAAAAATGGACCAACCGTACAGTTTTACCCCGATGGGTCTACTAAATCGCTACTGTTTTACAAGGATGGCCTAGAGAATGGCCCAATTAAAACTTACTACATGGGTGGCGATGTTAGGCTCGAGGGGCAATACGCCAATGGCCTAAAAGATGGTATTTGGAAATTACACAACCCCGAAACCAATGAGGTGAAGCAAACCGAATACGTAAATGGTGTAGCCACTAATTTTGACGAGCTTGTTGAAAAAGAAACAAAGGAGCTGGACGAGCTTATTAAAAATATTGGAAAAATTTCGGAACCTACCATTAACGATTTTGTTGGTGGCGGGCAAAATTACTAGTCAGAGTACAATCGTTTGAGGCAACAATATTGGCTTTTTACGTTACCTTTTATATGTTATAAATCAGCGTAAAACCAGCCATTCTCAGCTCCTTTTTCCTTACGGTTTCCTTTTTTTTAGCTACTTTTGTAGTGATTTAGTAAAAATCGGTTTTATACTTTAACTTTTTAAAATAAATATTATGGCTATCAAAGTTGGTATTAATGGTTTTGGACGAATTGGCCGTTTAGCATTTCGTGCTGCCATGTCCAGAAACGACATCGAAGTTGTTGGTATTAACGACCTTATCGATGTTGATTATATGTCGTACATGCTTCGCTATGACACCGTTCATGGTAAGTTTAATGGCACAGTTGAAGTGAAGGATGGAAAGCTTATCGTAAATGGCAAAGCCATTCGCGTTACTGCCGAGAAAGATCCTGCAAACCTTAAGTGGAATGAGGTAGGAGCAGAGTACGTAATCGAATCAACCGGACTATTCCTTGATAGACCAAAGGCCGAGGCTCACCTTAAGGCTGGTGCCAAACGAGTTATTATGTCGGCTCCTTCGAAGGACGATACCCCAATGTTTGTTTACGGTGTAAACCATAAGCAATACGCTAAGGAAATGGATATCGTTTCCAACGCATCTTGCACAACCAACTGCTTAGCCCCTGTGGTTAAGGTTTTAAACGATAACTTTGGCCTTATTGAGGGTTTAATGACCACCGTTCACGCAACTACTGCTACTCAGAAAACCGTTGATGGCCCATCGGCTAAGGACTGGAGAGGTGGACGCGCTGCAGCAGGTAACATTATCCCATCGTCAACCGGTGCAGCTAAAGCTGCAACCAAGGTGCTTCCTGAGCTAAAAGGCAAGCTAACCGGAATGTCGTTCCGCGTGCCAACCCTAAACGTTTCGGTTGTTGACCTTACCGTTCGCCTAGAGAAAGCCACCGACTACGAAAGCATTAAGGCTGCCATGAAAAAGGCTTCGGAAAACGAGATGAAGGGCGTACTTGGCTATTGCGATGAGGACCTTGTATCGAGCGATTTTATTGGCGACTCGCGCACCTCAATTTTCGATGCTAAGGCAGGTATTATGCTTAACGATAACTTTGTTAAAATAGTGGCTTGGTACGACAACGAGTGGGGCTACTCATGCAAGCTTCTCGATATGATTGCCTATATGAACTCAGTTAAGTAAACAGCTTACAACACATACTAAAGCCTCCGCAAAGCGGGGGCTTTTTTTGTTGACCCTTTTTTGAGATGCCACCGATTTCTTGCCCAAATACCTTACGCGAATGGCACTAATTAACACGAATTTATTTTTTTGAACACTAAGCAAGGGGTTAATCTTAGCACTTCTACTTCTCTTGCGTAATTACGAGCTTGCCTGCCTGCCTCGTAATAGCACAAAACCCACTAGCCAGCCAACCTAATTGCCCAAAACAGCGAAATACTGCACTTTTTTTTAGCAATTTTTTAAGGGATTTGTGCTAAATTTAGGGGTTAATTTTATACAAGATCTAAGTATAATTACCGTTTCAAATAGGCTGAAAAACAAAAGAGTGTGTTCTAATATTATCTATTAGAGGAAGGTTTTTGGTGTCTTTCAACTGGTTATTTACAATGGCGCAAAACAGCATAGGTTAAACATAATTATATTATGAATGGGATACAATTCACAAAAGATTTTTACTAACAAAGCGATTTCAGTTGCAACATTTTTTGGTGGACCAATTGCTGCTGGATTCTTAATTTCAAAAAATTATAAGGTTTTCGGAAATGAAAATGCTGCACGAAATTCAATTTTCTTAGGGATACTATCAACTATTCTACTCTTTGCTGGGATTTTTTTGATTCCCGAACAAATAATTGATAAAATTCCACAGTTCGCGATCCCAGGAGTTTACACAGCGATTATCACTGGACTGGTTGAAATATTGCAAGGACAAAAAATTAAAGATTTTCTTTCTGAGAATGGTCAAAAAGCTTCAAACTGGCAAACTGCAGGTTATGGATTGTTAGGATTCTTGATTATAACTGTTTTTTTATTAGTTATAACTTTCACAATTCCAATTGAAGGATATGAAAAAAGCATTACCGTTGATAGAAATTTAGAACTGTATTACAGCAAAGAAATTGATGATTTAAAAATCAAACGTATTGCAACCGTTATTAAGCAATCTGGATTTATGGAAGGTAGTGAAGGAGCCGATTTGTTTTTAAATACTGAAAGAAATTTCTATAGACTAAAATTTGTTCTTCCTGATACTTCTATACTATCTGATACAATGATGCTTTCTGATTTTAATGGATTTGAGAGTTATCTTAATTATAACTTAAACCTTGATAAGAAAATAGAAATAGGATTTACTGACATCAATTTAATTAACAACTTTGAACTGAAAGAGATAGAATTTGAAAATCAGCGAGTGTATGAGCCTTTTCCCGATTTGCAACCTTATCAGATTAATGACCTTCATACAATTTTTTATAATTCATCCATGCCCATTGAAGATGTAAAAAAGGTTGAAAATGCAGTCAAGAGATTAAAAGCCTATTTTCCAATTAACAAACGGATAGATATTGTATTTCTTAATACTGAACCTGATTATACGATTAAATTCTTCGTAGTTAAAGATTTGTGGGGGAAAGATGGAGTAATAAAAAGACTTAAAAGTACAGTTGATTATATTGAAAACAATGGGGTTGATAAAAATATCAATTTAGTTTTGATTGATAATCAGACCTTTGAGGAGAAGCATATATAAGCAACATGCACACAATGTAGGGTGTGTCAAATGCTGGATAATAGAGGAATAGGTCGCCTATCGTTTCAATCCAAATTTACACTTATAAAGGATGACAACGTTCCAATATCTAGCATTTTCTTGAGGGATTTGTAGTAAGTTTATTTGTTAGTTTTAAACAAAATCCATATTTAATTGCCCTTTTAAATAGGCCGAAGACAAAATACTTTTTTATTGCCTATTAGCGGCAGTTTACGTATGATATACTTTGATTATTAAATACATATGCGTAATGCATGAAGAATTATTAAATGAGTAAATGGTATGAGAAAACCGATTTTAATTGTACTACTAATATTTGTTGGATGTTTTTACACTTATGGGCAAGAAGTAAAAGAGAAGCCAAGTACTTCTAATCGAAAAACTACTATTCGCCTTAGTTTTCTAGCGCCAGGATTAATAGTAGACCAAGCGATAACCCAAAAGACTAGTCTGCAATTTAAGATATGGGAAGGGTTTAATTATGCTTACTTAAATATTAATGGAGAATCATCTTCATCAATTGAATTCGACACATACTTTACCATTGAACCAAGAATTAATACAATATTTTCATTAGGAATAGCTAGAGCAAGAAGCATAGGTCATTTTTATGGAAACTATATTGGATTCCCAATAACGATAGGTCTTACTGAATCATCTTTTTCAATTGGTCCAACTTACGGTTTCCAAAGAAAAATTGGAAAAATAGGATTTTGGAATTTAGGGTTAGGGTTTGGCTATACAAAACATAAAGGAGAAGAAAGGTTTGGATTATTAGGTGATTTTGGTATTGGGATTACTTTGAATTAAAGAACTACTTAATTTCTAATTCTCCCGTTAACCCAAAGTTGCACCTTGCCTCAATTCTCATTGCAGGTTTACCAACAGAAGGTTGGCTGAGCCTGTATTAATTATAACATATCAGTAGTGCTCAATAGTTCAGAGTACCCCCCAGTTCGGCGGCGGTTGCACCGCCGTCGTACTATGAGCAGCAGGTTTAACCTGCAAT
>NPID01000786.1_pt1 | contig 29944 bp, 26 predicted proteins | sample 8637491 | NCBI WGS metagenome assembly NPID01 (sample SAMN07420843, study PRJNA396082) | bioreactor metagenome | isolation source: sample BA6 brine-fed electro-methanogenic bioreactor BA | place: Japan: Kochi | collected 2016-06-14 | reverse complement strand
CAGAAATTGGGTACTTGACACAATGTCAGAAGGCAAGGCAAAGGAAGGCAAATCGAAAAGGGATAGTGGCGACACAGCGCTATGCATACCCGTTGAGCGGGCTGTTGTACTGTGGAGAATGTGGGCGGAAGCTGCGGGCGCAATCGGACTATGCTGTCCGCCGCTATCGCTGTCGGGCCTATGAGCTGGGGCATGACTGCGGACAGAAGAGCATTGAGGCGGATGTGGCCGAGCAGCAGGTGTTGGCGGCATTGCGAGCGTTGGAAGTGACGGAGGGCTGGCGGGAGAAGATGACGCAGGCAATTGCCGAGATTGTGGGCGACCAGCAATTGGATGAACGGTTGGCGGCGATACGGGACAAGATTAACCGGATGGATTTTCGGTGGGATCATGGGTTCATCATTGACAAGGACCAGTATCTGGAACAGCGTTATCAGCTGCAGCGGGAACTGGAACAGATGACGCCAATTCCGGACGAAGACCTGGAATTTGCGGCTGATTTGATACGAAATTTCGACAGGTACTGGGCTGCGGCGAAGGATAATGAAGAGGAACAGGAGCGATTGCTCAATCTAATGCTGGTGCGCGTGTGGGCACAAGATGGGGAAGTGACGCAGTTATGCCTGCGTCCCAATCTGCATGTGGCGGCAGGTCTGGATACAAAAAGGCCAACCGAAATCTCGGTTGACCTAAGCTCCTACCGGAGCGGGAGCGACGGGATTCGAACCCGCGATCTCCGGCTTGACAGGCCGGCATGTTAACCGCTACACTACGCCCCCAGTCAACGGTCAGCATTATAGCAAGCGGCCTGTAGGCTGTCAATGGCAAATTTGCCGATTTTCCCCGCTATTCCATCGCTTGTCTACCACAAATTGCGCTGTAAGTTTTCGTGCGGTTACCCCCGGTGCAGCAGCCTCCGGACTTCTTCAGCCGGAAGCGCGTAGAGCGTGTTGCCATCGCGCCCTGTCATGGTATCCGCCATCAGCAGCGCGTTCAGGATCGCTTCTTCTACGGCCTCCACCACTGCCAGGAATAGCCCGTCAATGACCGCATGCGCCTCATCCGGAATGCGCGTGACCGGCTCAACCGTGCCTGCCGGGGAGTGCGGTCGCGGGTGCGCCGTCGTGAACGCCACCACAAAATCACCGCTGCCATTGCTGCTGATCGACCCGGTGCGCGCCAGCCCGAAAGCCGCCCGCCGCGCCAGGCGGCCCAGCTGACGGCTGCTGAGTGGCGCATCCGTCCCCAGCACGATCATGATCGATCCCGGCCCTGGAGGGCTGGCAGGCAGTAGCCGGTCGGCGAAGTGCTGGCCTACGGGAACCCCCAGCATGGTCAGGTGCGGACGGCTGCCGAAGTTAGTCTGCGCCAGCGCACCCACCGTGTACTTGCCCGTCTGGCGTGACGCGCTGCCGATCCCGCCCTTAAACCCGAAGCAGCTCGTGCCAGTCCCCGCGCCGACATTTCCCTCCGTCACCGGGCCAGCCGCGGCCCTCTCGATGCTGTGCCACACATGCTTCGCGCGCACATGCCGCCCCTGGATATCATTCAGGAAGCCATCGTTGCATTCGCCCACCACCGCGTTAACGGTGCTGGTCGTGATCCCGATTTCCGGGTTAGCGCGCAGCATGGCGCTGATCACCGCGTCCACCGTGCTGCCCACATTCAGCGTATTGGTCAGCACGATCGGCGTCTCGATCACCCCCAGTTCGCGCACCTGCTCGAACCCGGCGGCCTTGCCATAGCCGTTGAGCGTTTGCACCGCCGCCACGACCTTCTGCGCGAACAGGTTGCCGCCGTGCGGCAGGATGGCCGTCACCCCGGTGCGGACCGGCCCCTCGCCTGGCAGGAGCGGCCCTTCCCCCGTGATCAGGGTGGTATGGCCCACCCGGACGCCCGGCACATCCGTGATGGCATTATGCGACCCCGGAGAGAGCAGGCCGGGGGTGACTCCCAGTTCGCGCAGGCGTGGCATGGTTGGCTTTACTCCTTGCGCTGCAGCACGAAGATGCGCGGGTACAGCCCGCCCAGCCCGACCCGCTGCACGTTGATCGCTTCCCACACGGGCGAGTCTGCCAGCAGATCTTCCATCAGCCTGACCTCATGCGTGATCAGGGCGAACAGCGCCCCCGGCCGGGCGACCCGGCCCGCCTCCGTCAGGACGGCGGGGTACAGCGCCAGGTTATCGTCATGCGAGCCGACCAGATGCCCGAACGGCAGATCGGCGCACAGCGCGTCCACGCTGCCCGCTTCCAGGGGCAGGGCGGTGGCATCCCAGGGCTGCAGCTCAACCTGGTCCGTCAGGCCCGCCGCGGCGATGTTCTCCCGCGCACAGTCCAGCGCCTCCGGGCTGGTATCGCACCCGATCGCCTGCTTGACCGGCCCGCAGGCCAGCCTTTCGATCAGGAGCGTGCCTGACCCGCACGCCAGGTTGACGAACACGTCATATGGCTGCGGATCGGTCATCAGGGCCATCGTGTGTGCGACGGTGGCATTCAGCGCGCCTTCCATGTTGCACACGCGCCAGGGGCGAGTGGTCAGGGGGCGCGGGGAGATGCGCAACAGGGCCTCCCAGCCTTCCGGGCCGTGCGTCGCCTTGCGCAGCCGGATCAGCAGGTCACCTTCTTCCATGTCAGGGCGCAGCCCGGTGTGGCGCGCCAGCTCGTCCCGCAGACGCCCCATGACGCTGCTTTCTTCGCCAGCGGCGCTGATGTAGAAGGTCTGAAACGCCTCTGCCGGGTGGATGCCCCGGATGAAGCCGATGTCATTCATCAGCAGGCGAAAGTGCGCATCGCCCAGCAGGGCGCGCGGGCGGGGGATGGCGAAGTGCCGCACCAGGTAGATCGCCTGGATGGTGCGCATGCGCAGCAGCGCGCGCAGACCGCCGGTGAAGTCAAAACGGAAGACGCCCGGCTCCGCCCCGATTTTGGGAGTGCGGTGCAGGATCACGCGTTTTTCCAGGTGGACAGCCAGCTCCTGCCGGGCGATGTTTTCCAGCCCTTCGGTGACTACCGCTTCATACCGCCGGGACTCAAATTCTGCTGCGTGCGGGCGGGTATGCGGCTTCTTGGACAGGCCGGGCTTGCGAGGTTTGCTCATGAACTCATACTCGATTCTATGGTTGTTTCGATCAGCTTACTATAGCGGGCCGCCTCGAAATTGCCAGCCCGATCTCCGGACTGGCTGTGGCGGCCTGTGCGCGGTTAAGCGCTGCCGGTCTTGCGGGCAGATGTGCCGTTGGAAAGGCGCGATTCCGGCGGATGAAACCCTTCGCCATACGCGGAGTGCCCTTGCCCGACGACGATAAAGGCATCGGGATCAAGGTTGAAAACGAGCTGCCGCAGCAGGCTAATCTCCGGGCGGCGCACGGTGACGAACAGCACATGGCGGGTTTTGCTGGTATACATCCCGGTACCTTCCCACGCGGTAACGCCATGCTCCAGGGTGGTGATGATGCTGTCCGCGATCTCGCGCGGCTTGTTGGTGATGATCGTGGCCGTCCGGATGGTGCTGGGGCCTTCCAGCACATAGTCTGCCGCGGTGCCGTCCAGGTAGATCGCCACGATCGCGTACAGGGCGCTTTCCCAGCCAAAGACCAGCCCGGCCAGCGCCACGGTGAAGCCGTCCGTGTAGAGATAGGTCGTGTTGAAGGCTGTGCCCATCTTCTTCTGCAGGATCAGCGCCAGGGTTGATGTCCCGCCGAAGGAGCCGCCGGCCCGGTATACCAGCCCGCCCGCGATTCCGCCCAGAATGCCGCCGAAGATCGCGCTGAGCAGCCGGTCATTGGTCAGCCCGGTGGCGGAGAGGTAGGGCGCCAGCAGGTCAATCGCGGTCGTGTAGATAACCAGCAGGTAGCCGGTCTTGACGATCACGTGCCAGCCGCCCAGCATCCGGTACGCCAGGTACTGGATCGGGATATTGATGATCAGCACCATCAGGCCGATGGGTGTCCCGATCAGGGCGTTCAGGATCACGGCCAGTCCGGATGCGCCACTGGGCGCGATATCAAACGGTGCGAAGAACAGGTCCAGCGCCGCCCCGGCCAGGATGCCGCCCACGGTCAGCAGGATCACGTCGACGACGAGTTTACGGGTGTTAATCTGGCGGAAGGCCGCCGCGTTTAAGGGATTGCCTGCCATATCGAGATGCTCACTTCGCCCGGTGCGCGGGCGCACTATAGGGTATCGATGACGCAGCCCGCAACTATAGAACCCCGCGGCGGTTCCTGCAATGGTGGTTTTCGGCTCTCAGGCCGCTATTCTGCAATCTGGCACCACCCGTTGTTACGAATGACCGTGTGCGCGCCCTGATGCGCATGGGATAATTAAGCCGTATACGATTGATAAAGGGGGTTTTGATGTCAGGTAAAGTCTTCTGGGGGTCACCCCGCCAGGCACAGCTCAACCATGCCGAAACGCTGCCGGCCAAGCTGGACCTGATCCTCGATCAGCTTCACCTGCGGGATCGGGTGAAAGGGCATCGGGTGGCGATCAAGCTGCATCTGGGCGGCAACGTGGGATATTCCACCGTGCACCCGGTTTTTGTGCGCAAGGTCGTGCAGGCCGTGCTGGAGGGCGGGGGCAAGCCCTTCGTGACCGACCTGCCGCATGCCGTCGCGGATGCCCACATCCGGGGTTACACCGCCGAGACGCTGGGCTGCCCGCTGTACCCCAGCACCGGGATTGATGAACAGTGGGTGGAGCGCGTGCCGTATGAATACCGCGGCATGACCGAATTCTACCTGGGCGGCCCCATGAAGGAAGCGTCCTTCCTGATCGACTTCGCGCATGTGAAGGGCCACCCTTCAACAGGGTGGGGTGCGGCAATTAAGAACCTGGCGCTGGGTTGTATGGCGGGCCGCACCCGCGGGGCGATGCATGATGTGGTGCATTACGATCCGTACTTCTTCAAGGATCGCTGCCCGGACGAAGCCACCCGCGTGGCGATTCGCGAGTCCTGCCCCTTCGGCGCGATTGTGGATGATAAGGCCGATCCGGATGGGCTGCACCTGCACAGCGACCGCTGCAACCAGTGTATGCGCTGCCAGGATGTCGCCAACGGCGCGCTGGAGATCAAGCGCAGCAACTTCATGGCCTTCCTGGAAGTCTGTGATATCGCCGCGAAGCTGGTGCTGGATACCTTCGAGCCGGGCAACACGGTTTTCCTGAACCTGGCGACGCACATGACCCCGGTCTGCGACTGCTTCGGCTTCACCGGGCTGCCCGTCCTGCCGGATGCGGGTGTGTTCGGCTCCGATGACATCGTGGCGCTGGAACAGGCCACGCTGGATAAGCTGGCCGAAACGCCCATCATCGAGGAGAACCTGCCCGGTATGCTGGAGATTGTGAGCCGGGAGGGGCATCCCTGGCAGTGGATCCACGGTCAGTACAAGGACGTGTACGAGCAGCTGGCGATCGCCGAGCAGCTGGGGCTTGGCTCGCGGGACTACGAGCTGGTGGATGTGTTCCCGGTGCAGGAGCCGGACTTCAAGCAGAACCTGTATGTGCAGGCCGCACCGCATTAACTGCAGGTAGTATCACTCAGCAGAGCAGCCGGGTACGCATCCCGGCTGTTTTTTGTACCCGGTGGTGCTGTTGATTTTTGGGGGCCATACAGTAAGATCAGCCTTCATATTATAAGGAGAACGCCATGAACCCGATCAAGATTGCGCCGTCCATCCTCTCCGCCGATTTCACCCGGCTGGGCGAACACGTCAGCGAGGCTGTGGCCGCCGGGGCCGATATGATTCATGTGGATGTGATGGATGGCCGTTTTGTCCCCAACATCACCATGGGGCCGCTGGTGGTGAAGGCGCTGCGCCGTGTGACCGACCTGCCGCTGGATGTGCACCTGATGATTGTGGAGCCAGAGCGTTACGTAGAGGCGTTCGCCGAGGCTGGGGCGGATACGCTCACCGTGCAGGTGGAGGCCAGCCCGCACCTGCACCGCACGCTGCAGGCGATCCGCGCCCTGGATGTGCGCGCGGCGGTGGCGCTTAACCCGCATACCCCGCCGGTCATGATCGAGCATGTCTATGACCTGCTGGACCAGGTGCTGGTGATGACGGTGAATCCCGGGTTTGGGGGGCAGGCATTCATCCCCGCCACGCTGGAGAAGGTCCGCGAGGTGCGGCGCCAGGTGGAAGCACGCGGCTTGCCGATCGATATCCAGGTGGATGGCGGCATCGCGCCGGATACGGCCGGGCAGGTGGTGAAGGCCGGGGCGAATGTGCTGGTGGCGGGTAACGCGATCTTTGGCGCGCCGGATGTCGCAGTTGCGCTGCATGCCCTGCGTGACGCAGCACAGCAGGCGCTGCTCCGCTCGGTATAACGTGTCAGCGCGTGGCAAAACAAGAAGCCCCGATTTTCGGGACTATTGCCGGTGGCAAAACAAAAAGCCCCGATTTTCGGGGCTTTGCCACATGTGCAGTTGAAGGTGACTCACAGCGTTACTTTTCGTCTTTAGTCAGGGTTTTCAGGCAGCGCGCGCATACATTGCGGCTGACGAGGCGGTCCTCTTCCAGGACCTTAATCCGCTGAATATTGGGCTTAAACTGGCGCTTGGTTGCCTTCATCGAGTGGCTACGACTGTTGCCATGCATGGGCGATTTGCCACAGTAGTCGCACTTAGCCATGGAGATGCCTCGTTTACTCTAATCACACTTGGAAACTTGCAGGTTGGATGCTACCATAGCCAACCGGCTTTGACAAGGGTCAGCATCCTGCCTGGGGTGGGGCGGCTTCCCCGCAGCAGATGGGGTGTGATGGCGCTCTTGTTTGTTATAATGTAGGTGCCGATGGGAACCGGGCATCTTGCCTGGCAAGTGATTTACTAAGCATATTGGACCATTAACCATGACCCACGATAAAGTCATTCCTGGTGACATCCATATTGCTCCGGCGGCAATCGCGGCGATCGCGTCTCGCGCGGCGCTGCAAAGTTACGGGGTAGTGGGGATGGCGATGCCCAACCTGGCATCAGAGGTTGCCGCCGCTTTTACCCGCGATCCGATTCGGGGCGTGGAAGTAGCCGTTGACGGCGACTCGATCACCATTGATCTGTACGTCATTATCGAGTACGGCACCCGTATTGCAACGGTAGCGAACAGCCTGATTAACGCTGTGCGTTACCAGGTGGAAAAGAGCGTTGGTACCCCGGTGGCGCAGGTGAATGTTCACGTTCAGGGGTTGCGCGTTACTCACCCGGACTCCTGAGTTTTTGCGGCGTGCCATTAGAGAGAACAACGCATGAGCGATCAGACGTCAACCCAACACGAGTATCGAACCCTGGATGGCCAGGCCTTTAAGCAGCTGCTGCTGGCCGCTATGTCCTGGCTTGAACAGCACTACCAGATTGTGAACCAGCTTAACGTGTTCCCGGTGCCGGATGGTGACACCGGCATCAACATGCTGCTGACCATGCAAAGCGCCTACTCCGAGATCGCGGAGCTGGACGACGTGCATGTGGGCAATATCGCCCGCAAGTTCGCCAAAGGCGCGGTGAACGGATCGCGCGGCAACTCCGGCGTGATTCTCTCCCAGATCTGGCGTGGCTTTGGCGTGGCCCTGCGCGACCTGGATGTGGTGGATGCGGCAGCGCTGGCCAATGCCTGCCAGACCGGGTCTAACTTCGCCTATGATGCCGCGCCCAAGCCTGCCCGCGAAGGCACGATCCTGACGGTGATCCGTGAGGTGGCGGAGCGCGCCCAGGAAGCGGTCAAGCAGGAAGGTGACCTGATGGCCCTGCTGGACACGCTGGTCGTGCAGGCCAATGATACGCTGGTGCGCACGCCGGATATGCTGCCGGTGCTGAAGGAAGCCGGTGTGGTGGACTCTGGCGGGCAGGGACTGACCTTTATCCTGGAAGGCATGCTGCGCAAGCTGCGCGGCGAATCGCTGGAGGCCGAACTGGAGAAAACTGCTGCCGCTATCCCGGTGCGCAAGGCGCTGCCGGTAATGAGCGCCATGGAATTTGGCCACCCGTATGATGTCCAGCTGCTGCTGAGCGGCAATGAGCTGGATGTTGATCGCATCCGCGCCGCGATTCATGCCATGGGTGATTCCGCGATTGTCACCAGTGACGGCGAGACGACGGTCAAGATTCATGTGCATGTATACGATCCCGGCCAGCCAATCAGCTACGCGGCCAAGCTCGGCGTGGTTGGCGACGTGGTGGTCGAGAACATGTACGAGCAGTACCTCCAGAATGTCGGGGCCGAGCCGCTGGATGCCCTCCCGCCGACCCCCACTGTGGACCTTGAGGAAAACGATGTGGCTGTGATCGCCGTCGCCCCCGGTGACGGGCTGGCGCGCGTGTTTTACGAGCAGGGCGCGGCCCGGCTGGTCAGCGGGGGGCAGACGATGAACCCCAGCACCGATGAGATTTACCGCGCCATTGCCGAGCTTTCGGTGGAACGCGTGATTATCCTGCCGAATAACGGCAACGTGGTGCTGGCCGCGCAGCAGGCCGCGCGCAAAGCCCGCAAGGATAATAAGCAGGTTGAAGTGGTCGCCAGCAAAAATGTCCCGCAGGGGGTGGCGGCCATGCTGTTCTACGCCAACGCGCGCCTGCACCAGGAATACCGCAGCGATGTGGGCTATATTGTCGAGGGGATGGCCGATGCGCTCTCGGGCGTGCTGTATGGGGAAGTGACCACCGCGGTGCGCAGCGTGGAGATGGACGGCATCAAGGCCAGGGCCGGGCAGGTGATCGGCCTGCTGGAAGGCAAGATCGTAGTGGCGCATGACGACCTGAGCCAGCTGGTGCACGACCTGATCGGCAAGCTCGATGACAGCCAGTACGAGCTGGTGACCATGTACTATGGCGCCGATGTGCGCGCCCAGGATGCCGAAGCGCTGGCCGAGGTGCTGGAGTCCAGCTACCCGGCCTTCACATTTGAGGTGATCCCCGGAGGCCAGCCGCATTACTTCTACCTGCTGAGCGTGGAGTGAGCCTTAGCCGGGCGAAGGCTGGAGACCCTGGCGGGACTTGCCCGGAGTGTATGGTGATGTGTGGTACCGTGCCTGCGCAGGCTTTGCACGCGCAGGTTTGTTTTCTTGGCCGGTCCCTCAGCAGTCCAGGAGGCAGTTGTTGGGTAAGATTCGGGTTGTCACGGATAGCTCCGCGCAGTTTCTGGACCCGGCGTTCGCGCATCAGCACGCTGTTGAGGTGGTGCCCGTCGCGGTGCGCTTCGGTGCTGAGGTGCTGTATGAGGGCGTGGATCTTGACACTGAGGGGTTCTTCCGCCGCATCCTGACCGAGGGGATGCCCGTCCCGCTGCTGCAGGCGCCCTCGGTGGATGATTATATTCAGGCGTACAGCCGGGTGATGCCGGGGGCCGATCACATCATTGTCCTGCCCATGGCGCATGGCCTGAGCGCGTCGTACCAGAATGCGCGGCTGGCGGCTGAGGCCCTGCGAGGGGGCATTGACATCATCGTGATCGACACGCTGACCACATCGGTAGGGCTGGCCTTCCTGGTGGAAACGGCGGCGCTTGCCGCGGCGCAGACCGACTCGCTGGAACAGGTCGTGCGCATCGTGCGCGGGGCGCTGGGGCGGATCTACGCTGTGTTTTATGTGGAGACGCTGGACTATCTCTTCCGGGCGAACCTGATCGGCGAGGCGCAGTCCATCCTGGGCCGCATCCTGGGAATTAAGCCGTTCCTCACGATCGAGGATGGCGGGCTGGTGACGATGGAGAAGGTTCGGACGCGCGCCCAGGCGGTGGATAAGCTGCTGGAATTCGTGATGGAGTTCGCGGACATGGAGCGGCTGGTGATCGTGCAGAACACGCCGCATATCACGGAACAGACGCGCATGATCCAGGACCGGCTGGCGCTGGAATTTGGCACTGGCGATTTCCCGGTCGTTATGTATGGCCCGACTCTGGGTACCCATCTGGGGCCGGATGGCGTGGGGATTGTGATTTACGAAGCTGAAGAAGAGGTGTGACCGTGACTTCAGCAATTCGCGTTGTGGCTGACAGTGTGTGTGATATTCCGCCGGAGCTGGTCGCCGCGCTGGACATCACCCTGATCCCGGCTGTGGTTACCATTGGTGAGCGGAGTTACCTGGATGATGGTGTCGAACTGACCCGCGAGCAGTTCTATACCATGCTGCCGCGCCTGGCCGATCTGCCAACCACATCGGCCTGCCCGCTGGGGCTGTGCCGGGAGGTGATCGCGGAGCAGGGGCAGCGGGCCGAGCATCTGATCCTGATCAGCGCGCCGGCCCACCTGAGCGCAATCCATAACAATTTCAGGATCGCGGCAGAAGAGATTCTCCCCGGGCGTTATACCCTGATCGACTCCGGGCAGGTGACGATGGGGGCGGGGTTTCAGGTGCTTGCCGCGGCGGAGATGGCCCGGGCCGGGCATAGTGTCGCTGAGATCGTCGCCCGGCTGGATGATATCCGCCCTCGGGTGCATGTCTTCGGCGCGCTGAACACGCTGGAGAACCTGTACCGGAGCGGACGCGTGGGCTGGGTGACTGCCCTGGCCGGGCGGCTGCTCCAGATCAAGCCCGTGGTCGAGCTGACCGAAGGGAACGTGAAATCACGCGATAACGTGCGCACGTTCCGGCGGGCCTTTGCGCGGCTGGAAAGCCTGGCCCAGGAGCACGCGCCCTTTGAACGGCTGGCGGTGCTGCATACGCATAACCCGTCCGGCGCGCAGGATTTGAAGGCGGCGCTGGCGGATCTGTTCCCGATGGATGAGATGGTGGTGGTCAATGTAAACCCGCCGCTGGGGACCCATGTGGGTGCTCAGGCGCTGGGCCTGGCTATGGTGACGGCGAACTAACCTACACTGGAAGAGCGGTATGCCCTCAGCACTTGAAACTCTGATGAAAATTCTCCGGCTCGAACGCGAGCAGGGCTTTCGTAACGCAGCGGTGATCGGCGGCCTGGCGGCGTTCGCCGGCAAATGGAAGGATGACGCCCATGCCCAGGCGCGCCGCCCGGAACATCACGAACTGGTCGATGAGCTGGTGGGCCTGCTCCAGGCCTATGAGGAGATCGTGGATCGCCAGCAGCGCCATGAGGCCATTAAATACATGATGGGGCGGGTTACGGGGCGGGTCCCACGGGAAGGGGAAGCACCCACTCCATCGGCGGCCCGGCCTGCCGAACCTGCGCCGTCTCAGCCCTCATTTGCAGAGGCGGCGCCCGCACCTGATTCTGCGCCTTCAGTGGAGGCCCCGGCTCTGTCTGAGGCGGCGGCCCCACCGGAACCGCCGCCCGCGCGGCGGTCATCACGGGCCAGCCACCAGCGCAAGGTTCAGCAGGCGCGCGAACGGCGCTCCACGCGCCGCAAGGGTGGCCGGCCGGGTGAGGAGGCGGATGACGCTGCTGCCGCTGCCGTGCCGGAGGCGGTGGCTGAAGAAACCTTTGAAGCCGAAGAGCCTGTCCGGCCCAAGCCGCGCCGTAAGCCACGCCATGCCCGCGAGCTGACCGAGGAGCTTGACCTGCTGCACGGGCTTGAGGCCCCGGTCGCCGTGGTGGAGGGCGTGGGCGAGAAGATGACCGAGAAGCTGGAGCGCCTGGGCATCCGTTCGGTGGGTGGCCTGCTCCAGCACATGCCCCGCCGCCATGATGATTACACCCGCCTGCTGCCCATTAATCGCGCGACGCCGGGCGAGGTGCTCACCCTGATCGGGACGGTGCGCAGCAGCCAGGTGCAGAAGGGCCGCGGCGGGCGGCCGTTCCTGCAGGTGGTGATGGATGATGGCACAGGGCCGCTGACCATCTTCTTCTTCGGGCAGCCGTACCTTCAGCACCAGATCAAGAAGGGCGAGCAGCTGGTGGTCAGCGGCAAGACTGAGCAGTACCTGGGCCACCTGTCCATGAACAACCCGGACTGGGAGCTGCTGGAATATGACAACCTGCACACCCGCGCTATTGTGCCGGTATACCCGCTGACCGAGGGCGTCCCCGCCCGGACGATGCGCCGCATCGTGAAGGCCACCGTCGATTACTGGGCGCCGCGCCTGCCGGATTACCTGCCGGAGAGCGTGCTGGACCGGGCCGAGCTGGTCGAGCTGGGCTGGGCGCTGCGCCAGGCGCACTTCCCCGATAACTGGGACTTTCACACCTATGCCATGGAGCGACTCGCTTTTGACGAGTTGTTCCTGCTGCAGATGGCGATGCTGGCCCGCCGCCGTGACTGGCAGCGCGTGCCGGGCATCCCCCTGCCGGTCACCGATAGCTGGCTGGCCGATCTTCAGGCCAACCTGCCCTATGGCCTGACCAGCGCGCAGGGGCGGGCGCTCGGTGAAATCCGGGCTGATATCGCCACCGCCACCCCGATGAACCGCCTGCTGCAGGGTGATGTCGGCTCCGGCAAGACGGTCGTGGCCGCGCTGGCGATGCTCATGGCGGTGGAAAACGGCGCGCAGGCGGCTATCATGGCGCCTACCAGCATCCTGGCCGAGCAGCATTTCCGCTCGCTTACTGCGCTGCTGGCCCAGCTGCTGCCGGAGCGTGAGATCGCCGTGCGGCTGCTGACGGGCGCGACCCCTGCCGCCGAGCGTGAGGAAACGCTCCGGCGGCTGACGGATGGCACGGTCTCCATCCTGGTAGGCACGCATGCCCTCATCCAGCCGGATGTGGACTTCGCTAATCTGGCCCTGGCCGTGATTGACGAGCAGCACCGTTTCGGCGTGTCGCAGCGCGCGCTGCTGCGGGGCAAGGGCACCAACCCGCATGTGCTGGTGATGACGGCCACGCCCATCCCGCGCACGCTGGCGCTCACCCTGCATGCCGACCTGGACCTGTCCGTGATCGACGAGCTGCCCCCGGGCCGCACGCCGGTTGAAACCTACCTGCTGACCGAGCTGGAACGCGAGCGGGCCTACAGCTTCATCGACCAGCAGATCGCGCAGGGCCGCCAGGCATTCATCGTTTACCCGCTGGTGGAAGCGGAAGACCCGGAGGACGAAACCCAGTCGGCCGTGGCGGAGCAGGAGCGGCTCCAGCGTGAGGTGTTCACCAGTCGGCGGGTTGGCCTGCTGCATGGCCGAATGTCCCCGGCGGAGAAGGACGCGGTGATGGCGCGCTTCCAGGCGGGCGAACTCGATATCCTGGTCAGCACGTCAGTGGTGGAAGTCGGCATCGACGTGCCGAACGCCAGCGTGATCCTGATCGAGGGCGCGAATCGCTTCGGCCTGGCGCAGCTGCACCAGTTCCGCGGGCGGGTGGGGCGCGGCGCGCACCAGTCCACCTGCCTCCTGATCGGTGACACGGACAACGGCAATGCCCGCCAGCGCCTTGAAGCGATGGTGCGCACCACGGACGGGTTTGAGCTGGCCGAGGTCGATTTCCAGCTGCGCGGGGCGGGCGAGCTGTTCGGCACGCGCCAGAGCGGGCTGGACCTCAACCTGCGCTTTGGCGCGCAGTACACGCCGGCGCTGGTCAGCCTGGCCCAGCGGGAGGCGCGCACCGTCTACGCGGAAGACCCGGAGCTGAAGCTGCCGGAGCACCGCCTGCTGGCCGAGCGGGTGCTGATGTGGCATGCCGCGGGGACTGACCTCAGCTAAAGCGAAAAGGATGAGCCATGCGCAAGGCGATTTATCCCGCCTCGTTTGACCCGATCCACTACGGCCATATCGATATCGCCATGCGGGCCGCGCGCCTGTTTGACGAGCTGGTCGTGGCTGTATATGATCGGCCTAATAAGCGGCTGCTGTTTTCAGCGGAAGAACGCCTCGCGCTGGCAGAAAAGTCGCTCCAACATATCCCAAACCTTCAATTTGCGATTTACAGCGGTTTGACTGTAGACTATGCTCAACAAGTGGGCGCGGTAGCGATCGTGCGGGGGTTGCGCGTATTTTCGGATTTTGAACTAGAATTCAGGATGGCGCTGGCTAACCGCCGCCTGGCCCCCAGCCTTGAGATTGTGAATTTGATTGCGGGCGAAGCGTATGTGCATCTTAGCTCCAGCACAGTGCGCGAGATCGCCTCTCTGGGGGGGGATGTGAGCACGATGGTGCCGCTGCATGTGCAACGGGCGCTGCGCAGCCGGTTCGATGAACTGAAGCGCAACGGGGATAACCCGGTGTACATGGTCAGCATGACCGACTGATCGGGGAAGGAGTTCTGTTCGATGGATATTCTGCACTTGGTTGACCGTCTCGAAGATTTGATTGATGAGGGGCGTCACGTCCCCCTGAGCAAGTACACGATGATTGATGAGGAACGCGCGCTGGAGATTATCGACCAGATGCGCATTTCCATCCCGGAGGAGATCGAAAAGTCAAACCGGATCCTCCAGCAGCGTGACCGCATGATGGCCCAGGCGAACGAAGAAGCCGCCCGGCTGGTTGACCTTGCCAAGGAGCGGGGCGATACCATGATCTCGCGGGAGGCGATTGCCCAGGCTGCCCAGAGCCGCGCCGCCAACATCCTGGAGCAGGCCCGCCAGGAAGCTGAAGCGATCCAGATGGACGCTGACCAGTATGTCATGCAGGTGCTGGGCGAGCTGGAAAGCCAGCTGATCCGGACGCTGACCGTGGTGCGCAACGGGATCAATACCGTTGCGTCACGGGCCGAGTTGCCCGGCGCCACCCCCGCGGCGGAGCAGCCGGTTGAGCAGCAGGCGGAAGTCCCCGAGAGCGTATATGTTGGGGCGGAGCAGGACGGCGAATAACCCCTGCGGGCCGGGCGCGTGAGCCTGGCCTGGCAGAAGGCATATCCACAGTCAAAATCACCCCTTCCCCATAAGCCGGTGGTTGGCTGATTTGCAGCACACGCCTGCAGAGGCGTCAATCACAGGAGGCCCGCCCCCGGCCTCCTGTTTGTTTTGGGTCAGGAATGCGGCAGCGCCCGGTTCGCGCCCGGCCCAGCAGCGACTGGCGCCGGCAATTGGCTGTGCCAGCGCTAGCTGCTCATCGAAGGCACAGCATTCGTCACGGTGAAGTTCTCCAGGCTGACCTCGGTATGCACCTGCTCAACATCGCGCACCGTGGTGGCGATATAGAAGCCCACCGCACCACGGCTGAACGTGTTGTCTCGCACATCCACAACCCGCTTGCCGTTCACATAGCCGCTGAAATGGTCGCCCACGGCCAGGATGGACAGGTAGTTTGACTCGCCGAGGGGTTCAACCGCCTCATCAACCGTCCAGTCATCCGTGTTGTCGCGCAGCTCACGCCAGATGCCCGCCTCCCGGATCCAGATGCTTACCTGCTGGCGCCCGTTCACCGCAAATACATAGTAGTTGTTCTCATCCTGGTAGCGGAAGACCAGCCCATAGCCGCTGTCGGGCTGGCTGCCCGGCAGCAGCGTGGCGTTGGTTTCGGCAATCAGGGCGCTGTACTGATAGTATTCCGGGTTGAAGATGGCCGTATGCGCCTGGGCTGGCGCTTCTGAGCGCAGCACATAGCGGCCGTCGCTGATCGCGGTGCGGTACAGGCCGTCCTCGCGGATCGGCCAGCCGCTGTTGAATTCGTTGCCATCCTCAAACCCGGTGGAGAAGGGGACCGGGCCTGCGGTCATGGCGCTGACGGCGGTGCGGGCCGGTTCCGGGGTGGGGGGTGGATTCCCGGCCAGGGCCAGCGCCAGGACTACCGCCAGCGCGGTCACCACCAGCGCCACAAGCCCGTAACGCCGCAGCGGAACCGCCCGCGGGATGCGTCCGGCGCTGCGCTGGCGCGACGATACGGCTCGCGTGCGTGCGCTGATGGTCCCGCTGCCCAGCGCCAGCCGCAGCTCCTCGGCCATGGCCTGCGCGCTCTGGTAGCGGCTGGCGGGGTCTTTGGCCGTGGCCCGATAGACGATCGCCTCCACCGCCGGCGGCAGGCTGGGTGCCATGCTGCGCGGCGAGGGCAGCGGCTCGTTGATGTGTTTCATCAGCGTGCCCAGGCTGGTGTCCGCCACGAAAGGCAGGTTGTTGGTGAGCATCTCGTACAGGATGATGCCCAGAGAGTAAATGTCGCTGCGGTGGTCGCCCGGCTCGCCCAGGCCCTGTTCGGGGGCCATGTAGGCCGGGGTTCCGCTGGCAACCCCGCTTTCTGTCAGTCGCGCGCCGAAAGTCAGCCGGGCCAGCCCGAAGTCGGTCAGCAGCGGGTTGCCGTTCTCGTCAAAAAGGATGTTGCCCGGCTTGATGTCACGATGCACCATCGCTTTGGCGTGAGCATAGTCCAGCGCGGCGGCGACGCCATCGACAATGCGCTGGACATCTGCAAAGGGCAGATGCTCCCCGCTGGAGAGGCAGTCCTCCAGCCGGTCCTTAAGAGAAGGCCCCTCGATCAGGGGCATGACCATGTAGTGAATGCTGTCGCCATCCGGGCCTTGCTGCTGGTCAAAGTCGTAGAGCGCCAGGATGTTAGGGTGGTGCAGGCTGGCGATCAGCGTGCTTTCCCGCGCGAAACGTGCCTTGAAGCTGGTTTCTTCCACCAGGTGCTGGTGCAGCACCTTGATCGCCAGATAGCGCTGGGTATTGGGGTCCCAGGCTTTGAAGACCTGTGCCATGCCACCCCGCCCAATGGGCGCTTCCAGCCGGTAGCGTCCGAGAGTCTGGCCTGTGTGGAGTGTCATCATGGGGACGAGTCCTGATTGCTGCCGTGCCGAGTGTTGCCTCCATTATGGACTAAATTGCCGGGGCTGGCTATGGCGGCGAACCTGTTCCCGGATGGGGAGGCGCTTATCTTCCCCTAAGCGTGAGGTGGTACAGTTCGGTTCGGGCCGGTTTTGACTGGAGTGTGGCATGATGTCTGAGCGAACGGTAATGCTGTATGACGGGCGGTGCGGGTTATGCACCACCTCCCGGCGGCTGGTGCAGCGGCTGGACTGGCTGGGCCGGATTGAATATGTGGATGCGCAGGCGACTGCTGATGTGCTGGCGCGCTTTCCCGCGCTGGACCCCGATGCAATTCTGGGCGCAATCCACGTGATCACCCCGGCGGGTGAGGTGTACGTGGGGTATGACGGCGTGCGCGCCCTGGCGCGGGAGCTGCCCCCGACGATGTGGCTCTACCCGCTGCTTCTTCTGCCGGGCGTTAGCTGGCTGGGCCGAAGGGTCTATAATGGGGTTGCGGCCAACCGATACCGGTTGAACTGGCTGCTGGGCACGCCTGATCCCTGTGAGGCCGGGCGCTGCCCGGTGCATCCGCCTGGAGCAGGTAGTGAACGGGACTGATGATGCTCACCCTTATTCCGGTGACCGATTCCATTAAGATGGTGCAGGGGCGTGCCAGCGGGCGCTTTCCCTATGCCAACGCGCTGCTGGTGCAGGATGGCGGTGTCTCCGCGCTGGTGGATACCGGCTGCGGGCAGGCGGTGCTGGAAGCGCTGCGGGAAGAAACGCGGATCGATTTTGTGATTTGCTCGCATTCGCACGTGGATCACACGAGTGGCAACTGGCTGTTTCCGGACTGCCCGATCTGGATGCCGGCCGGGATCGCGTTTGAAACGGGCGGGGAAAAGCGAAAACTGGCCCGGCGCTTCATCGCGGATGAGACGCTGCATGAGCTGTGGTTCGCCACCACCATCCGCCAGACCGGCTTCAGGGATGCGCGCCTGACCGACGCCTACCCACCCGGCCACGTGTTTGAGATCGGCCGGGTGCGGCTGCACAGCATCCCCGCGCCGGGACACGTGGGCGATCATACCTGCTTCTGGGAGCCGGAGTCCGGGATGCTCTTTGCCGGGGACATTGACTTTTCGCGGTTTGGCCCGTGGTATGGCAACCCGGAAAGCGACATTGACGCCTTTGAGGACGCCATCCGCACGGTGCAGGCGCTGCGCCCCAGGACCGTGATCTCGTCACACAAGGGGGTTTACCAGGAGGCGCTGGACGCCGAATTTGACGCGTTCGCGGCGCATTTTGACGCGCGGGAGGCGCGCATCCTGAACGCGCTGGCGGCGCCGACCACCCTGGCGGCGCTGGTGGAGCAGGCGCATATTTACGGACGTTTCCCCCATGCGGGTGACCTGCTGCGCTATTTCGAGCGGGAGATGGTCAGCAAGCACCTGGAACGCCTGGCGCGCCAGGGCCGTACCCGCGAACTGGCGCCTGACCTGTGGCAGCGGCTGTAGCTTGCTGCGCCCCAATCAGTGCCACTCCCAGACGGGCTCACCATTCAGGATGCGCCGGATCTGATCCGGGAAGCGGTCGGGATCAAGCGGCTTGCCCAGGAAGCCATCAAAGCCGGCCTGCTGAGCCCTGGCCATCTGTTCCTCACTGGCTTCGGCCGTCACCGCCACGACGAGCGTGTCCTTCAGTCGGTCGTGCGCCCGGATCTTGGCCAGCGCCTGGTAACCATCTTCGTAGGGCAGGCGGATATCCATCAGAACCAGGTCAACCCGTGAGAGTGTGTCGGCAAACTGCACGACCTGCCAGCCGCTGGTTTTCCATTCGCAATGCTGGACGCCCATGAAGGCCAGCATGCGGGCCACCAGGACGAAATTCGGCACGTTATCCTCTACCACCAGGATATGCGCTTCGCCGGGTTCAATCGAGGGGTTGATTCTTGTCATGGACAGGATGCTCCTTGTCCTCGTGCAGGAAAATCAGGAACTCAATGAGTGCTGCAAGGGGTGGTATAACGGACAGCGCAGCGCCATAATGACGCGTTACTCTTTCCTAGTGTACTGTAGATTCAGAATTCACCAAAGTGAATTTGCCCGCCGTAGCCTGTGCCGCCGGACAGGCTCCTCCACCAGTAAATCATCCGGGTTAAGCCAGTCAAAGTGGATGAATTCCCTCTAAAAGCTTGTCTTGCCGGGGGAAGTATGTTACGCTATCGGGCATGATGATAAACGCGACCCTTTTTACCGCCACCGCTGTGGCCCGGCCTGATGCGCACACCTGTATGTGTATGCGTGTATGTGCTGCTGCCTGGTGGCTGGAGGGTGCGCTTCCGGCGGGGTAGAACCGCCCCTGCGTGAGATGTTCCAAAGAATCACTACAGCCGACCGGGCAGCCTGTGTCCGGTCGGCTTTTTTGCTGGCCGGGCTGCAGGCAACCGTAGCGGCGCCATGACTGTCACATGAAAGGACACAGCCATGACACATCGCACCGTTGACCATAGCGCTCTGCGCACCAACCAGGCCTTCATCATTACGCTGCTGGCCCTCGGCTTTGTGCTGGATCAGCCGCTGCTGGTGGGGGCCGTCGCCCTGGTGATGCTGGTCGGCACGGCCTGGCCGCGGGCCGCACTGTTTAAGCGCATCTACCAGCACGGACTGCTGCCCGCCGGGCTGGTGCGGCCCGACGTGCGGCCCGATCATCCTGAGCCGCACCGTTTCGCCCAGGGCGTGGGCGGGGTGGTTAGCCTGCTGGGGTTTGTGGCGCTGCTGCTGGGCAGTCCGCTGGTGGGCTGGGGGCTGGCCTGGGTCGTAATCGCGCTGGCGGCCCTGAACCTGCTGGCCGGGTGGTGCGCGGGCTGCACCCTGTACTACTGGCTCAACCGGCTGGGTGTGCCGGGCTTCAGTCACAGCCGGGTGGAGGCGCGCCGCTCATGACCGACCGGATAGCGCTCCTGCTGGTGATTGGCGCCGGGCTGGCGCTGGGGTATGTGCTGCTGCGCCGCTGGGGGCTGGCGCGGGCGGGGCGCGTTGCCCGCATGGAACCGTTGCTCGCCGGGGTGCAGGCCGGGCTGCCGGTCGTCCTGTATTTTTCCTCGCCGGAGTGCGCGCCCTGCCGGCTCCAGCAGAAGCCAGCGCTGGACCAGCTCCTGGCCGAGCCAGGGCTTGCAGTCCAGGTGGTGGAGGTGAATACGCTGGAGCAGCCCGATACGGCCCGGCGCTGGGGCGTGCTCAGCGTCCCGGCCACGATTGTGTTCGATCGCGCCGGGCAGCCGCACGAGGTCAATTATGGCGTCGCAGGCGTGAGCAAGCTCCGGGCGCAGGTCGAACGAGTGGCCTGATCGCGTTCCAGGCAGCAGGCGGGCGGAGCGCTGGCAGAAAAGCCGGCGCTCCGTTTTTTCTTGCGGAAGCGTGTCATCTGGCGCAGGATGTTTTGTCATTAGGCCGGAGGGCAAAGGCATGGTATTTTTAGGAGGGGGATGGCTGGCCCGGACCTACAGCCGGCCCCACCCAGAGCGCCTGTACCTGTACGGAGTGAGCACACGCACATGAGCAGGAACAAAAAGACGCAGTACCTTGCGGCGGAAGAAGCTGTCCAGTACATCAAGTCCGGGGACCGGGTGTTCATGACGGGTAACTGCTCTGTCCCCCAGAAGCTGCTGCGCGCCCTGGTGGACCGCGCCCCGGACTGCACGGATGTGGAACTGGTGCAGCTGCTGGCCATCAGCGATGTGGATTATGTTGCGCCGGAGCTGGCCGGCCATCTGCGCGTGAACGCCATGTTTATCAGCCACAACGTGCGCGAGGCGGTGAACGACGGGCGGGGTGATTTCACCCCGATCCTGCTTTCCGATGTGCCACGCCTGTTCCGCATGAAGGACAAATTCCCGGTGAACGTGGCGCTGGTGCATCTCAGCCCGCCGGACAGCCACGGCTACTGCTCGTATGGCGTGGAGGTCGGGCTGACCAAGACCGGCGCGGAAGTGGCCGACCTGGTCATTGCCGAGGTGAATGCCCAGATGCCGCGCGCCCTGGGCGACAGCATGATCCACATTGACGACATCGACATCATCGTCGAGGTGGATTACCCGATCCCCGAAATTCAGATGACTCAGGCCAATCCCCTCCAGCAGCAGATCGCGCAGCACATCGTGGAGCTGATCCCCGATGGCGCGACGCTGCAGACCGGGATTGGCGCGGTGCCGGATGCGGTGCTGCGCCTGCTGACCAGTCACCGCGATCTGGGCATTCACACCGAGCTGTTTTCGGATGGCGTGATCGACCTGGTCGAGCGTGGGGTGATCAACTGCCGGGCGAAATCCCTGCACCCGGGCAAGATCATCGCCGGGTTTGTGCTTGGCACGCGCCACCTGTACGATTTCATTCACGATAACCCGATCTGTGAATTTCACCCCACGGAGTACGTGAACAACCCGTATGTGATCAGCCAGAATGACCGCATGGTGGCGATCAACAGCGCGCTGGAAGTGGACCTCACCGGGCAGGTCTGCGCCGACAGCATGGGCCACTACTTCTACAGCGGGGTGGGGGGACAGCTGGATTTCATTCGTGGGGCGGGGCGCTCTAATGGCGGCGTGCCGATCATCGCGCTGCCGGCCACGGCGAAGGGGGATGAAGTCAGCCGGATCGTGCCGGAGTTGAAACCCGGCGCGGGGGTGACCACCGGGCGCAATGACGTGCATTATGTGGTGACCGAGTACGGCGCTGCTGACCTGTTCGGTGTGCCGGTGCGCGAACGGGTGAGGCGCCTGATCAACATCGCACATCCGAAATTCCGGGAGGAACTGGCGCGGGTTGCGTTCAGCCGCTATCACGTCAGCGTCGGCTGATTATCGCCCTGGCTGGCGGTGCGTGAAGGGAGCCCGTGTGCAGGTGCCCGACCGTGCGGCCGGCAGGCTGCTTACCTGGATGCGGATTCTGCCTCGCCGGGCGGGCCACAGCGCGGTCTCGCTGATCGTGGAGTGGCAGGCGCTGCATGTCCACAGGCCGATGACCGCGGGCAGCCCCAGTTTGCGGGCGACTTCGGGCGGCCAGTTCTGGTTGCCATTGAAGGTAAAGTGAGCGTGCTGCTGGCAGCTTGGGCAGCGTGCTTCGACTGACTGTGACATCGGCGCTATTCCTGACCCTGTATCATTCGCTATACTTAGCCTACCGCACCGGTGGTGTGCGTTCTGGACGTATGACAGCCGCTAAGCATCCCATTGTCCACCGCCCGGTTGTCAGGTAGACGTCAGCCGGTGCGATCTGGTTCCAAAAGCAGGAGTGGCCGCTTATGCCTGCCGCCCTGTGCGCTGCCTGTGGATCATTCTGTCTTATGAAGCAAACGTTACGTCTCTTGCCCCTGCTGATGGCGACTGTGGTGCTGCTGCTAACCGCGGCCTGCGAACCGCTGGTTCCCTCCCCGACGCCGCAGACGATCATCATCACGGCGACCGCCAGCCCGCCCCCGCCGGCCACCGCAACGCCGGCAGCGTCCTCTACCCCGGCCCCCACCGAAACGCCCGTGCCCTCACCCTCGCCTACCGTCCCGGCCTGCCCGGATGAGGCGGGGCAGGTGATCGACTTTGACGACTTCGACAGCTCGGTGACAACGCGCAACATGCCGTACCGGGTCTATGTGCCGCCGTGTTATTTTGAGCTGCAGAAGCGTTACCCGGTGGTGTACCTGGTTCATGGCGCGGCGGAAACCGAGCGTCAGTGGGATACGCTGGGGCTGATCGATCGCCTGGATCGCGGGATCAGCCTGGGGCAGTACCCGCCCATGATCGTCGTGATGCCTTACGGGGGGCTGCTGCTGCCGGATAACGGCTTTGAGACCGACCCGCCCTATATGGAGGCCTTCCTGCTGAATGACCTAATCCCGCGGGTAGAAAGCGATTTCTGCGTGTGGCAGAATCGCGATCACCGGGCGATAGGCGGAATCAGCCGCGGGGGCTTCTGGGCGCTGAGCATCGCTTTTCGGCACCCGGAGCGCTTCAGCGCGGTGGGGGCGCACAGCCCGGCGCTGGATACCGACATCACCCCGGCGGATTTCAACCCGCTCAATCTCGCGCTGGATGCGCCTTTCATCAACACGATCCGGATTTACCTGGACTCCGGGGCGAATGATCCCGTGCGGCCGGAGGTCGACCAGCTCAGCTCGCATCTGGTGCGGCGCCGTATCCCGCATGAGTATGTGATCAATCCGCTGGGTGACCACAGCGATGAATACTGGGCGCTGCACCTGCCGGAATACCTGGCCTTTTATGGTGGCACCAGTATTGATGGCTGGCCGCGGGACATGGGCAGCCTGCCCAGCTGCCTGGAGCCAAGCCCGTAGGGGGAAATGATACGCGCCCGGTCATCAACTAAGCCGGGCGCGTTTTTTTTGCGGATGTTGTCGATGCTGGAAGGCTGGCCTAGCGCTCGCTGGGCATGTTCAGCCCGGCCATCATGGTGTTCTGCAGCAGAAGCAGGACAATCAGTGGAGGGATGATCACGGTGATCGTCCCGGCCATCAGCACGCCCCACTGGATCACGGAGTCGGTGGCGATCAGCAGCTTGATGCCGATCTGCACCTGACGGGTAGCCAGTGAGTTGGCGACCACGATCGGCCACAGGTACTGGTTCCACATGTAGATGAATTCGATCAGGAACAGCGCGCCGATGTTGGTCCTGGAGATCGGGATTAGCATGCTGAACATGAAGCGCAGCGGCCCCGCGCCATCCACGCGCGCGGCATCGGCCAGGTCAATTGGCACGGTCTTGTAGAACTGCTGGAAGAGCAGCACGCCGGTGGCGCTGGCCATAAACGGCACGGAGAGGCCCTGGAATGTGTCAATCCAGCCCAGGTCGGTCAGCAACTGGTAGGTGGGCACGATGCGCACCGGCAGCGGCAGCAGGTGGGTGAGCATGATCAGCCCCAGCAGCGGCCCGCGCCACTTCACTCTGAAGTAGATCAGGGCGAACGCGGCGGTGATGCTCAGGAAGATTTTGCCCAGGGCCACCGACAGCGACACGATCATCGTGTTGCCCATCAGCCGCCACAGGCTGGCCTGCTTCCACGCGGTTTCATAGTTTTCCTGCATGGCCGTGCCTGGAACGAGATTACCCACCTGGTAGTATTCCGATGAGGTCTGCGTGCTGAGGACGAAGGCATAGATCAGCGGGAAGATCACGATCGCGACGCCCAGGATCATCAGGGCATGCATGGACACCGGATACAGGACGTGCTTGCGGAACGCATCCCACTGGGCGGTCCGGGCCGTCTGGGCTGAGGAAAGGGTTGCGCTGCTCACTGGTAGAAGGTCCTTTCGCCCACGGTGCGGAACTGGAAGATCGTGATCACAGCCACGAAGACCAGCAGCATGATAGACTGCGCGGAGGCGGAGCCGATCAGGTTCACGTTCTTAAAGCCATCGTTGTACAGCTTGTAGATCAGCATATACGTGGCGCGCCCTGGCCCACCCATGGTTGTGACATCGATCAGGCCGAACGTCTGGAAGGCCGCGTACAGCGTGTTCATGATCAGCAGAAACAGCGTGGTGGGTGTCAGCAGGGGGAAGGTCATCCGCCAGAAGCGGATCCACCCATTCGCGCCGTCAAGGGAAGCTGCCTCGATAACTTCCTGCGAGATATTCTTGAGCCCCGCCATGAAGAACACGACGTTATACCCGAGCATTTTCCAGGCTGCGGCGATGATGAGAAACAGAAGGGCATGGGTGCTGTCCGTGTAGCGATTGAAGTTGATTCCGAGGGCGGAGAGCCAGTGGGTCAGAACGCCAATGGTGGGGTCGGCCAGCAGCGCCCAGATCGTGCCTGCGATGGCAGGAGACAGCGCATAGGGCCAGATCAGGAGCGTGCGGTAAATGCCAAATCCACGAATCGGCAGGCCCGCCCCGAGGGCCAGCAGCAGGCTGAGGGCCAGGCCGCCTACAACCACGATAAAGATAAAGATGACCGTGACTGTGATCGAGTTGATATATTCCGCGGATTGAAACAGGCGGGTGAAATTCTCCGTTCCCACAAACAGCCGGCGGCCGCTGATCGCGTTTACGCGGTAGAAACTGAGTATGAAGCTCTGGACAGCAGGCACAATGAAGAAGACCACAACGAGGACGATTGTTGGGGCCAGCAGCACGTAAGGCAGGATGCGATTGGGGAAGATGCTTTGGTCGTTACTCATCGGGTTTTTCCTGTAGTGGTGAGGCAATTACGCACAATACCTGGCACGGACAGCCCGTGCCAGGTATTGCTTCGTGCGAGTTGGGTAAGGTTTACGGCGCGTTCAGGCTGGCGTAGTCAGACAGTATCTGGTTCGCCTGCTCAGTGGCGGCGGTCAGGGCGACCATCGGGTCTACCCCGTTCACAATGATCTCCTCAAAGGCGGTGTCTTCGATATCACGGATGGTCACGAAGTCACCCAGCAACACGCCGCGCGCGGCTTCGGTGTTATTGCCCGCCAGGATCTGGTCGAAAGCGGTCAGGAAGTTGGGGTTGTCCTCGAACCAGCCTTCTTCGTCCAGGGCGTCAACGGCGCTGTTGGTGGCCGGGAAGTAACCCGTGCCCTTGTGCCAGGTGATAGCCTGCTCATCGGCGGAGAGGAACTTGAAGAATTCCCACACCCCGGCGTATTCCTCGTCGGGGCTGCCGGCCATCGTCCACAGGCAGCCGCCACCCACGACGTTGTTGCCGGTGCGCTCGTAGCCATCAAGTGTTGGCAGGAAGGCCGTGCCCAGCTCAAACTCCACGCTGCGCTGGATACCACCGAGGCTGGAGGTGCTCTGGATCAGCATGGGGTACTGGCCCGCGATGAACGGATCGTTGGCGGCGTATTCGCGCCCGCCGTAGACCAGCAGGCCGTCTTCCGCCCACTTGCGCCACTGGGTCATAACCTCAACGCCGAACTCGCTGTTCAGGTACATTTCGGTTGCCAGCCCATCACGACCGTTGTTTTCGTTGGCCATGAACTGGTCATGGATGCCGTACATCTGCTCGTAAATCCAGGCCGGCCAGCCGAAGGTGATCACGCCGTCAGCCGCGCCGGTTTCGAGCATCTGTATGCCCATGTCATACAGCTCGCTGAAGGTCGTGGGCGGCTGCTCGGGGTCAAGCCCGGCGGCCTCGAAGATGTCCTTGTTGTAGTACAGCATGGCGGTGGAGCTGTTGAACGGCATGCAGTAGAGCTGGCCGTCGACCGCGTAGTAGTTGAGGATCGGCTCAACAAACTGGGTCTGGTCGAAGTCATCGCCCGCCAGTTCAGGCAGGGGGACGATTGCGCCGGAATCCAGCATGGTGCGGGTGCCGACTTCGTAGACCTGGACAATGTGCGGGGCGTCACCGGCCCGGTAGGCCGCGATGGCTGCCGTCAGGGTTTCGGCGTAGCTTCCCTTGAATTCGGCAGTTACGTGGACCTCGCTCTGTGAGGCGTTGAAGGCATCCACGATTTCCTGGACGACCCCAGCGCGGCTGCCACTCATCGCATGCCAGAAGACGACTTCCGTTGGTCCCTGGGCCATGGTTGCGCCCAGCGGGCCAGCGACGAGTGCTACGAGCACGACAAATATAAGTAGGGCTGAACTCTTCTTTGACATCAGCATTCTCCGTGGTGATACAGGACAGATGGTAGGTGGTGAAGCTACCTGAAGACTGTGCGGGCCTCTGACCGATGCTGCGCTGGTCAAGATGCCTAAAGCTATTATGGCATACCACCTGAGGAGATGGCAAGCGTAAGGCCGGCGTTAGAGTCAGACAGCAGGTGACAGGTCTGTAAGTGTGCGAGGCCAGCCGGTTGCGTTCTGGATTTTGGCCCTTGATCGTCCCGGTATCGTGTGTATAATGAGGCCTGTTGTGTGGTTAACAAGCTCATCATGATGTCCATCAGGCGGGGTGGGGGGAAGGCAATCTCAGGTCTCTCACACACCCGCATGAATTCAGGAAACCCCCCCTTGACAGTCCATCTGGACTAAGGTAAACTGATTGGGCCATCGAAAATGAGGAGTTACGACTAGTTGACCAGAGAAAACGCCTTCCTTCGAACTGAATAATCCATAGCAACATGGCGTAAGGGAAAGCTAGTCAGCGGCCCGGCGTGATGTCGGGCTGTTGTCGTTAAAGAAGGTAGTTAGTCCGGAGCTGGATTGGAGCGCCCCACCCTGTGGGGTTCCAGGGCAGCGCCGGGAGAATTACCCGCCGTATGTAACACATCATGCGGCCGCGCAAAGCAGCAGGCGCGAAGGCAGGTGGCGACACCTGCGAGAACATTAACAAGTGAATAGCGTAATGCGAAAACTTCAATTTCTCCGTATCACATATAGGCAAAGCTACTAAGAGCATATGGTGGATGCCTTGGCGTCAAGAGCCGACGAAGGACGTGGTACACTGCGATAAGCTGCGGCAAGGTGTGTGCAACCGTTCGAGCCGCGGATCTCCGAATGGGGAAACCCGCGTGGGGGTATGCCCGCGCATCGCTGTCTGAACACATAGGGCAGCGAAGGGAACCCGGGGAACTGAAACATCTAAGTACCCGGAGGAAAAGAAACGATTCTGCGAGTAGTGGCGAGCGAAAGCGGAACAGTCCGCAGGTCAGTGACCTGGTAAGTTAGCCGAAGTGGCTGGAAAGCCATACCAGAGCGGGTGACAGTCCCGTAGGCGAAAACCCAACAGGCGCTCCTGCCAAGCGAGTACCACGGGGCACGCTAATCCTGTGGGAAGATGGGGGGTCCACCCTCCAAGACTAAATACTCTTGACGACCGATAGTGCACCAGTACCGTGAGGGAAAGGTGAAAAGAACCCCGGCAAGGGGAGTGAAATAGAACCTGAAACCGTATGCTTACAACCGGTCAGAGGGCCATAAGTGCCTGATGGCGTGCCTTTTGGAGAATGAGCCAGCGAGTTAATCTCTGTGGCAAGCTTAAGACAGTTACAGTCGGAGGCGAAGCGAAAGCGAGTCTGAACAGGGCGCGCAGTCGCAGGGATTAGACACGAAACCAGGTGAGCTACCCATGGCCAGGGTGAAGCGAAGTTAATCCTTCGTGGAGGCCCGAACGCTTCAACGTTGCAAAGTTGAGCGATGAGCTGTGGGTAGGGGTGATATGCCAAACGAACCTGGAGATAGCTTGTTCTCCCCGAAATAGCTTTAGGGCTAGCGTCGTGTGTTCAGTGGTGGAGGTAAAGCACTGGATGGGCTAGGGGCCGCGAGGTTACCAAACCTAACCAAACTCTGAATGCCATCACTCCAGAGCACGGCAGTCGGACCATGTGAGATGAGTTTCATGGTCGAGAGGGAAAGAACCCAGACCCTCGGCTAAGGTCCCCAAGTGGATGCTAAGTGGAAAACGAGGTGAGAGTGTTTAGACAGCCAGGAGGTTGGCTTAGAAGCAGCCACCCTTTAAAGAGTGCGTAATAGCTCACTGGTCAAACGCTCTTGCGCGGATAATGTAACGGGGCTCAAGCATCCCACCGAAGCCCGGGACGTTGCAAGACGTAGTAGGGGAGCGTTCAGTACGCAGTGAAGGTCAACCGACAAGGATGGCTGGAGGGTACTGAAGTGAGAATGCTGGCATGAGTAGCGTGAAATATGTGAGAACCATATTCGCCGTAAGTCTAAGGTTTCCGACGGAAGGTCAGTCCGCGTCGGGTTAGGCGGGCCTTAGCCGAGGCCGAAAGGCGTAGGTGATGGACAGCCGGTTAATATTCCGGCCCCGGTATGTGGAGCAACGCAGGGACGCAGTGGGATAGTACAGCCTGTTAGTGGATTCAGGTGGCAAGCGGTTAACGACCGTGATGCCGGCGCCTACGGGCCAGAAGTGTGCAAGTCCTGCTGCCGAGAAAAGCTGTAGTGCGATGAAGCATACCGACCGTACCGCAAACCGACACTGGTAGACGGGTAGAGAATACCAAGGCGAACGGGAGAACCCTTGTTAAGGAACTAGGCAAAATGGTCCCGTAACTTCGGGAGAAGGGACGCCCTCCGCAAGGAGGGTCGCAGTGAAATGGCTCTGCCGACTGTTTAACAAAAGCACAGGTCTCTGCAAACGTGAAAGCGGATGTATAGGGGCTGACGCCTGCCCAGTGCCGGAAGGTTAAGGAGAGAGGTTAGCCCTCGGGCGAAGCTTTGAACCGAAGCCCCGGTGAACGGCGGCCGTAACTATAACGGTCCTAAGGTAGCGAAATTCCTTGTCGGGTAAGTTCCGACCCGCACGAATGGCGTAACGAGTGGAGCACTGTCTCAACAAGGGACCCGGCGAAATTGAAGTACGTGTAAAGATGCGCGTTACCCGCAGCAGGACAAAAAGACCCCGTGGAGCTTTACTGTAGCTTGCTATTGCGTTAGGGTATTGTCTGTGCAGGATAGCTGGGAGACTGAGAAGCTGGGGCGTCAGCCTCGGTGGAGTCGTCGTTGAGATACCAGCCTGATGATGCTTTGACCCTAACCTGCGTCCGTGAAACCGGCGTGGGGACAGTGGCAGGTGGGCAGTTTGACTGGGGCGGTCGCCTCCTAAAGAGTAACGGAGGCGCCCAAAGGTTCCCTCAGGCTGAATGGAAACCAGCCGCAGAGTGTAAAGGCACAAGGGAGCTTGACTGCAAGGCCAACACGCCGAGCAGAGACGAAAGTCGGGCTTAGTGATCCCACGACGCAGAGTGGAATGGTCGTGGCTTACCGGATAAAAGCTACCCCGGGGATAACAGGCTAGTCTTGTCCAAGAGTTCATATCGACGACAAGGCTCGGCACCTCGATGTCGGCTCATCGCATCCTGGGGCTGTATAAGGTCCCAAGGGTTGGGCTGTTCGCCCATTAAAGCGGTACGTGAGCTGGGTTCAGACCGTCGTGAGACAGGTCGGTCTCTATCCGCTGTGGGCGTAGGGAGATTGAGAGGGCCTGCCCCTAGTACGAGAGGACCGGGGTGGACGGAGCGCTCGTGTGCCGGTTGTCACGCCAGTGGCATCGCCGGGTAGCGACCTCCGGTTGAGATAACCGCTGAAAGCATCTAAGCGGGAAACTCGCCTCAAGATGAATCTCCCCTTCCCCTAGTGGGAGTAAGACCGCTGGTAGACCACCAGCTTGATAGGTCGGAGGTGTAAGCGCAGCAATGTGTTCAGCCAACCGATACTAATGGTCGAGCGGCTTTGCCTTAGTGATACCTTTGGGTATCGCAGGTGGTACGGAGAAGTTGGGGTTTTCGCACGGGAACGAGGGGTCACCCCTCACCCGCCCAGGCTATTCATTTGTTGATTACCAATTCCATACACGCTGAAAACACAATCTTGTGTTGGTGCTTCTAGCGGCGGAGGTACACCCGGTCCCATCTCGAACCCGGTCGTTAAGCCCGCCAGCGCCGATGGTACTGCTCTGGAGGCGGAGTGGGAGAGTAGGTCAGTGCCAACTCAAGATTGTTTTTCTTTTGGCTTGCCCCCC
>NPID01003853.1_pt1 | contig 30021 bp, 42 predicted proteins | sample 8637491 | NCBI WGS metagenome assembly NPID01 (sample SAMN07420843, study PRJNA396082) | bioreactor metagenome | isolation source: sample BA6 brine-fed electro-methanogenic bioreactor BA | place: Japan: Kochi | collected 2016-06-14 | reverse complement strand
GCCAACAAGATCGAGATCAAGCAGGCTGTCGAAAAAGCCTTTGACGTCAAGGTGAGGAACGTCAATACCAGCGTTGTGGCCGGCAAGAGCAAGCGTTTCGGTCGCACATTCGGCAAGCGTTCCAACTGGAAAAAAGCCTACGTGACCCTGGCTGAGGGGAGCGACATCGACTTCTTCGGCGTGTAACCGACTGTAATCAAGCGATACGGAGTAACTATAATGGGGATCAAAAAGTTTAAACCGACCTCGCCGGGTCGTCGTAACATGACCGCTTCCAACTTCGAGGAAGTTACGACCTCGACCCCTGAGAAGTCCCTTCTTGCGCCTTTGAAAAAATCCGGCGGACGTAATAATTACGGCCGGATTACCAAGCGTCATACCGGTGGGGGACACAAACGCAAATACCGGATTATCGACTTCAAGCGGGATAAGAAAGAAATCCCGGCGCGCGTCGTTTCTGTGGAATACGACCCCAATCGGTCGGCTAACATCGCCCTGCTCAACTATGCGGACGGGGAAAAGCGGTACATTCTTGCTCCGGTCGGGCTGCAGGTCGGCGATACGATTGTCGCCAGCGAGCAGGCCGATATCAAGCCGGGCAATGCGCTTTCGATCCGCTCCATTCCTCTGGGTACCTGGGTTCATAACGTTGAATTCAAGGTCGGCAAAGGTGGGCAGCTGGCCCGCAGCGCCGGGACCTATGCCATGATCGCCGCCAAAGAAGGGAAGTATGCCCAGCTTCGACTTCCTTCAGGCGAGGTTCGGCTGGTCCTGCAGGATTGCTGTGCCACCGTCGGCCAGGTTGGGAATGCCGATCACGAGAACGTCAAAATTGGGAAAGCCGGGCGTAACCGGTGGTTGGGCAAGCGTCCCCAGTCCCGTGGCGTCGCCATGAACCCTGTCGATCATCCCCATGGCGGTGGCGAAGGGAAAAGTTCCGGTGGTCGGCATCCGGTCACCCCTTGGGGGGTCCCGACCAAAGGGTATAAGACCCGTTCCAATAAACGAACCGACCGCTTCATCGTGCGTCGCAGGACTAAATAAGCAATTTAATGGATAGAGGAGACGGAAGTGGCTAGATCAATTAAAAAGGGGCCTTACGTCCAGGATAGCATTCTTAGGAAAACCGACAAGGCAGGTGGGGCCGGCAGTAACAAGGTGATCAAGACCTGGTCACGCCGCTCTACCATCATTCCCGAGTTCGTGGGTCTTACCTTTGCGGTGCATAACGGGAAAAAGTTTGTTCCGGTATTTGTAACCGAAAATATGGTTGGACACAAGTTGGGCGAATTCGCTCCTACCCGTACCTATTACGGACACGGCGCCGATAAGAAAAGCAAGAGAAAATAGTGATTCCGTAAAGGAGTTTTAGTTCATGGAAGCCAAAGCTAAATTAAGATTCGTGCGCCTTTCGCCCCAGAAGACTCGCCTGGTTGTGGATATGGTTCGCGGCAAAGGAGTGCAGGATGCGCTGAACGCCCTGAAGTTTTCTCCTCAGAAAGCCGCTGCCGTTGTCTCCAAGCTGGTCAGTTCTGCCGTTGCCAATGCCGAGCAAAGAGGGGTGTCTGACGTCGACAAGTTGTTTGTAAAGGCCATCACCGTCGACCAAGGGCCTGCGCTGAAGCGGTTCATCCCCAGGGCGCAGGGCCGGGCAACCAAAATTCGTAAACCTACGAGCCACATTACTGTGGTTCTTGATGAGAAATAAGATCCTGAGGAGGTGATAGTTTGGGCCAGAAAGTTCATCCGATAGGGTTCCGGCTGGGAGTTATCCGGAGCTGGGACTCCAAATGGTATGCCGAAGCAGATTACTCGACCCTGCTTCACGAGGATATCAAACTCCGCAACTACCTTAAAAAACGTCTTTATCATGCCGGCATCTCGAAAATCGAGGTGGAGAGGGCTGCCAACAAGGCCAAGGTGAATATCTTTGCTGCCCGCCCCGGCATCATCATCGGCAAAAAGGGCTCCGAGGTCGAGGCTCTCAAAAAAGAGCTGGCCAAACTCACCGATAAGGAAGTTTTCATCAATATTCAGGAAGTCCGCAAGCCCGAGATTGATGCCCAGCTCGTTGCCGAAAACGTCGCTTTGCAGCTCGAGCGCCGCGTCGCCTTCCGTCGGGCGATGAAAAAGAGCGTCAGCATGGCTCTCAAGTTCGGTGCACAGGGTGTCAAGATCAACTGCAGCGGCCGCCTTGGCGGCGCCGAGATGAGCCGCACTGAATGGTACCGGGAGGGCAGGGTTCCTTTGCATACTCTGCGGGCCGATATCGATTACGGGTTCGCCGAAGCCAAGACCACTTACGGCATCATTGGTGTCAAAGTGCTCATCTTCAAGGGCGAAGTTCTCGCTCGGGAACTGTAGAGAGATTGGGATAGGAGTAATCTAGTTATGTTAATGCCCAAGAAGGTTAAACATAGAAAGACTTTTAAGGGGCGCATGAAAGGCGCAGCACCTGGGGGGACCGAGCTCAACTTCGGTGACTTCGGCCTGCAGTCGACCGACTGCGGATGGCTCTCATCGCGACAGATCGAAGCGGCTCGACGTGCCATGACCCGCTACATCAAACGAGGTGGCAAAATCTGGATTCGGGTGTTTCCCGACAAGCCCCTCACCAGAAAACCTGCTGAAACCCGCATGGGTAAAGGCAAGGGCTCTCCTGACAGCTGGGTTGCTGTGATTCGTCCTGGCATGATGCTGTACGAAATGCAGGGAGTGCCCGAGGATATTGCTCGCGAGGCTTTCCGTCTTGCCGCCCACAAGCTTCCCATGAAAACCAAGTTTGTCGTTCGGGAGGAGGCCGGTAATGAAGGCTAATGAATTGAGAGATCTCAGCGTCGCTGAGTTGGAAACTAAAAACGGCGAACTCAACCAGGAGTTGTTTAACCTGCGATTCCAGCTTCACACTGGACATCTGGAGAACAGCTCCCGGATTCAGGTGGTAAAAAAAGAGATTGCCCGGGTGAAAACCGTACTGCGGGAAAAGCAGAGTTAACGAGAATTGTCGAGGACGGATATGACGACTGAACGTGGAAATCGGAAAACCCGGGTAGGGATTGTTGTCAGTGACAAGATGGATAAAACTGTCGTTGTCAAGATGGACAATCTGGTCAAGCACCCAGTGTATAAGAAATACATCAAACGCAAGGTCACCTGCAAGGCGCACGACGAGCAGAACTCCTGCAGTGTTGGCGATAAGGTCCTGATCGTGGAGACCAGGCCGCTGTCCCGGGACAAGCGGTGGAGAGTCCGCGAAATTCTGGAAAAGAATGTAACCGTTTAGGAGATACCAACCATGATTCAGATGCAGACCATACTTGATGTGGCAGACAATTCCGGGGCTCGGAAGCTCTGCTGCATCAAGGTGCTCGGCGGCTCCAAGCGAAAATACGCCGGCCTTGGGGATATCATCATCTGCTCCGTCAAGGAGGCGATGCCGAACTCCAAGGTTAAAAAAGGCGATGTGGTGCGCGCTGTTATCGTCAGGACGGCTAAGGAAGTTCCCCGTCCCGACGGGTCGTACATCCGTTTTGATAAAAACTCGGCGGTCGTGGTTAACGCGGCCGGGGAGCCTGTCGGAACGCGTATTTTCGGACCTGTCGCCCGCGAACTTCGGGCCCGCCGCTTCATGAAAATCGTGTCGCTGGCACCTGAAGTCCTTTAATCAAGTAAGTGGGAGATTGAAACGATGGCGGCTAACAAGCTTCATGTCAAAAAAGATGACATGGTGATGATTATAGCGGGTAAGGACAAGGGTAAATCCGGTAAAGTTACACGGGTTTTCCCCGCAAAAGGTCGGATTGTCGTGGAGAGCCTAAACATGGTGAAACGTCATTCCCGACCCACTAGGGCCAACCAGGAAGGCGGAATCGTTGAAAAGGAAGCGCCGATCAATGCTTCCAACGTGCTTCTGCTCTGTGGTGCCTGCAATAAACCGGCAAGGACCGGGATGCGCACTCTGGAGGATGGTACCAAGGCCCGTTTTTGCAAGAAATGCAACGAGATCCTGGACAAGTAACGGAGAGTTTCCATGGCCAGACTTAGAGAAAGATACCAAGCCGAGGTGGCACCCCGCCTGATGAACGAGCTTCAACTCAAGAATATCATGGAGGTCCCCCGGGTCGAAAAAGTTGTTGTGAATATGGGGCTTGGGGAAGCTATCCAGAATATCAAGGTCCTTGAATCGGCCGTGGAAGAACTCGGTCGAATTACCGGTCAGAAAGCCGTGATCACTAAGGCGAAGAATTCCATTGCGACGTTTAAACTTCGTGAAGGGATGCCCATTGGGTGCATGGTAACCCTGCGTCGGGAACGTGCTTACGAGTTCCTTGATCGCCTGATGAACATCGCCCTGCCCCGTGTCCGAGACTTCAAGGGGGTGTCCGCCAAGGCCTTCGATGGTCGGGGCAATTACACCCTGGGGATTCGTGAGCAGATCATTTTTCCCGAGATCGATTTCGATAAAATCGACAAGGTCAAGGGTTTGAACGTGACGATCGTCACCTCGGCCAAGACTGACGAAGAGGGGCGTGCCCTTCTTACTGAGTTGGGAATGCCTTTTAGAAAATAGTCAGAGTTGAAAAGCGGAGGAATACGGTGGCAAAAAAATCGATGATGATCAAGGCAGCTCGGCCCAAAAAGTTCGGGGTCAGGGAATACAACCGCTGCCCCCTGTGCGGTCGACCCCGGGCCTATTATCGTAAATTTGACATGTGCAGGATTTGCCTGCGCAAATTGGCGTCAGAGGGGAAAATTCCCGGCGTCATCAAGTCGAGCTGGTAAAGTTAATTGAAGGAGTTGCATCCATGGCAATGACTGATCCTATCGCGGACATGCTGACCCGCATTCGCAATGCGGGACTGGCCAAGCACCAGAAGTTGGACATGCCTTCGTCCAACCTCAAAGTGGCCCTGGCCACGGCGCTCAAGGATCTCGGCTATATAAAGAATTTTAAGACCATCAGCGACGACAAGCAGGGCGTGCTGAGAATCTATCTTAAATTCGACAATGATAGCAATCACGTGATCCACGAAATCAAGCGGGTCTCCACCCCCGGTCGGCGCGTTTATGTCGGCAAGGATGAAATCCCCAGTGTTAAAAATGGCCTGGGGTGTGCCATCCTTTCGACCTCCAAAGGAGTTATGCATGACACGGCTGCGCGGGAAGCGCAGGTGGGTGGCGAACTCCTCTGCACCGTCTGGTAAGAGAAACGGTTAAGGAGTTTTTACAATGTCGAGAATTGGTAAAAAGCCGATCGAAATCCCTTCGGGTGTTAAGATTGCCCTTGCCGGGGACACCATTAATGTCCAGGGCCCCAATGGCAAATTGAGCAGAAATATTGCCGACAGCGTGGCTGTCGCCCTCGAGGCAGATAAGGTTTTGGTGAGCCCGGCGGCGGCGAACAGCTCTGATACATCCATGCTCGGGCTGACCCGCACGTTGATTGCCAACATGGTGGACGGGGTCACCAAGGGCTTTCAAAAAGTCCTGCAAATCAATGGAGTCGGTTACCGTGCCGAGCTCAAGGGCTCTGTGCTGAATCTGGCTCTCGGATATTCCCATCCGATAGAATATCCCCTTCCTCAAGGCATTACTGCTGAGGTTGAGAAACAGACCAAGATTACCGTTAAGGGGATCGATAAGGAACTGGTTGGCGCCACCGCCGCAAAAATTCGCTCTTTTCGTGCGCCCGAACCTTATAAAGGCAAGGGGATCATGTATGCCGATGAGCGTATTCTGCGTAAGGCCGGCAAAACCGGTAAAAAATAATTGAATTTAGGCCAAGGAGAAAAACTGTGAACGTCGCAAGCAATAGGCGTCTGGCACGCGCGAAACGCCAAATCCGGGTACGCCGCAAGGTAGTTGGAACCCCTGAGCGTCCCCGGTTGAATGTCTTTCGCAGCGCCAAGCATATCTATGCACAGATAATCGAAGACTCTACCGGCAAGACTTTGGTGGCTGCTTCGACGGTCTCCAAAGACGTTGCCGAAGGGCAGAAGTATACCGGCAACGTTGAGGCTGCCAAAGCGGTAGGTGCTGCTATCGCCAAAAAGGCCCTGGAACAAAACATCAAACAGGTGGTTTTTGACCGCAATGGTTTCTTGTACCATGGTCGTATCAAGGCGCTTGCCGATGCGGCGCGTGAAGCCGGCCTGTCTTTCTAGTCAAAAGGAAGGTATAAGAGGATGTCTCTGCATCGCATTGATCCCAATGAGTTGAACCTGAACGACCGGGTTATACACATCAACCGCTGCGCCAAGGTCGTTAAAGGCGGGCGTCGTTTCAGCTTTTCCGCTCTGGTAGTGGTTGGCGACGGCCAAGGCTATGTCGGTTTTGGTCTTGGCAAGGCCAAAGAAGTTCCTGAGGCGATTCGCAAGGGAGTTGAACAGGCTAAGAAAAACCTCATCAAGGTTCCGTTGAAGGAACGCAGCATTCCTTTTGACGTTGAAGGCAAGTTCGGTGCCGGTAAGGTGCTGCTGAAGTCGGCTTCTGCTGGTACTGGTGTCATCGCTGGCGGAGCAGTTCGCGCCATTCTCGAGGTGGCGGGCGTCGGTGACATCCTGTCAAAATGCCTGGGTTCCAATAATCCCCACAATGTCGTCAAGGCGACCATGAATGCCCTTTCCCAGCTCAAGAGCCCCGAGGAGATTCTGGAACGTCGCGGAATCGGAGCAGGGGAATAAGAAGCATCGCCAAGGAGAATGTCATGGCCGGTCAGGTTAAGGTTACTCTGAAAAAAAGCGGTATTGGCCGCAAGGAATATTTCACCAAGGTTTTGAAAGGGCTTGGCCTGACCAAGCTGCACAAGACCGTGGTTTTGCCGGACACCCCCGAAATTCGCGGGATGATTCGCAAAGTCGCCCACATGGTTTCGATCGAAGAGTGATTCGATAAGGAATATTGAAATGGATCTGAGCAATTTGAAACCGGCAATCGGTTCGACGAAAACGAAAAAACGTATTGGCCGGGGGCCCGGAAGCGGTACCGGCAAGACTTCCGGAAAAGGGCATAAGGGACAGAACGCCCGCAGCGGCGGCGGTGTCAAGGCCGGCTTTGAAGGTGGCCAGATGCCTTTGCAGCGGAGGCTTCCCAAGCGCGGCTTTACCTCGCTGAATAAAAAGGTATACGCCTTGGTGAATCTTCGTGACCTTGAACTCTTTGAGGCCGGAACTGTGGTTGATCTTGCCGAACTTGGTAAGGCCGGTCTGGTTAAGAATGTTTGTGACGGCGTCAAGATCCTTGGCGATGGCGAACTGACGAAAACTCTAACGGTTAAGGCCCATAAGTTCAGCAAGTCGGCCATCGAAAAAATTACTGCGGCCGGCGGAAAAACTGAGGTCATTTAAGGTGCTATCCACCATCCAGAACATTTTCAGTATTCCCGAACTCCGCCGCCGCATCCTGTTCACTCTCGGAATGTTGGCGGTTTACCGGGTCGGCTGTCATGTTCCAACTCCCGGTGTCGATGCCCAGGTGCTGGCCAAGTTCTTTGAGGGTACCCAAGGTACCCTTCTTGGTTTGGTCAGTGCTTTTACCGGCGGAGCCTTGGAGCGCATGACCGTCTTTGCGCTTGGAATTATGCCCTATATCAGCGCCTCAATTATTCTCCAGCTATTGACGGTTGTGTTTGAACCGGTTGAACGACTGGCAAAAGAAGGGGAGCAGGGGCGTAAAACCATCACCAAATGGACCCGCTACGGAACGATCATTCTTTCCATCATCCAGGGCGCGGGGATTGCGGTCGGTTTGCAGACAATGCGTGGTCCGGCCGGAGAACTGGTGGTTCCTGATCAAGGTGCAGGGTTCATTCTGCTCACAGTGATCACTCTGACGGCCGGTACCGCCTTCATCATGTGGCTTGGCGAGCAGATTACCGAACGTGGGATTGGCAACGGGATATCGCTGATTATTTTCGCCGGTATAGTTGCCAATGCACCCGCCGCGGTGGTTAATTCTATCCGGTTGCTTCAGACCTCGGCCATCTCCCCTGTCGCGATGCTGTTTATCCTGGTGGTAATGGTTGCTGCAGTCTGGGCGATTATTTTTATGGAGAGGGGCCAACGGCGGGTTCCGATTCACTATGCAAAACGGGTAGTGGGGATGCGAAACTACGGCGGGCAAACCAGTCACCTGCCACTCAAAATCAATATGAGCGGTGTTATCCCGCCGATTTTCGCCAGCTCCATCATAATGTTTCCGGCTACGGTTGCCAACCTGGTGGATATCCCGTGGGTTCAGACCGTCGCCTCGATGATGACCCCGAGCCACTGGCTCTATAATGTTTTTTTCGTTGCATTTATCGTTTTCTTCTGCTACTTCTACACGGCTGTAACCTTTAACCCCGTCGATGTGGCGGACAATGTAAAGAAGCAGGGCGGCTACATTCCTGGAATTCGCCCCGGCAAGGCGACGGCTGAGTATCTGGATACCACTCTTAGTCGCCTGACCTTTGCCGGTGCGATATATGTTTCAATTGTTTGCGTGTTGCCCACCATTCTGATTGGACAGTTTAATGTTCCCTTTTATTTCGGTGGAACATCCCTTCTGATCGTTGTTGGGGTCGGGCTGGATACGGCCTCTCAAATCGAGGCCCATCTGATTTCCCGGTCCTACGAAGGGTTTATGAAAGGGGTCACCCTCAAGGGGCGGCACGGATAGAGATAGCGAGGACATTCAATGAAGCTGATATTGCTCGGCCCGCCCGGCGCCGGAAAAGGGACCCAGGCCAAGATGCTTACCGACAGGTTCACCATTCCTCAGATCTCAACCGGGGATATTCTTCGGGCAGCGGTCAAAGAGTCCACCCCGATGGGGATCAAGGCCAAAACCTTTATGGATGGTGGCGCCCTGGTTCCTGACGAGGTCGTTGTGGGCATCGTAAAAGAGCGGCTTCAGAAAGATGACTGTCAGAGAGGTTTTATCCTCGACGGGTTCCCGCGTACCGTGGCGCAGGCGGATGCACTCAAGTCCACCCTGGGTGGTCTTGGGAAGGAGCTCGACGCAGTAGTGTCCCTTGAGGTTGACACAGAAGCTCTGGTTGAACGCCTTACCGGGCGACGGACCTGCAAAGATTGCGGTCGTGGCTATCACGTGAAGTTCGATCCTCCCCGGGCCGGCGGAATATGTGATGCCTGCGGCGGAAAACTCTTTCAACGCGACGACGATAATGAGGCGACCATTCGCAAGCGGTTGGATGTTTATGGCCAGCAGACCATGCCTTTGATTGCCTACTATCGGAATGACGGCGTGCTTGCCGAGGTGGATGGCATGCAGCCGATGGATGTCGTGCAGCAGAGGATTGTCTCGGTTCTTCAGGCGAAATGAGTTGATTGTCATAAAGTCCCGCAAAGAGCTCGATCTGATGCGGGAGGCGGGAAGGATTGTCGCGGATATCCTTCAGGTCCTCCGGCAGAAAGTAGCACCTGGAATAACCACCATCGAGCTTGACCGGATCGCCGAGAGCGAATGCGACAAGCGCAAGGTCAAGCCCGCCTTTAAAGGGTACGGTGGGTTTCCCTTTACCATCTGTTCATCCCCCAATGAAAAGGTGGTGCATGGTTTTGCTGATCACAAGCCTCTGGTTGAGGGCGACATCCTCAGTATCGATTTCGGGGTTGTCTATAAAGGCTTTTATGGGGATGCCGCCCTTACCCTGGCGGTTGGCGAGCTTGATCGAGAGAAGGCCCGACTTCTGCAGGTGACTGAAAAGTCTCTGGAGTTGGGCATCCAGGCAGCTCAGGTAGGCGGCAGGCTTTCCGATATCTCGCACGCTGTTCAGTCTTACGTTGAGAAAGAGGGGTTCAGCGTTGTGAGAGAGTTCGTCGGGCACGGGATTGGCCGTCAATTGCATGAGGCACCGCAGATCCCAAACTTCGGCCCGCCTGGTCAGGGACCGAGGCTCAAGGTTGGCATGACGCTGGCTATTGAACCAATGATTAATGCGGGAGTGGCCGGTGTCCGCATTCTTGAGGACGGGTGGACCGCGGTGACAGCTGATGGTATGCCATCGGCGCATTTCGAGCACACCGTGGCGATTACGGAAAATGGGCCAGAAATACTGACCCTCAACTAAGTGTTCGTCAGGCGGGCTGGCTACGCATTAGATCAATGCCGGCTCGTTTGCATTTTTTGAAAAACAATTTCGCAAAGGTAGAGGAACTGACCATGAAAGTGCGAGCTTCGGTGAAGACGATCTGCGACAAATGCAAGGTCATTAAGCGCAAGGGAATTGTCCGGATCATCTGCGAAAACCCCAAGCATAAGCAAAAACAGGGATAACGGGATTAGGAGGATCAGACATTGGCACGCATTGCAGGTATTGATTTACCGAGAAATAAGCGGATCGAGGTGGCTCTCACCTATATATATGGTATCGGTCGCTCCACGTCCCAGGAAATTCTTGGAAAGGCTGGGGTTGATTTCAATACTCGGTCGGATGATTTGACCGAGGCTGAAGTCGCCAAGATCCGTGAGGTCATCGATCGCGAGGCCAAGGTCGAAGGTGACCTTCGGCGGGAAGTTTCGATGAATATTAAGCGACTTATGGATCTCGGCTGTTATCGGGGGCTGCGTCATCGTCGGGGACTTCCCGTTCGTGGGCAGAAGACCAAGACTAACGCCCGCACCCGTAAAGGTCCCCGGAAGACCGTGGCCGGTAAGAAGAAATAATTGGAGGAACCATGGCTAAGCCTGGCAAAAGAGTCGTTCGTAAAAAAACCGAGAAGAAAAATATCGCCAACGGAGTTGCCCATATCCAGGCGACTTTTAACAATACCATCGTCAGTATTACTGATGTGGCTGGCAACGTGATTTCCTGGGCTACCGCTGGCGGTATGGGTTTTAAGGGGTCGAGGAAGAGCACACCTTTCGCTGCTCAGATGGCCGCCGAAAGTGCAGCGAAAAAAGCCCAGGAACATGGCATGCGCAGCCTTGAGGTCCATGTCAAAGGGCCCGGTTCCGGTCGCGAATCGGCTCTGCGGGCGTTGCAAGCCGCTGGTCTTAGCATCACGCTGATCAAAGATGTTACCCCGATTCCCCATAACGGCTGCCGCCCCCCCAAGCGCCGAAGAGTATAAACCGATAAGGAGGACGAACCTTGGCTAGATACACTGGTCCTGTCTGCCGTCTGTGCAGAAGGGAAAATATGAAGCTGTTCCTCAAGGGGGACAGGTGTCATACCGATAAATGTGCCGTTGAACGTCGCAACTATGCTCCCGGCCAGCATGGGCAGGGACGCGTGAAGGTCTCCGATTACGGGACTCAGTTGCGCGAAAAGCAGCGGGTGAAAAGAACTTACGGGCTGCTTGAAAAGCAGTTCCGCGCATATTTCGTGAAAGCCGAGCGGATGAAAGGTGTGACCGGCGAGAATCTGCTGGTTCTGCTCGAGCGCCGCCTGGATAGCATGGTTTACCGGCTTGGTTTTGCAACCTCCCGCAATGAGGCGCGCCTGTTGGTTCGTCAAGGCCACTTCATGGTGAATGGTCGCAAGGTAAACGTGCCTTCCTATTTGGTACGGCCTGGCGACACGGTCGAGTTGAGGGAAAAGAGCCGTCAGGTTGCTCGAGTCAATGAGGCTCTGGACGGGGTTATGCGGCGCGGCATTCCTTCGTGGGTGGAGCTTGATCGTGCTGCTTTCAAAGGTACCGTCAAAACCCTGCCGGTACGTGAAGAGATGACCACCCCGGTATTCCAGGAACACCTCATTGTCGAGCTTTACTCCAAGTAAACCTGGCATCCACCGGATGTAACCTCAATACGGAGGATACGAATGTATAAAAACTGGAGAGATCTCATCAAGCCCAAGCGCCTCCAGATTGAGTCCGATACCCTGACGGCAACTTTTGGCAAGTTCTATGCTGAGCCCTTTGAACGAGGATTTGGCACGACGATGGGGAACAGCCTGCGTCGGGTGCTGCTCTCTTCACTGCAGGGTGCCGCTATTACTTCGGTGCGGATCAAGGGCGTTCTTCACGAGTTCTCCACCATACCCGGTGTCACCGAGGATGTCACCGATGTCATTCTCAATCTCAAGGGCGTGCTGCTGAAGCTTCACGGCCAGGAGAGCCGGAATATACGCATCGTGAAAAAAGGGGCCGGTGTGATTACCGCTGGGGATATTATCACGGACTCACATGTCGAAGTCCTAAACCCGGATCATCATATCGGCACCTGTTCCAAAGAGGCCGATGTGGAGATGGATATGACGGTTTCGATGGGCAAGGGTTACGTCCCGGCCGAGCGTAATCGTGATGAAAAGGCCCCGGTTGGAACGATACCCATCGACTCCATCTTTTCGCCGGTCAAGAAGGTCAACTTCACTGTGACCAATGCCAGGGTTGGGCAGATCACCGATTACGATAAGCTGACTCTCGAAATCAACACCGATGGGAGTGTGCGCCCCGATGATGCGGTGGCCTATGCCGCCAAGATTCTCAAGGAGCAGCTGCAGATTTTCATCAATTTTGATGAGCAGGCCGAGCCCGCAGAGGAAGAGGGGGGCGAAGAGTCGGTTAAGATTAACGAAAATCTCTACCGCACCGTCGATGAGCTCGAGCTGTCCGTGCGCAGTGCCAACTGCCTGAAAAATGCCGATATCCGCCTGATCGGAGAACTGGTTCAGAAGAGTGAGGCGGAAATGCTCAAGACCCAGAATTTTGGCCGCAAATCACTGAACGAGATTAAAGATATCCTGGCCGAAATGGGATTAACCCTCGGGATGAAACTGGATAGCTTTCCTGATCCTGAATACCTCAAAATGATACAGAAGGGGAACGAGGAAGACTGATTCCGCTTCCCGAAGGTTTTTACGAAGAAAGGACCAGAGAACCATGCGCCACAATAAAACAGGCAGACGGCTTGGTAGAAATTCCAGCCACCGTTCGGCTATGATGCGAAATATGGTGACCTCGCTGCTTGAGCACGAAAAAATCACTACTACTGATGCTCGCGCCAAGGAGCTCAGGAAGATTGCTGAAAAGATGATCACTCTTGGCAAGCGTGGGGATCTCCATGCCCGCCGTCAGGCACTGCAGGTGATTCGCGACCCCAAGGTCGTCGGGAAGCTCTTTGAACTGGTCGCACCCCGTTACCAGAATCGCCCCGGCGGCTACACTCGGATTATCAAATTGGGTCATCGAGCCGGAGACAATGCTGCGCTCTCCATGATTGAGCTTGTTGAGGAGGAGTTCACAGCTCGTCCGAGAAAAAAGGCTCCCGTCGCCGAAACGGCTGCACCGCCTGCGGTTGCCGAAGAGGCGGTTGCCGAAACGCCGGCCGAGGCACCTGCGGTTGAATCGGGGGAAGAAAAAGCCGAATAAGGCCAAGTTCTTTCGCAAGCGAGTATGGGCAAGGGGTTGTAACCTCTTGCCCTTTTTGCATTCTACGCTCTGCCGGCAGGGGGTATAGACCTTGACCCTTTGTGGAAAATCATGCTAACTTGACGAACTTTTATTCAGGGAGTCTGCATGAATTTCCCGAGCCTGGAAAATTTTATCGCGCTTGCGGAACGGGGGAATCTGATCCCGGTCTACCGTGAAATTCTGGCCGACATGGAAACCCCGGTGTCGGCGTTTAAAAAAATCGACGACGGACGAACCTCCTTTTTGCTGGAGAGTATCGAGGGGGGGGAAAAGTGGGCTCGGTACTCTTTTTTGGGCAGCGGTCCGGCGAGGATTTTTCGCAGCCTGGGCAACCGGTATGAAATCCTGGACAATGGGGCTATAATCGCCGTAGGCGAGGCCGCCGATCCGCTTGCCGAACTCAAGCGGTTCATGGAGCCTTTCTCTCCGGTCGCCGTCGAGGGCCTGCCCCGGTTTTTCGGAGGGGCTGTCGGCTATCTTGGCTACGACATGGTGCGTTTCGTGGAAAATCTGCCCGATGCCAACCCGCGGCAGATCGGCGCCTATGACAGCTGTTTCATGCTCACCGAGACGCTGCTTATCTTTGACAACATGCAGCAGAAAATCAAGGTCGTCGCCAATGTCCATCTGTCGAAGGATGAAGATCCGGCAACGGCCTATCGACAGGCCCTGAATAACATCGATCTCCTAATTGCGAAGCTGCGTGCGCCCCTGCCGAGAAAACCAGCAGAAAAGGCCACCGTCACCCCATCTGATCATCTTCAAGCCAATTTCACCCAGCCCGACTTCACGGCGGCTGTGGAACGATGCAAGGAGTACGTAAGGGCCGGCGACATCTTTCAGGTAGTCCTTTCGCAGCGCTTTTCCGGGCGGCTGGAGGTCGATCCATTCGATATCTACCGGGCGCTTCGGACCATCAACCCCTCACCCTATATGTTTTTTCTGCGCTTCGACGACACTCTGGTGGTTGGCGCTTCACCTGAAGTGCTGGTGCGCAAGGAGGATTCCCAGGTCGAGGTGCGGCCGATTGCCGGCACCCGGCCACGGGGGAAAGATGCCGCCGAGGACCGCCGCCTGGAGCAAGAGCTTCTTGCCGATCCCAAAGAACTGGCCGAGCATATCATGCTGGTCGACTTGGGGCGCAACGACTTGGGCCGAGTGTGCACCACCGGCAGTGTGGAAGTCACTGAATTGAAGGTTGTAGAACGCTATTCCCATGTCATGCACATTGTTTCTAACGTCAAGGGGCATTTGAGGATGGGGCAGGACGCTTTCGATGTGTTCCGTGCGGCTTTTCCCGCCGGCACTCTGAGCGGTGCACCGAAAATCAGGGCCATGGAAATTATCGACGAACTGGAGCCCTGCCGTCGGGAAATCTATGGGGGAGCGGTCGGTTACTTTTCTTTTTCCGGGAATATGGACATGGCCATCGCCATTCGTACCCTGGTCATTCACGGGGAGTCGATTTTTCTCCAAGCTGGTGCTGGGATCGTCGCTGATTCCGATCCTGTTGCTGAGTACCAGGAAACAGTCAATAAGGCCCAAGGGGTCATGAAGGCCATCGCCATGGCAAGAGAGGGGCTCGATTGAAATGCTCCTGATGCTCGATAATTACGACTCTTTCACCTACAACCTCGTCCAGTACCTGCAGGAACTCGGCGCCCGGGTCGAGGTGTTTCGCAACGATAAGATCACCATCGAGGAGATTCGCCGTAAGGCGCCGCGGCAGTTGGTCATCTCACCGGGGCCCTGCTCCCCCACAGAAGCCGGAATATCTGTCGAGGCTATCCGGGAGCTGGCAGGCGAAATCCCGATTTTCGGGGTTTGCCTCGGCCATCAGGCCATCGGTCATGCCTTCGGTGGTCGGGTCGTCAGGGCCGGCTCTCTCATGCATGGCAAGACCAGCCCCATCTTTCACCATAACCGTGGGGTCTTCCGGGGGGTGGTCAACCCCTTTGAGGCCACCCGTTACCATTCCCTGATCGTGGAGCGGGAAACCTTGCCCGATTGTCTGCGCGTCACCGCTTGGACCGACGATCAGACCATCATGGGGCTGGAACACAAAACCTTGCCCATCTGGGGGGTTCAGTTTCATCCGGAGTCGATCCTGACGCTGGAGGGAAAGGCTCTGCTGAAAAATTTTCTGGACATGACCTGAGCAGACCATGGGCCTGATGTGGGTCGAGCTGCCGGAAGGGGGTTGACATGATCAAGCAGGCGATAGCTAAAGTCGTTGACCATATTGATTTGACCGAAGCGGAAATGGTGGAGGTCATGGATCAGATTATGGGCGGGGAGGCGACTCCTGCGCAGATCGGTGCCTTCATTACGGCTTTGCGCATGAAGGGCGAGACGGTCAATGAGATCACTGGTGCCGCCCGGGTCATGCGCGCTCGGGCAACCCCGATCCGGGTCGGGCATGTACTTGACATCGATCGCGAGGACATCAATATCGATCGGGAAACCATCCTCGATACCTGCGGAACCGGTGGCAGCGGCACCAAGAGTTTCAATATCTCGACGACTGTCGCTTTTGTCGTTGCCGGCTGTGGCGGCCAGGTGGCCAAGCATGGCAACCGGAGCGTTTCCTCGGCCTGCGGCAGTGCCGACGTGCTGGAGCGGCTCGGTGTCAATCTGGATGTCGCGCCGGCTGTGGTTGAGCGGTGTATCGCCGAACTGGGGGTCGGGTTTCTGTTCGCTCCGGCGCTGCACGGTGCAATGAAGCACGCCATCGGACCGCGCAAAGAAATCGGTATTCGCACCATCTTCAATATCCTCGGTCCCCTGACCAATCCGGCGGGGGCGGACCGGCAGGTGCTCGGGGTTTACCGTGAGGATCTGGTGGAAACCCTCTCCCGTGTCCTTTGCCAGATGGGCTGCCGTCGCGGTTTCGTGGTTCATGGCGCCGACGGCATGGATGAAGTGACCCTGACCGGCCCGACGCGGGTGGGGGAAATTCGTGACGGCCAGGTGCAGCTCTACACCGTCAGGCCTCAGGATTATGGTCTCACCACCTGCCAGTTGGCTGATTTGCAGGGGGGCGATGCCGCTCAGAACGCAGAGATTGTCAGAGCGATCCTTCAGGGCCGCCCCGGGTTTCGGCGGGATGTCGTTTTGCTCAACAGCGCTTTCGCCCTGCTCGCAGCGGGGCTGGCCGAGGACGTGCCGACCGGACTCAGGTTGGCCGCAGAAGCGATTGACACCGGCAAGGCCCTGGAAAAACTCGAAGGCCTGGTTCGGGCGACCAACCAATAGCAGGTTGGAACCGCAAAAACACCACTAAGGCCCTGGAGAAGCTCCTGGGCCGTTGTTGATCCATTGAATTGGAGCTGAATCTCCCCGAAGGGTGGACAATGATTCTTGACCAGATTCTTACCCATAAGCGGCATGAGGTGGCAGAGGCGAAGGCCCAGCGAACTCTGGCCGAGCTCCAGGGCCGTTGTCGCGACCTTCCACCGGCACGCGGTTTTGCTTCGGCGCTGCGCGGCAGGGCAGAGACCGGAACGGCGATCATTGCCGAGGTAAAAAAGGGGTCCCCCTCCAAGGGAGTGATCCGGCAAGATTTCGATCCGGTCGCCATTGCCCGCTGCTACCAGGGGGCGGGCGCCGCCTGCCTTTCGGTGCTCACCGACCAGCGGTTTTTTATGGGGGAACTGGCGTTTCTGCCGCGCATCGCCGGGGCGGTCGACCTGCCTCTGCTGCGCAAGGAGTTCATCGTCGACCCGTACCAGATCTTCGAGGCCCGGGCTTTTTCAGGGGATGCAATTCTGCTGATCGCCGCCGCCCTGGAGCTGGCCGAACTGAGGGATTTCAGCCATTTGGCCAGCGGGCTTGGGATGGATGTTCTTCTCGAGGTTCATAACGAAGAGGAGTTGGAGATGGCTCTCCAGGTCCCGACGGATCTGATCGGCATCAACAACCGTGACCTGAAGACGTTTCACACCGACCTGCAGGTGACCGAGCGTCTGCTTGCCCTCATTCCCGAGGGGCGGATGGTGGTTTCCGAGAGCGGCATCAACAGTCGTGCTGACATTCGCCGCCTTCAGTCTGCCGGAGCGAAAGCTTTTTTAATCGGCGAATCCCTGATGTGCGAAGCGGATATCGGATCCAAGTTGCGATCCCTTTTGCATGACTGATATCTGAAAGGAACTGGCTGTGCAGACCAAGATTCTTCTCGACGAAAATCAGATTCCCAAGCAGTGGTACAATATAATTCCGGACCTACCAGGACCGATGGCGCCGGTAATCAACCCCCGCACCCTGAAACCGGTCACCCCCGAAGACCTGCAGCCGCTTTTTCCGATGGCGCTTATCGAACAGGAGGTTTCGACCCGGCGCTGGATCGACATCCCCGAAGCGGTCTGGGACATTTACCGCCTCTGGCGCCCCTCGCCTCTGTTTCGGGCCCGGCGGCTGGAACAGGCGCTGGGAACGCCGGCGAAGATCTACTATAAATACGAAGGGGTTTCGCCGGCCGGATCCCATAAGCCCAATTCGGCCATCCCCCAGGCCTATTTCAACAAGCAGGCCGGTATCCGCCGGCTGGCCACCGAAACCGGCGCCGGTCAGTGGGGCAGTTCTCTGGCGCTTGCCTGCAGCCTGTTCGGCCTGGAATGCACGGTTTACATGGTCAAGGTCTCCTGCACCCAGAAGCCCTATCGCAAGAGCATGATGGAGCTGTGGGGGGCCAACGTGATTGCCTCGCCTTCCGAGCTGACCCAGGCTGGCCGCTCGATCCTGGCCATGGACCCGGATAGCCCCGGGAGCCTGGGGATCGCCATTTCCGAGGCCGTCGAAGATGCCGCAAACCATCCCGATACCAATTACGCCCTGGGCAGCGTGCTCAACCATGTCTGCCTGCACCAGACGGTCATCGGTCTTGAGGCCCAGGAACAACTCAAGATTGCCGGGGATTATCCCGATGTGGTGATTGCCTGCTGTGGCGGCGGATCCAACTTCGCCGGGCTGGCCTTTCCATTTCTGTCGGACCGGGCAGCCGGCAAGCAGGTCCGCTGCCTGGCTGTGGAGCCGGCTTCCTGTCCGACCCTGACCAAGGGGGTTTACGCTTTCGATTACGGCGACACCGCCAAGATGGCTCCGATCTCCAAAATGTACACCCTCGGACACGACTTCATGCCGCCGGGGATCCATGCCGGCGGCCTGCGCTACCACGGCGAGTCACCGCTGGTTTCCCAGCTTTATGATGCCGGGCTGATCGAGGCCCGCGCCTACAGGCAGAATGCCTGCTTCGAGGCGGCGTTGCTGCTGGCCCGCAACGAAGGAATCGTGCCGGCGCCCGAATCCTCGCACGCGGTGCGGGCCGCTGTGGATGAAGCGCTGCTGGCCAAGGAAGAAGGCAGGGCCAGAACCATCCTGTTTGGCCTCTCCGGTCATGGCCAACTGGATATGGCCGCCTATGATGCCTACCTTTCCGGTGCCTTGGAAGATTACGAATATCCCGAGGAGAATATTCGCCGGTCGCTGGCGAATCTGCCTCGGATCGAGTAAGGGGGCTTGCCCGCTTTCGAGCGGGAAACGTGGAATTTCATGGTGCGAGTTAAGATTTGTGGAATAACCTCGCCCGGGGATGCCCGGCATGCCGCCGACTGTGGTGCCGATGCCGTGGGGCTGGTATTCTTTGCCGGGAGCCCCCGTTGTGTAACCCCGGAGCGGGCTCGGGAGATCATTGGATCGCTGCCGCCTTTTGTTACGCCGGTGGGCTTATTCGTCAATGAAAAGCCGGAAACGATCCGACAAATCATTGACTTTAGCGGTATCGACATGGTTCAACTGCATGGCGACGAACCCCCCGCTGCCTGCCATTATCCGCCGCATCGGGTGATCAAAGCCCTGCGGGTGAAGGATCCGACCAGCCTGGAAGGGGTCGGGATTTATCCGGTTTCCGCCCTGCTGCTCGATGCCTGGGTCCCAGACGCCTTCGGCGGCACCGGTCGAACATTCAACTGGGTGCTTGCTGCCGAGGTGGCCCGAGAACACCGGGTCGTTCTTGCCGGAGGCCTGACCCCGGAAAACGTCGCGGCCGCGGTTGCCTCGGTGAGGCCTTTTGCGGTCGATGTCTCAAGCGGAGTCGAGAGCACCCCGGGATGCAAGGATCCACTTAAGGTGGCGGCCTTTATCCGCAATGCCAAACGAGAACTGGAGTAGGCGACATGGATCGATTCCCTGACGACAAGGGACATTTCGGAGAGTTTGGTGGTCGCTACGTGGCCGAAACCCTGATGCCGGCCTTGCTGGAGCTGGATCTGGCGTATCGGCAGGCCTGTGCCGACCCCAGTTTCCAAAAAGAAATCGATTACTACCTCGAGCATTATGTCGGCCGTCCCAGCCCGCTTTACTTCGCAGAACGTCTCACGGCGCATCTCGGCGGCGCCAAAATCTATCTGAAGCGGGAGGACCTGAATCATACCGGCGCCCATAAAGTCAACAATACCGTCGGTCAGATCCTCCTGGCCCGGCGCATGGGCAAGCGCCGGGTCATTGCCGAAACCGGCGCCGGCCAGCATGGAGTGGCCACCGCTACCGTTGCCGCCCTGTTCGGGATGGAGTGCGAGATCTTCATGGGGACCGAAGATATCCGCCGCCAGGCCCTCAACGTGTTTCGCATGAAGCTGCTCGGCGCCAAGGTTCATGGCGTGACCAGCGGCACCGCCACCCTCAAGGATGCCATGAATGAGGCGTTGCGGCACTGGGTGACCCATGTGCGCGACACCTTCTATGTGATCGGGACGGTTGCCGGTCCGCATCCCTACCCGATGCTGGTGCGGGATTTCCAGACGGTGATCGGCCGCGAGGCCCGGGCCCAGATACTAGCTGCCGAAGGTCGTCTGCCCGATTTCGCCGTGGCCTGCATCGGCGGGGGCTCCAATGCCATGGGATTGTTTTACCCGTTTCTGGAGGACCAGCAGGTGGCTCTGGTGGGCGTGGAAGCCGCCGGCCTCGGCGTTGCGACCGGCAAGCACGCCGCCAGTATCGGGGCGGGCCGAGTCGGTGTCCTCCATGGCAACAAGACCTACCTGCTGCAGGATGAGGCCGGCCAGATCGAACATGCCCATTCCATTTCCGCCGGCTTGGATTACCCGGGGGTCGGTCCCGAACATGCCCACCTTCACCAGCTCGGGCGGGCTCAATACGTGTCGGTAACCGATGACGAGGCTCTCGAGGCGTTTCAGCTGCTGACCCGCAAGGAGGGCATCATCCCCGCCCTGGAGAGCTCCCATGCCATCGCCCAGGTTGTCAAGATGGCCCCTACCCTAGGCCGGGACTCGGTGATTATTGTCTGCCTCTCGGGGCGGGGCGACAAGGACATTCACACCGTTGCCGAAGCCATGGGCGTCGAACTCTAACCGGATTCACCAGAAAGGATACGTTGAAGGGACCCGGGCCCACCCCGCGGTTTTCAACCTTTCAACCGACATCTATGAAATTTACCGAACTGAATCTACCCGAACCGGTTCAGCAGGGCATCCAGAAGATGGGGTTTGTCGAGCTGACCCCGGTCCAGGAGGAGTCGATCCCGTTGGCCCTGCAGGGTAAGGACGTGGCGGCCCAGGCCCAGACCGGAACCGGAAAAACCGCGGCGTTTCTGATCTCACTCTTTACCCGTCTGCTTCAAGCAGACCGGGGTGCCGGCAAAAACCCCAGGGCCCTGGTCCTGGCGCCGACCCGAGAGTTGGTCGTGCAGATCTGCGAGGATGCCAAGGGGCTGGGGGCTTTCTGCCCTTTCAAGGTTCAGCCGATTTTCGGCGGCGTTGACTACGAAAAGCAGCGTCAGTCCCTGCAGACCGGAGTGGATGTCATCGTTGCCACCCCCGGACGCCTGATCGATTACGCCAAGCAGCGGGTTTTCTCTTTCCAGAGTATTGAGGCGCTGGTCATCGACGAGGCCGATCGGATGTTCGATATGGGCTTCATTAAAGATCTGCGCTACATCTTGCGCAAGCTGCCGCCTTTTGAAAAACGCCAGACCATGCTCTTCTCGGCCACGTTATCGACCCGGGTGATGGAGCTGGCCTATGAGTTCATGGCCCTGGCGGAGAAGGTCCAGATCCAACCGGAGCAGGTGACGGCGGAGCGGGTCGACCAGATCCTCTATCATGTGGGCCGGCGGGAGAAGTTTCCGCTCCTTTTGGGCCTGATGAAAAAGGAGGAGGAGGCCGATCGGGTTCTGGTTTTCGTCAACACCAAGAAGGAAGCCGAGCACCTCACCGACCGCCTCAAGGTCAATGGCTTCAAGGCTGCGGTCATCTCTGGCGATATCCCGCAGAAAAAACGCATGCGGATTCTGGATGATTTCAAAGAGGGGCGGCTGCGATTTCTGGTGGCCACCGATGTTGCTTCGCGCGGGATTCATATCGAAGGGGTCACCCATGTGATCAACTATGATCTGCCGCAGGACGCCGAGGACTATGTGCACCGGATCGGGCGGACCGCCCGGGCCGGCGCCCTTGGCAAGGCGATCAGCTTCGCCGACGAGGATCTGGTTTTTCACCTGCCGGATATCGAAGAATACATTGGTCGCCAGATCCCCAGCGATATCCCCCGGGAGGAAGACCTGGTCTGGGATTACAAGCGCGGCACCCCGCGCAAGAAAACCCCGGTGCCGGAGAAAAAGGGCCCACCCGAGAAAAAGCCCCGCCGGCGGCGTCCCCGGCGTCCCGGCCGCCAGGGGCAGGGCCGTGGCCCGACATCCGAAAAAAACTGATCGAACTACTTCAGGAGGTCCGGAAATGTTGAAAAAAATCACGGTCCTGGCAGTGCTTCTGGTCCTAGCTTTCGGGGTCATGATGTTGACTACTCGGTCCAGTTCTTTTGTCGTCGTCAACTCTCTGGGCATCGGTCACCCCTCCGAGAAAATCTGGTTGGTATTGACCAATGTCGAAGATTGGCCCCGCTGGTGGCCGGGTGTCCAGGAAGCCCGCCTGCCCCAGGGCTGGCAGAAGGGAGCGCTCTTCCATCTGATTCTCAAGGGAACCCCGGAGAAGGACCAGGCGCGGATTGTTGCGGTCGAGCCAAACAAAGAGCTGGTCTGGGCCCGCAGCGGTGTGCTGGGGAGCTCTTCGCGTACCAGCCTTAGGCTGGTGAGGATGTCCGGGGGTACCGAGGTTTTTCTTGAAAGCTCGATTACCGGCCCCCAGGCCTTCTTGGCCAGAATAACCGGCAAGGACGAGTTTGGACGTTACCACGACAAGGTGCTCGAGGCACTCAAGGCCTACATGGACAATCCCCCCGGGACTGAGGGGGCGGCCGGGGAGCAGCCCTAGTATGCGCGGTTCGCAACTCCCAGGTTTGGAGAATTGCCAAAAATGCCCCAGGCTGGTCAAGTACCTTCAGGCCTTGCCACCTAGTCGCGGGCGGACGCGGCAGGATTACTGGAACAGGCCCGTTCCCGGCTTCGGTGATCCTCAAGCACGGGTTTGCCTGGTCGGCCTGGCCCCCGGAGCCCATGGCGCCAACCGGACCGGCCGGCCATTCACCGGAGACGGTGCCGGGGATTTTATGTATCCGCTGCTGCACCAGGCCGGCTTCGCCAGCCAGCCTGAGGCGCAATGCGCCGGCGACGGCCTGGTTCTCAAGGATCTTTACATCACCAACGCAGTCAAGTGCGTCCCTCCCGAAAATCTCCCCGCAGCCGGAGAATTCGCCAATTGCCGACCTTTTCTCGCAGAAGAACTGCTCGGCCTGCCCCGGCTCAAGGTGGTGATCCTGCTGGGGCAGGGAGCCTTCACCAGTTATCTGCGCCTGCTCAAAGCCGAAGGGGCCCTCAACCGCCTGGCCGATTACCCGTTTGGCCATGGGGCCACCTATCGCCTGGATGATGGCCCCTGGCTGGTGGCCAGCTATCATACCAGTCGCTACAACGTTCAGACCGGCCGCATCAACGCCGGCATGTTCCTTTCGCTGCTCGAGGCGGTCCGCCGTCTCGCCGGGGGAGAAAACGGTTGAAATGGGTCTGTTGTTCTATTAAGCTTGTAAAATTCAAACTGGAACAGAGGTAAGACCATGGGACGCATCGCGGCGACCTTTCAGCGCTTAAAACAGCAGGGCGAAACCGCTTTGATTCCGTTCATCACGGCCGGTGATCCCAGCCTCACAGTGACTGAAGAGCTGATTCATGCCTTGGTGGATGCCGGTGCGGACATCATCGAGCTCGGTTTCCCCTTCTCCGACCCCATGGCCGACGGACCGACGATTCAGGCGGCTTCCGAGCGGGCCTTGGCTGCCGGCGCCACTCTCTCCGCCATCTTGCAGCTGGTCGATCGGATTCGGCGGCATACCAACGTGCCGATCGTCTTGATGGGGTATTACAATCCGGTATTCTGTTACGGTCCGGAGCGCTTCGCCAGGGATGCCGCCGAATCCGGGGTGGATGGTCTGCTGCTGGTCGATCTGCCTCCTGAGGAGGCCGGGGAGATTCACGGCTTCCTGCAGAAGTCCGGGATTAACCTGATCACTTTGCTCTCACCGATCACGCCCCCGGAGCGCATGGCACGCTTGGCGGCCGCGGGCGAGGGGTATCTTTATTACGTCTCGATGACCGGGGTTACAGGGGTACGGCAGGTGGACGCCGCCGCCATCGAGGCCTCGGTTCAGGAGCTGAAAGCTCTGAGTCCGGTCCCGGTGGCCGTCGGCTTTGGCATTTCCTCGCCGGAATCGGCCCATGCGGTCGGACGATTTGCCGATGCCGTCGTCGTCGGCAGCGCCCTGGTCAAGGTTATTGAGGCCCATGGCCGTTCGCCGGAATTGATTCCGCAGGTAAAAAGATTCGTTCGCGCCCTCAAGGCCGGTGTTCGGGGCCAAGCGGCCTGATGCCTCCGGTGGCCGGAAGAAGGGCGCTGAAAATCAGGGTCCTGGGCAGTTATGGCTCAAGGATTCCTGGTCATCATACCAGCAGTTTGCTGATCAACGACGGATTGCTGCTCGACGCCGGTACGGTCACTTCGGCACTTTCCCTTGAGCAGCAGCTGGGCATCGATGACGTGCTGCTGACCCATGCCCATCTGGACCACATGGTGGACCTGGCGTTTCTTGCCGACAACGTGCTGACGCTGCGTTCGTCGCCGGTGAGGGTCTGGGCGCCTCAACCGGTGCTGGATACGGTGGGCAGGCATTTGTTCAACGACGAGGTCTGGCCCGATTTTACCCGGCTGCCTTCGCCGGAGGCGCCGGCCATCCGGTTAAATCCTCTGCTCCCGGACCGGGAGACCGAAATACAAGGTCTCAAGGTTCGCTGGGTACGGACCCGCCACTCGGTTTTTTCGGCGGGCTACTGCCTGAGCGACGGGGCGGCGGCGGTGCTGTTTTCAGGAGACACGGCGGCAACGCAGGAATTATGGCAAATGGGCAGCGGGGTGCCCGGTCTGCGGGCGGCGTTTATTGAGACCTCATTTCCCAACCGCTTGGCGGAGTTGGCCAAGGCCAGCGGCCATCTGACCCCCAGCGGTCTGAAGCAAGAACTGCAAAAACTGGACTGTGGTTCCATGCCGATAAAAATTCTGCACATGAAACCCCAGTTTCTGGATGAAATCATCCAGGAGCTGAACCACCTGGGTGACGATCGCCTTCAGATCCTGCGGGGCGGGGAAGAATTTCTCTTCTAGCGATCCAGACCCGGAGAAAACACGAGGTAAAAAACATGGCTTGGTTTAAAAAATCCAAGGCTCCCCTGGCGTCGGCAGAAACCAAAAAGATGCAGATGCCCGAGGGGGTCTGGACCAAGTGTAAAAATTGCGATGAAATCATCTACACCAAGGAGATCGAGCGCAATCTGAATGTCTGCCCCAAGTGCGACTACCATTTCAGAATCAGCGCCCGGGCCCGGATTGACCTGGTATTGGATGCGGGATCCTTTGAAGAGATGGATGCCGGCATGCAGTCCGTCGACTTCCTGGACTTCAAGGATTCGAAAAAGTACAAGGACCGGATCAAGGCCGCGGTAAAAAAGAGCGGCGGCGGCGATGCCGTGGTCTGCGGTGTTGGTACCATAAACGGTTTATCTACGGCGGTTGCCGTTTTCGATTTCGGTTTCATGGGCGGTAGTATGGGGTCAGTGGTCGGCGAAAAGATTACCCGGGTCATTGAAAAGGGCCTGGAGATCAAGGCCCCGGTCATCATCTTCTCCTCTTCCGGCGGAGCCCGCATGCAGGAGAGCATCCTGTCGCTGATGCAGATGGCCAAAACCAGTGCCGCACTGGCCAAACTCAAGGCCGCCGGCATTCCCTTTATCTCGGTGCTTACCGACCCGACTACCGGAGGCGTTACCGCCAGCTTCGCCATGCTCGGGGATATCAATATGGCCGAACCCCGGGCGCTTATCGGGTTTGCCGGTCCCCGGGTCATCGAACAGACCATTCGGCAGAAACTTCCCGACGGTTTCCAGCGCTCCGAATACCTGCTCGAGCACGGCATGGTCGATATGATCGTGCGTCGCCAGGAAATGAAAGAGCGGCTTTCCCGGATTCTGCGGATTTTCACCAAGAGCTGAATCGTGGAGTATGGGGAAAGCCTGGCTTACCTTTACGGGCTTCAGCGTTTCGGGATCAAGCTTGGCTTGGAAAATATCCGGGCCTTGCTTGAGCGCTTTGGCCATCCCGAAAGGGCTTTCCCGGTTATCCACGTCGCCGGGACCAACGGCAAGGGTTCGGTTTCGGCCTGCCTAGCCGAGATTCTGCATCGGGCCGGCTACCGAGTCGGCCATTACAGCTCGCCCCACCTGCATTCGTTCACCGAGCGCATCCAAATCAACGGCGCTCCCATCAGCGAGGCTGATGTCGTTGCGTTGACCAAAGAGATCAAAACGCGCGGCGAGGACATTCCGACGACATTTTTTGAATTTACCACGGCCATGGCCCTGCTTTATTTCCAGCGCCGTGGGGTGGATTTCGCCGTTCTTGAAGTCGGGATGGGAGGGCGTCTCGACGCGACTAATGCGGTGGTGCCCCGGCTTTGCGTAATCACCCCGATCTGCCGGGACCATGCAGAGCATCTCGGATCTGACCTGACCGCGATCGCCGGCGAAAAAGCGGGGATTATCAAAGATCGGATTGCGGTTGTCATCGGCCAACAGGATCCGCAAGCCCTTAAGGTTTTGCAGGAACAGGCGCAGCGCAGCCAGGCGCCTGTTGTTCTTTTGGGCAGAGACTTCGCTCCTAACCCGGCGGCCATGGGGTTTGCCTACCAGGGTCTTGACCTCGCCCTTGAGGGCTTGCGCCCCGGTCTGGAGGGGCGACACCAGCACGACAATCTTTCGGTAGCTCTGGCCGCTGCGGAACTGCTGCGTCGCCAGGGGACGATCATTCCCGATGCGGCCCTGCGAGAAGGGGTTGAACAGGTGCGCTGGCCCGGGCGGCTTGAATGGTGGGGGGACCAACGAACCATTCTGCTCGATGGGGCCCATAATGAGGGTGGGGCCCGCGTTCTGGCCGACTATCTGGCTGGCCTTGACCTCGCCGGCATCCGCTGGGTCGTCGGGCTCAAGGGGGACAAACGGATCGAAGAGATTTTCGTCCCGCTGTTGCCATACGTCACGGCGATCTATTGTACGGTGCCCCCGGTTGATGTGGCCACAGCACCCGAGCTGCTGGTCGCCGCGGGACAAGCCGCCGGGCTGCCCGCTACCGCCTATGGGACGCCGGCCTCTGCGTTGCAGGCAGCACTGGCTGATCGACAGCAGAAAGAGATTGTATTGATCGCCGGGTCTTTGTTCCTGGTGGCCGCGGCCCGCGAGTTCCTTAACGCCGAAAGTGGACTGCCGAACTGAAAAACAAGCCTTTTACCCTTAGCGAACTGATTGGCGAGGGCCGGTTTGGCGCTGTGGAAGTAGACTCTCCCGCGGGTTGTTCGGACCAAAGATGACCGGCGGGATGCCGGCGACTGTGTGGTTTAATGGTATTTCGACTGTTTCTCATTGCCATCATGCTGATCTGGGCTGGCGGGGCCCAGGCTGGGATCACTCTCGGTGTGGTGGCCTCCCCTTCGGATCCGGCCTCACCTGCAGCCCAAGCCCGGCAACTCGCCCGGCACTTGGAACAGGAGTTGGGTGAACCGGTCGACCTCAGACATTTCCAAGCCGAAGCAACCTTACACCAATGGCTGAGCCGCTATCGGCAAATGGACCTGGCGCTGTTGCCGCCGTCTTACGTCGGCAGGCAGCCGGCCGGTGAATTTTTTCTGCTGGCTGAACTGCTATCGGGCGATCCGCGAAAACCAGCCTCGCCCTCCCTGCTGGTCGCACGGCAGGGATTGTCCCCGCGCTTTCTCGAACGGGTCAGGGAAACGCTGCAGAGTTTGCCTCCTTATCCCAAGGGAAGACCGGAGCCGCGGGAACCGGCATCCAAGCTTCCCAGGCTTTTACTCCCCTTGGAAGGCGCCGAATCGGCGCCAGCCACAACCGGCGACTCTGCCTTGGCGGCCGAATCCTTCACCGGGCTGGAGGCCGGCACCTCTGGGCCCGCGATCGATGTTCCCGCGACCGCTGCCGAAATTCAGCGTTCAGGGCCCGTTGCCGCCGGGACAAACGGTTCTTCTCCCTCGAGCGGGGCGGGTCTCGAAAGCCTTTCCGATTTTTCCCCGGTCACTCTTGAGGCCGACAGTCTCGAGTTTGATCAGGAGAACTCCCTGTATCAGGCCTCGGGACGTGCGCGCCTGGAGAAAGGCGGGGTCACCCTGCGCTCTGATCGGGTGGAGTGGAATGATCTTACCGGCGAGGCTACCGCCGAGGGCAACGTTCTGCTGACCGAGCCTGCCGGGGAGATGGCCGGCGAACAGTTGCGGATCAATCTGGAAGAGCAGCGTGGACGGCTTACCAAGGGCCGGGTTTTTCTCCGGGAACACAACTTTCATCTTACCGGGGACGAAATCGAGAAACTTGGCGAACAAACTTACCGAGTGACCGACGGAACTTTCACCACCTGTGACGGCGAGGTTCCGTCCTGGAAGTTTGGTGCCCGGCGGGTCGATGTGACGCTTGGTGATAACGCCAAGGCAAGGCACGTGGTCTTTTACCTCAAGGACGTTCCGGTTCTCTATGTCCCCTATATCTCTTACCCGCTAAAAACCGAGCGCGAATCAGGCTTTCTGATGCCCCGCTACGGTTATTCCCAAACGCGCGGCACCCAGCTTTCCCTGGCTTACTATCAGGTCATCGACCGGCACATGGACGCCACTGCCTACTTGGATTACTTTTCCAGCCTTGGGGTTGGTTCCGGACTGGAATATCGGTATATTCTCGGGGAGGATAACGAGGGCTCGGCCCAAGCCTACTATGTTTCTGGCTTTAATGATGCTGGCGACCGCTTTGCTTTTGAATGGAACCACCTTGGAGCTCTTCCCGGGAAAGTGCGCATGGCCGCTGACGTGGAATATGTCAGCACCCGGGATTACTTCGAGGATTTTGGAGAAGTCGCCGAGGAGTTCAATAAAGACCAGGCCCAATCGATCCTCTATTTCAGCCGCAACTGGAGCAAGTTCAACCTGGCCGGGCAAATGAAGTTCATCCGCGACCTGGAGCAGAGCAATGAACAGACCCTGCAGCGGTTGCCGGAGATCCGTTTTGACGCCATCCAGCAGCGAATCCTGGATTCGGCTTTTTTCTATAGCCTGGAGTCATCTTACAATTATTTCTGGCGCGAAGAGGGTCTTAAGGGGCAGCGGGTGAGCGTCCGCCCGGCACTCTCGGCGGTCTTTCAGCCGGGCCGAGTTCTCGAGATCGAGCCGGAACTGGGCTACCGGGAGCGGCTTTACTGGACGTCGGATGAGGGGCCAGGGTTTGACCGCCAAGGGATCTTCGACTTCTCAACCCGTGTTTCCAGCCAGTTTGCCCGGGTGTTTAGTCTGAACAGTGGGGCCATTGGTAAAATTCGCCATCGGATCGAGCCGGAAGTTGTCTACCGCTACACGCCCTCAAAAAACCAGGAACAGCTGCCCCAGTTCGACGCTGGAGACAACATCGGGCCGGAAAACACCCTTGCCTATTCACTGATCAATCGATTTGCCGCCCGGTTGGAACCCGAGGGTGGCGCATCCGTTACTCACGAATTCCTCTATCTTCGCCTCTCTCAGGAGTACGATATCCGCGAGTCCCGGCGTGACCGCCTGAACCCGCAGGAGAAAAGAAGACCATTCTCGGACCTGCGCACAGAAATGATTCTTCGGCCAACCCGCTGGAGTTATCTGGACGTTGACGTTCGTTACGATGTTTTCGGCAATGACGGCCTTTCACGATTCGATGCGCTCGGCGGGGTGACCGACGGGGCAGGCAACGGAGTCTCCGCCGAGTATCGTTTTACCCGGGATCTTCTCGAATATGTCGGCGCCACTCTTGATACGGCCCTTTTTAAACCTGTTTATCTCAACTATCAGCACCGCTATGATTTCCGGAATGATCAGGAATTGGAAAAGGTTCTGAATCTGGAGTATCGCGCGCAATGCTGGAGTGTGTATCTGACCCTCAGAGAGCGCCTGGAGGACCAGGAGTTTCTACTTTCCTTTTCCCTTTCGGGACTTGGTAGGGTTGCCAGATTCGGTGGCAGTTTGGGCAGTGCCGAATAACGTCAAAAAGGCATGACCAAGGCCGAAACCTTTTCCTCCCTTTTTCCCATCCATTCAGAACATTTCTGAGTCCAGATCAGTAGTGTCCGGTTAGCTC
>NPID01000300.1_pt1 | contig 30046 bp, 21 predicted proteins | sample 8637491 | NCBI WGS metagenome assembly NPID01 (sample SAMN07420843, study PRJNA396082) | bioreactor metagenome | isolation source: sample BA6 brine-fed electro-methanogenic bioreactor BA | place: Japan: Kochi | collected 2016-06-14 | reverse complement strand
CACCTCCTTTCTAAGGAGCCTTGGATAGGCACCTTGGGTTAATTATCCGACGAAGCCTAGCGCGAAGTCGGATGTTCACTCCCTCCGAGTGAGCAGCTGGTTTGCAAGCCATGTAGGTCTGCTGTTCGTTTTTGCAAGAGCCCGACCGGGAACGGTCGGGCTCTTTTCGTGATAGCTGCGTTGACCTCGATCCCCACGAGGTATTTGAACAGAAGTTCCAAGATCAGGATGCTGATGACGTCTCGGTCGCCAGTGCCCCGGACTTGAGCTGCCGGGTGCGCAGCCAGTGCACGGCCAGGGCGATGAGTAATAGCCCGCCGCCGATCACCGTCGTGGTCATATCGGGCACGATGATCAGGATGGAGGAAGACACCAGCATGGCGCGCTCCAGAATATTGGCCGCGCCGAAGAGATATCCCTGAATGCCGGCGGCCAGGGCGATGATGCTGACGATGCACATGGTCAGGGAATAAAGGGTTTGGGAAAAGGGGCCGACCAGGATCAGTCCCGGGTTATAAATCCAGACAAAGGGGATCAGGAAGGCGACCAGCCCCAGCAGGAAACTGCGGAAGCTGGTTTGAAAAACCGGGGTTTTGGCAATGCCGGCCGTGACATAGGAGGTCAGGGCCACCGGTGGGGTCAGACCGGAAACAATGCCGAAATAGAACACGAACAGATGCGCTCCGATCGGTGTCACTCCGATCTGAATCAGGGCCGGTGCGGCCAGGACGGCGAGGATGATGTAGACCGCGGTGACCGTGAGCCCCATGCCGAGGATGATCGACGCCACCATCGTCAGAAAGAGCAGCGGCAGCAGCTGGCCTCCGGAAATCTCCAGGGCAATGGAGGAGAGCTGCACCCCCAGGCCCGTCACGTTGATGATGCCCACGATCATCCCCGAACAGGCGCAGGTCGCTACGATCACCAGCATCCCCCGGGCTCCCGATTCGAAGACCCGGACCAGGTATTTGAGGAAAGCGGCCGGGGTCATCTTGCCGGCCAGCCCCTGCTGAACCAGGTAAATGGCCACCAGGCTGAAGAAGGCCAGGGCCGCCGATTTTTGCGGGGTGACCGCCATGACCCCCATGGTGTAGAGAAGCACCAGGAACGGGACGACAATAATCAGGCTTCTTTTCAGCACGGCCAGAACCTTGGGGCGCTCGTGCCTGGGGATGCGCGGAATGCCCCGCCGACCGGCTTCAAAATCGGTGGCCATGTAGATGGAGAAGTAAAACAGAACCGCCGGGATCAGGGCCGCCCTGCAGATCTCCCAGTAGGTCATGCCGGTAAATTCCACCATGATGAAGGCGGCCGCGCCCATGACCGGGGGCATGAAGGCCCCGCCGTTGGCCGCGACGGCTGCCAGCGAGGCGGCAAACATGGAGGTGAAACCCTTTTGCTTCATGGTCGGGATGGTCAGCGCCCCCACCGCCGCGGCGTCGGCCACCGGGCTGCCGGAGATCATCCCGACGGTCAAGCCGGTAAAGACCGTGGCCTTGCCGCTCCCGCCCCGAGTGCGCCCGAGGAAGGCCGCCCCCATGTCGGCGATCAGATGGTCCCCGCCCGATTCCTGGATGGCGTTGGCAAACAGGACGAACAGGAACACAAAGGTCGCGGTGACCCCGATAGGGATTCCGTAAATGCCCTCGGTGGACAGGAACAGGAAGGAACTGACCCAGTCCCAGCCCATCCCGGGGTGGGAAACGATCATCGGAAACAGGTCGCCGAACAGGGCATAGGCGAAAAAGCCTCCGGCGATCGCCACCAGGACCCAGCCGATAGTGCGGCGGGTCGCCTCCAGCACGACCACGATGGCGATGGTGCTCATGATGATATCCATCGTGTTGGGAAGGCCTTGCCGGAAGATCATTTCATCGAGGGTGCTCAGATAGTAGTAGGTAAACGCCACCGTCAATCCGGCCAGGCCCAGGTCGAGGCCCATGAACAGCTTGCTGTTGGCGATTTTTTCCTTTTTGCTCGCCGGAACCAGAATGAAGATCAAGACCAAACCGAACGCAACATGCAGGCCCCGCTGCCATTGGGCGGCCATGGCCTGAATGCCGCCGGTATACAAGTGAAAAAGGGCCATGGTACAGGCAATGGCAGTCACTGCGCCGGCCGCCCAACCTCTGAATTGACGCATCAGCTCACCTCCTTTAATTTCCCATGCGGCTTGGTCAGCGCATCCCGTTCACCCGCCTGGATTCGCTAAGCCTCGCGCACGGAACGATCAAAAAAACCGCGGGGAGGCGCCCCCCCGCTCCCCGCAGATCTATCCACACGACTATTTCAAAATAGCCACGTTCATCCCTTTTTCGCGGAAGAATTTTTCGGCTCCCGGATGGAGGGGGATGGTCGCGCCGGCCTGCAGGTTATTCAGGATGTACTCTTTTCCGGAAGGATGCACCTTGGCCAGTTCCTGCTGATAGGCCTCGACGGTTTTCAGGAAGTTGTAAACGGTTTCTTCCGAAGTCGCGGCGCTCGCCACCAGGCAAGCCCGATAGCTCAGGGTCGGGATGTCTTTTTCCTGTCCGCGGTAGGTTCCGGCGGGAATGACGTGGGTGGTGATCAGGGCGTTCTTTTCCGGCCCCTGGGTGGCCAGCCAGCGCTCGACATTTTCCTTCTCGATGGAAATCAGGCGCATCTGTTTTTCGGCGAAGATATTGGTGACCGAAGACGTCGGCACTCCGGCGCCGTACAGGGCCGCATCGACGGTGCCGTCCTTGAGGGCGCCGGTCATTTCGCTCATGGAGAGATAGTAGGGGGTGACATCGTCGAGGGTCAGCCCGGCAACCGCCAGAATGTTCATGGACCAGCTCAGAACCGCGCTTCCCTGGGCGCCGACGGCAACTTTCTTTCCCTTGAGGTCGGCGATCTTCTGAATCGAAGAATCCGCCGGCACCACCACCTGGCCATGGGAGAAATGGCCGCCCGCGACATAGCGCAGGTTGTCCAGCGTTTGCTGCCTGAACATCTCCAGCCCGTTGTAGGCGTAGTAGACCAGATCGGCGGCGGAAAAACCAATCCCCGCGCGCCGGGCCGAGACCAGGCGGCAGTTCTCGATGGAACCGTTGGTGGTCAGGGGGGTCACGCGGGTGTTGGCATGCTTGCGCATGAGATCCGCCATGGCGCCGCCGATGATGTAATAGGTGCCCCCGGTCCCTGCCGTGGCCAGCATGAACGGCTTGCCCATGGAAGGTTTTGGCTCCGCGACCGATTCGGCAGCGGCTGTGAACACCAGCGTCAGCCCCAGGAAAACGACAAGCAGTGTTGAGGAAAACGTTTTACGCATGATTAAAGGCCTCCTTGCGATGAGAAATTCCGTATCGTTCTTGTTGCCCCGTTGGTTTCCAAGGCAACGCTCCGAATGACCAAGACTGTCTCCCTTGCAGATGCCGGCCGGCCTGGTAAACACTGTTTGCAAGATGGTCAGCTTTTTTCGGCCACTTTCCCCTAGATATTAGCAACGGCCGTGCCTGAACCTTCGAAACTCAGTAAAACATTGTTTTGTATTTGTTTTTTGCAAACGGCAGTAGCGTTGAATCGGCACTTTGAGCGGATTCTTGCCGAAGGGGGTGGCGGGCGTGCGCGGAATTATGCCGATCGCAGCAGGAGGACGGCGGCAATGGGAAAGATGTCAATCACCGGTCATCCCGGATGGACTTCCGAGATTTTTCCCGGGATGGGGGATTGCGGAGGTTAAAGGTAGGCCTTTCGGTTCAAGCCGTATTTTCGCATTTTCTCGTTCAGCGTGCGCCGGGGCATCCCCAGCGCTTTGAGAACCGTCTTGATATTGCCGCGACAACGGGCAAGCTCCTGCTCCAGCATGCATTTTTCGAAGGCGTCCACCTGCGCGGCAAAGGATCGTTGGGGCGGGTGGGTGCTCTGGCGCAGGATTTCGGCCAGCGGGCGCTTTCTTTCCGCGCCGCCGATGAGGAAGCGCTCGGCGATGTTCTTCAATTCCCGGACATTTCCCGGCCAGGGATGGGCCATCAGCGCTTGGAGGTCCTCCCGGGATGGCCGGGGAGCCTCACGCTGAAAGGAAATCGAGGCCAGGTTGCAGAAATGTTCGAAGAGAAGGGGGATGTCCTCGCGGCGATCGCGCAGGGGCGGAATGTGGATTTCCGCCACGTTCAGGCGGTAATAGAGGTCGTCGCGAAACGTTCCCTGCTGGCTGGCCGCCTGCAGATCGGTCTTGGTCGCGGCAACGACCCGGAAGTCCACCGGGATGAGCTCGTTCGAGCCCAGCCGTTCCACCACTTTTTCCTGCAGGACCCTCAGCAACTTGACCTGCAGGTTGAGGGGCATGCTCTCGATTTCGTCCAGAAAAAGCGTCCCCTGATGGGCGTGCTCAAGTTTGCCGATGCGACGCTTGGCGGCACTGGTGAAGGCGCCGGGCTCATGGCCGAACAGCTCGCTTTCAAAGACGCTCTCCGGCATGGCTCCGCAGTTGATGGCCACCAGAGGATGCCTCTGGCGTCGCCCCCCCTGGTGCAGGCCGCGGGCGACCTGCTCCTTGCCGGTTCCCGTCTCCCCGTGAATCAGAACATCGACCTGGGTATCGGCCAGGTCGGCGACGGTCTGGCGCAGTTCGACCATTTCGGGGGACTGACCGATGAGCAGGGCTTCGATGCCCGATTGTTGCCGCAGTTCGGCGCGCAAGGTCCGGTTCTCCAAAACCAGTTCCCGCTTTTCCAGAGCCCGCCGCACGATATCGACCAGCGTTTCGGGGGGGAACGGCTTTTCGATGAAGTCATAGGCCCCCTCGCGCATCGCCTGCACGGCCATGGAGATGTCGCCATGGCCGGTCATCAGCACCACCGGCAGGTCGGAGTCCCTTTCCAGGGCGGTGCGCATCAGGGCCAGGCCATCGGTCCGGGGCATTTTGACGTCGGTCACCAGAATGCCGGCAAAATCGGGGCCGAGGTGCTCAAGGGCCTGCTCCGCCGAGGCACAGGCCAGCACCTCGAAACCAGCCAGAGTGAGCCATTGCTCTCCGGAAAGGCGCATGGCCATTTCATCATCGACAAAGAGGATCAAGCCCTTTTCTTTCGGTTCAGCCATTTATTTTTGCCTTTCCAGGAGTTTGTCGGATTTGGGGGACTGCCACGAGATAAATGGGCAATCGAGGGCGGATTTTCGTAGATTCGAGAGCGAATCGTGGGCCTGTTTGTCTGAAATATGCGGAAACAGGAAACGCTTTACTGGTTTTGCCATAGGTTCATTCCCGGCTTCGACAGCCCCCCGGTGGCGGCACGGGGCAATTCCAGGACAAATTCCGCCCCGCCGCCCTCATGATTTCGTGCGCGTACCGCGCCGCCCCAGTCCTTGATGATGCCGTAGGTAATCGATAGCCCCAGGCCTAGCCCCTCCCCCACTTCCTTGGTGGTGAAGAAGGGGTCGAAGATCTGCCCCAAAGTCTGTTCCGATATCCCGCTGCCGCTGTCTCGGACCCGCAGGTGAATCGTCTGCTCGCCGAGCTGCGCCTCGATCTCAAGGCGTCGCGCGGAGACCTTTTTCATGGCGTCTAGAGCATTGCTGAACAGATTGATCAACACCTGCTCGAGCCGTATCCTGTCGCCAAGGACGCAAACCTCCTGTGGCGGCAGGTTGACCCTGATCTCCACCCCGTCCATGTCAGAGCCCTTTTCCATCAAGGACAAAGCGCTAGTTATGGCCGGCTTCAAGGGAACCGGCGCCATTTGTCCTGAACTCTTGCGGGCAAAAGTCTTCAAATGCCCGGATATCTCGCCGATTCGCGCGGCCAGTTCCGAGATCCTTGCAAAATTTGCGTCCGCCTGATCGTAGGATTTTCTCTGCAGCAGCAGCCGGCCGCTGGCGCAAAAGGTGCGAATGGCGGTCAGGGGCTGGTTGAGCTCATGGGCAATCCCCGCCGACATCTGTCCCAGCGCTGCCAGCTTGCTGGCTTGGATCAGATCATCCTGGGTTTCCCGCAGGATACTCTCCGCCCGTTTGCGTTCGGTAATCTCATGGCGAAGCTGCTCATTGCTGGTCCGTAGCTCCGCGGTGCGCTCCCGGACCCGTTGCTCCTGTTCGTCGAGAGCGCGAATCAGGTCCTTTTCCGCGGCCTTGAGCCTGGAGATATCGTGCATAGTGACCAGATAGCGATCCCCCCGCTGCAGACGGATGGCGCTTAGGGTCATGTCCAGGGTGAACACCGAACCGTTTTTGCGGCGGCCGCGGGTCTCCGGCGTGAAGGTTTTTCGTGTTTTTTCACCCGGAAGTGCCAACCAAGGGGCCGGGCCTGCCGGTTCCGGGTTGTCCAGGAGCATGTCCAGAGCCTGCCCCCGGACCTCATCCTCACGATAGCCGAAGAAATGTTCCGCGGTGGGATTGAAGCTCTCGATGTTTCCGTGCGGATCGAGAGTCAGCAGGGCCGCACGGGTATGGTCGATGATGGCTCGCTGTTCGGCGGCGCTTGCTTCAAGCTCCTGCTGGGCCCGGCGTTGATGTTCCTTGAGCTCGAGAGCATAGAACCGATGTTCGGCCAGGTAGAAGAGCAGGAGAAGCAGAGCCAGGGCCGTGGGGGCGGAGATGGCCAGGGCGTTGATCAGCGAACTGGCCACCGGCAGCAGACCGGTAGCGATATGGAGGTTCCAGGGGCTCCCGGACAAGGGCAGCTGCTGCACCAGGTAATAAGAACCGACCCCGGTTTCGCGGCCCTGTGCGTCAGAGGTAGGGGGGATATGAAAGATATCCTCCAGCCCTGGCATCCTGATCTTCTCAAGCCCGAGCGGAGAAAGCTCCATCTCGAGGTATTTGCGACCCTGGCGTATCTGTTTGCGCACCGCGGAAGACAAAGGGGCCAAGCTGCGAAAGACCCAGCGCGGCTCACTGCTGGTGAAAACCACTCCGTTCGCATCGGCCAGAAAGACCTTCTCCGGCCCCTGCCGGGCCCAGGCCTCCTCGAGGGGCGCCATGCTGACCTTGACGGCGACCACCCCCAGGGAGCGGTCAGCCAGGACCACCGGATAGGAGAGAAACAGTCCCGGCGTTTTGGTGGTCGCGCCGATGGCAAAATAGTGCCCTGCCTGCCCCTTGAGCGCCTCCTGGAAATAGGGGCGAAAGCTGTAGTTGTGCCCGACATAACTGGTAGGGGTTTGCCAGTTGCTGGAAGCAACGGTCAAGCCGTCCACGTCCATCAGATAGACGGCGGAAGCATCCGTTTGCCGGGTGACCTCTTCCAGGTAGCGGTTCAGCTGGGGTTGCCGGGCTTTATCACTTAGATCATTCAGAAAATCGATGATGTTCTTGTTTTTGGCCAGGGCCAGCGGCAGATATTGATGCCGTTTGAGCTCACTCTCCAGAATCTTGCCGTAAAGGGTCAGCTTCTGGCGCCCGTGTTGCCGCAAGCGCTCCAACTCTGCGCTGATGCTCAAATAGGCTGTCAGGCCGAGAATGAAAAGAAAGAGCAAAATTCCCAGCGTTGCCGCAAAAAAACGGGTTTTTGTCGACCAGTTGAAAAATAACAATGCCTTATACCCAAATGATAGGCCGACTTAACGGCCAAAAAGCGAACTATAACAGATCCAGACGCGTTGACTCACGGAAAACTGGCCCCGATTAGCCCCGGGACCCCGGCCAGAGGGAGTTCTCTCGCCACGATTCATCGTTTTAATGCGCAAACTGCTCGATCCGGGCAAGATTCTGTGCGCCACTGTTGCGATGGAGGGCATTTAACCGCCTGCTCGCTTTGCTTGTTAGGGAGCGCAGAGGAGAACAAAGAAAAGGATAGGAAAAAAAGCAGTTAAAGCCTTTCTCTGGGTTTTTTCCACGCTCTCTGCGGTGAATAAAGTTTTTCAGGGGGTTCGAGGGGCATACTTTCGGAGGTAAGCCGTCACCGAGACCTTGCGCGCCGTATTCTCCGAGCTCATGGTGCGCACCTTGCCGAAGATCGACCGCTCCGGCCAGGGGCGGTCGTAGCGCCCCAGGCACCAGAAAATGCCGCTGTAGCTGTTGGGGTCGCGACCGTCGAGGGCGTACTTGTTGTTGAGTTCGATCATCACCTCCAGGGCCTCCCGGGGCGCGGGCGACCACTCCAGGATCTTTTTCCCCCACAGCATGCGCAGGTAGTTGTGCATCCTGCCCTCCCGCACCAGCTGCATCTGGGCCGCGTTCCACAGCGGGTCGTGGGTTTGGCCCTGCTCGAACTCCTCCAGGGCATAGAGGTAGGGGCGCGGGTCGTCCGCGTGGTTTTCCAGCGTCTTCCTGGCCCAGTCGGGCAGCGCTTCGTAGCGGTCGTAGTCGTTGCGGCAGGCGCACAGGTTGAAGCCGAGCTCGCGCCAGGTGACCAACTGATCGACAAAGGCCTCGGCCCCCCCGCTCATCCGCCACCAGCCGGAGCGGTTCCCCCTGGTTTCATGGGACTGGTCGCCGAGCGACCACCCCTCGCGCTCGGCCAGCCGGGCGAAGATTTCGTGGGCCGAGATGTGGCCGAAGTGCAGGTAGGCAGAGAGGTTGCTGGTCACCTCAAGTTCGGGTTGATTGCGCTCCTCGGCGTAGCGGCCAAGACCTTCGCCGAGAAACCGGTGCAGGCGTCGGCGGGCGGCGGTGCTGCCGCCGGTGGCAAAGCCCCGGGTCACACTGTGGTCGATGGGCAGCGAAGAGAGCAGTGCCGAGTCCCGGCCCTTAAGCCGGGGGCGCGCATCGGGCCAGCGTGCGAGGAGTTTTTTCGACAGGCCGGCAAGGCGGGGCAGTTCGATGCCGTCAAGGGGAGCCGTCCGGGGCAACCGGGTCAGGTGCCCGGGGAGAACCTTCTGCAGGTGGCGCCTGAAATGGAAGGCCGCGGTGAACTCTTGGTCCGCGGCCCGCAGGGGCAGCAGGCCGTTGCTGTCGACCGCCTCCAGGGCTACGGGCAGTTTGTTTGCCGCGGCTGCCACCATGCGGGGCAGGAAAAAGGCCGGAAACTCGTCGGTGACAACCATGCAGGCCTCGGCGCCGAGGGTCTCGAGCAGGCCCTTGCCGGCACCTTTTTCCGGCTCCAGGTAGCAGTAATAGAGGGCGGACCGGTTCTCGAGATAGCGGGCGTTTGCGGTCATACCGTCGATAATGAAGCGGTGCAGCCGGTCGCTGGCCCAGGGGTAATCACAGCGCAGCGCCTCGAGGATGACCAGGGGTTTACCAAGTTCCAGAGCTTTGTCCACCGCCCGCTGCAGGGCAAAATTCCACGTCAGGCGGCGGTTTGCGATCATCCAGTAGAGGACGTAATCACCCCGGATGTTGATCGGGGCCCGGTTGGCCCGGCGGATGCGGATCTTCGGCACATGTGACATGGCGACTGTTTTCTCGCGGATCGGCACTGAATTCAGCTCATTATGGATCTTACCCACAGCCAGGCAGCCGAGAGCGCCAGGGTGGCGAAGGTGACCGGAACCCCCACCCGGGCGTGCTCGCGCCAACCGATGGCTATGCCCAGGCGGCGGGCCTGGTCGATGACGATAATATTGGCGATGCTGCCCACCACCAGCAGGTTGCCGGCAAGGGTGCTGGCCAAAGCCAGGATCGCTCCTGCCTGTGGGTGACCGGCCGCAGGCAGCAAAAGCATCGTGGCAGGCACGTTGGAGACCAGGTTGGAAAGCGCGGCGGTGACAGCAAAAAGCCAACCGGGGTTGGCAAGATCGAGCCCCCTTGCCTTGAGCCCGGCGAGGACCGCATCGGTCATCCCTGAGGCAGCCAGGGCATGATTGATCACGAACAGGCCGATGAACAACACCATCAGTTGCCAATCGACCAGATCGAGAATCCTGCGTGAATGCACCCGGCGGCTGGTCAACAGCAGCGCCGCCGCGCCAAGCGCCAGCAGTTCGCGGGGCTGGGGCGCAAACAAAAAGCCCAGGGCCAAGGCGCTCAGGATCGCCATGCCCTTGCCTGTCTGCCAACGGCTGTAGGGAGGCCAGGACGATTGGGGGATGGTTGTCTGGCGATGCCAGTTGTGGCGAAAAAGGCGCACCAGAACCAGCCAGACCACTCCAAGGCCAAGCAGGGCTGGCACACCGGCGTCGAAAAGGTAGCGGACGAAAGACAACCCAAGGCTTTGGCCGATGAGCATGTTCTGGGGGTTGCCGATCAGGGTGGCCGCCGAGCCGACGTTGGCGGAGCAGGCCAGAGCCAGCAGATAGGGCTTGGGGTCAAGTCCCCGCTTGACGCAGCCCTCGACCAGCACCGGCGCCATTGCCAGGCAGACGATATCGTTGGCGAGCAGTGCCGAAAGAAGGCCGCTGGTTGCAATGACAAGCCCCAGAAGCCCCACCGGACCCACAGCCGCCGCCGACATGTTGCGGGTCAACCGGGTATAGAAGCCGCCAATGCGAAACTGGGCCGAAACCACCATTAAGCCGAACAGCAAGGAGATTGTCGGCACATCGACGGCCTGCCATCCCTCGGTGAGGCTGACCCTTCCCGTGATCAGCAGTACCAGGGTGCCGAGCAGAGCGATGCCTGCGCGGTCAAGCGCCAGCCCCGGAATCCGGCCGCACATCATCCCCAGGTAAACGACCATAAAAACAACAAGTACTGTGGTATCCAAGGGGCAGACTCGTTTCAGCTCCGCAGGGTTGACGCCATGCTCAACACCGTGCCCTCGTTGATCAAATCCAACTCGATCAGCGCCTGCTTGAAGCGTTCGCTGATGTCGCTGGCCAGCAATCGCTCGTAACGGATATCCAGAACATAGGCCTTGATCTTCATCCGGGTCAGGAAGGTTCGATCGAACCTGTCCTCGATCATGACCTGCACCGGTTTTTTCAAAAAGGCATAGGGGGAGCACACTGCAGCCTCCCAGGCAAGAGCCTTGGCCAATTGGACGTCGATATGGGCCGGAAGAGTGAATTCCACCTCGATCATTTCGTCCAGGGCGCCGGAGTTCGAATTGGAAACCGCCTGGCCGAGGACCATCGAATTGGGCAGGCTCACCGTGCTGTCGTCGAAGGTGTGCAGGGCGATGGAGCGCAGCCCGATGTTGGTGACCTCCCCGTAGTGTTCGTCGACCTGGATCATGTCTCCGACCCGAAAGGGGCGTTCAAACAAGATCAGCACGCCCGCTATGACATTCTTGATCAGGTCCTGGGCACCGAGGCCGATGGCCAGGCCGGCCGAGGCGCTGATGGCGATGATGGTGTTTATCGGCGGGCTGAAGACCGCAAAAACCACAAAGGCAATGGTGCCGATCCAGATCAGCAGACGCAGCACCGGGTAGCTGCTCGAAATCTGCAACCGGTAGCGGGTGAACTTTTTGGCCAGGCGGTCTGCGGCCAGGCGCAGCAGCGCAACGAAGGCCCAGGTCATAACGCAGAAGACCGCAGCGATCAGCAGTCGGTACAGGGAAAATTGTTCAATGATCGTCTTGAGGGTTTCGTCCTGCATGGCCGCTCCGCTTCAGTAGAGGATGTTCATCGCTTCAAGGGTGCTGGTGACCGGCCCGTAGAAAATCGGGTTGACCCGGTAGCGGATGGGCTCTTCCTCTGTGACCAGGAGATGGAGGCCGGCCAGGTAATCGAGCTGCAGACGGCTGGCCAGCGGGGCCAGATGAAAGATTGCCCCATGTTCCTCGGCGCTGAGTCCGCCGTGATTGAGCGCTTCGGCCAGGGTGAAGAGCTGGGCCGGATCGAGCTTGCGCAAATAGCCGAAATCGACCTTGGACATGGTGCCGACCTGTAGGGTCTGTTGATCCGGGTCGAATTTAAGGCACAGCAACCAGTAATAGAGGGCGGCGTCAAAGTTGCCGCCGCTGGTCGCGAAGAGGTCCCGGAAAAAGGCATCCTCCAGGCTTGGCTGGTCGGGTTGGGCGTCTGGCCCGTTTTGGCCGCGGAACACCAGCGGGTAACCGGAGTTCTTCTGGCGCAGCAGCAAGGCTTCGCGGATCTGTTGCTGGTCGGTGAACAGGGTGTTGAGCTGGTGGGTGAAATAGCGCTCCACGCGAAGTTGGTAGTTCATGCGCCTCCAGGGAGCCTTGCGAAAGGTGACGAGCCACAGGTGGTGCTTGCGGGTCGCCGTGACCAGGTAGAAAAAGGCCTCGGCGGCCCGACTGCTGCCGACCGTACGCAGGGCCAGGTTGTGGCCTCCCTCGATGAGGAGCATTTTTTTGGGTCGACGCAGCAGGTGCTGCACCAGTTCGTCGAGGCAAGAAGGCTCCGGATCGAGGTCGAACCAGGCGGCGCATAGCCGCAGCAGATCCTGCTCGGTGCGCAGGCGCCGGTCGATGTTCCGGCGCAGAGGTTTGTCGCTGCGGTTCCATCGGTGGGTAAAACAGTTGACCAGAGAGGTTTTGCCGCTGCCCTCGGGGCCGATGAGCGCGACGCTGCAGGCGCGTCCGGCCTCCCAGCGTCTGACGATCTCCTCAAGGGCCTCGAGCACCTCCTCGCGGGCCACAAGCAGTTCGTCGTCCGCAAGTGGCTCAGGAGTGAAAAGGTCCCGGTACCTCGGCGGCAGAGTCTCGAGCTGGTGCTGAAGTTCGGCGGCCGAAGGCAGATCGGCGAGGCGCAGAAGGTTTTCCTGTTGCTCGCGTTCCTCGCCCAACAGCGCTTTCAGCCCCTTGACCAGGGCCCGGAGCCGATCAACCAGCGAAACACCCGTGCCTTCGGCCTGGTGATTCGGCAGCAGGCCCGCAACCGTTTCGCGGTATCTGGCCAGTTTCTCTTTGGCGGCCTGCCAGAGCTGCGACGGAGCCCAGGGGCGTTTGTTTTTCTCCGAGTCCTTGGGACGGTTCCGGTTCATGCTAGAGCCATCTCTTTTTCCGGAAGAAGAGAAACATCAGCCCGCCCATCCCCAGCATCAGACCCCAGACCGCAAAGTAGCCCCAGCGCCAGTGGAGCTCGGGCATGAACTCGAAGTTCATGCCGTAGATGCCGGCGACGAAGGTCAGGGGGATGAAGATGGTGGCGATGATGGTCAACACCTTCATCACCTCGTTCATGCGGTTGCTGATGCTCGACAGATAGAGGTCGAGTTGCCCCGCGATGATGTCGCGCAGGGTTTCCACCGTGTCGATGACCTGGATGGTGTGGTCGTAGACGTCGCGAAAGAAGACCCCGGTGGCTGCGCTCACCAGCGGTGTCTCGTCACGCTGCAACCCGCTGAGCACTTCGCGCAGCGGCCAGATCGACTTGCGCAGCAGAATCATCTCGCGCTTGAATTCATGAATTTTATGCAGGGTCTCTGGCGTCGGGTCGGTGACCAACTCGTCTTCGAGCTGCTCGATCTGGTCGCCGATTCTCTCCAGAATGTGGAAGTAGCTGTCGACCACCGAGTCGAGCAGGGCGTAGGCCAGATAGTCCGGCCCCATCTTGCGGATACGGCCCTGGCCGCTGCGGATGCGTTCGCGCACCCCGTCGAAGACATCCCCCTCGACCTCCTGGAAGGAGATCACATACGTGTCGCCGAGGATGAGGCTGACCTGCTCGGCCTTGATTTCATTGCGCTCCTCGTCGAAGGAGAGCATCCTGATGACGATGAAGAGGTAGCTTTCATAATCTTCGACCTTGGGGCGCTGCTCGGTGCTGAGGAGATCCTCCATGACCAGCGGGTGCAGGCCGTAACAGCTGCCGAGGGTTTCGATGACCTTGATCTGGTGCAGGCCGTCGACGTTGACCCAGGAGACGCTGCGGGTATCTTTGAGCGGGCAGCACTGAGCCACGTCCTTGACGGGAATTTCGCTTTCGGTCAGTTGCTGCGGGTTGTAATCGATGACCCGGATGCGACACTTTTCGACCTTCTTCTCTCCGGTGAAGACCAGGGTTCCCGGGGCGGCGCCGATCTTCTTGGCCGGTCTGCGAACCAGTTTTCTGGGCATGGCTGCTGTTCCCTCCTTGCGCCGCCGGGCGGTTTGCCAGCCAGCGGCGTTGCGATTATAATAAACACGTTTAAATACTAGCAAAAATTCGGACTTTTGGAATTCGAATAAAGGGGATGGCAATGGCAGAGAAACTGCGCATCGGCATCAGTTCGTGCCTACTCGGCGAAGCGGTCCGGTTCGACGGCGGTCATAAACTGGACCGGCTGATCCGGGATGTTCTCGGCCCGTTCATGGAGTTTGTTCCGGTCTGCCCCGAGGTCGAGCTGGGCCTGCCCACGCCCAGGGAAACCCTGCGTCTGGTGGGGGATCCGGAGCGTCCCCGGCTGGTCTTTTCCAAGAGTGGCGAGGATCTTACCGAACGCATGGAGGCCTGGGCCCGCCAGCGGGTCGCCGAGCTCGAAAAGGAGAACCTGTGCGGCTTCATCTTCAAGAGCCGCTCGCCTTCCAGCGGCATGGAGCGGGTCAAGCTCTACGACCGTAACGGGGTGCCGAACAAGAACGGGGTGGGCGTATTCGCCAGGGTGTTCATGGCGCATTTTCCACTGCTGCCGGTGGAGGAGGACGGCCGGCTGCACGATGACAAGCTGCGGGAGAATTTCATCGAATGCATCTTCACCTTCAAACGCTGGCGCGAGCTGCCGGCCAAGCGGAGGACCCGCGGCACCCTGGTCGATTTCCACACCCGCCACAAGCTGCTGCTGCTTGCCCACAGCCCGGAACTCTACCGGGAGATGGGCAAGCTGGTAGCCGCGGCCAAAGAGTCGCCCGTGGGGCGGCTGTTCGAACGCTACCAGAGGCTGCTGATGAAGGCGATGCGCCTGAGAACCACGGCCAACAAGAACATCAACGTCCTGCAGCACCTGCTGGGCTATTTCAAAAACAACCTTTCGGCCGATGAAAAGCAGGAGGTTGCGGAGATCATCGACTATTACCGAAAGGGCTTTGTCCCCCTGATCGTGCCGATCACCCTGATCAACCATTACGTGCGCAAGTACGACCAGCCCTACCTCAAGCAGCAGCTCTACCTCAACCCCCATCCGCTGGAGCTTAAGCTGCGCAACCACGTCTGAGGCCTACGACCAAGCAGGGCCTTCAAACCATGCCCACTCCCAGATTTCGGGCCAGGCGGCGCAGCTGCTCCAGCGATTCCCGAGCGCTCTCTTCCCCCTGCGTGGCGGCCTCGCCGATCCCCCCGGCCTGCTCCCGGCAGATGTCGCTCAGAACGTTCTGGGCCTCCCACAGCTCCAGCTGCAGGGGCAGGGCCCGGAGCACCTCCAGGGTTTCGTTGAGGGTTATGAGCAGAGCCAGATTGCCGGGGGCGCGGGCCAGGTTCTTCAACTGTCTGGCGAGCTGCCTTCCGGCGGCAAGACCAAGGACCGTCTGATCCAGGGTCACCGAAACCTTTTCCATTTCCTCGGCCAGGCGTTTCAGGCCGGCGGAGTCCGGGCTGTCGCTGTCGAGAAGATTTTTCAGGTGGGCATTGAGGTAGAATTCGGCCGGAGCCACCAGGGCGCGGGGAGCCGGAATGTTGATCTCGCGCAGGAAATTCAGCAGGGGAAACTGATTTTCGTAGATCCGCTGGTAGATCTCCTCCACCTCCTGAAGGGGTTGCTGCAGGATCTGATTCAGGATCTTGCGCTGCTCGTCGCGGAACAGGTGCCAGAGGGTGTAGTTGTGATGTTCGAAATGGCGGTCCATGGCCCGGATTACCTCGGTCAGGTCGCTTCGCTCGAAGGCGTTTCGCAGTTCGTCCCGCATGGCGGAGAACGCCTGCTGGTCCAGGAATTGCCGAACGCCGGCATTGAGGCCGTTGTCGCCGAAGTGGAGGACGGCGAAGCTGAATTCCCCCTGGTTCCAAGTGATGTCGGAGCGGATGCGGGTGCGGCCGACCGCCATCGACAAGCGGCCGGAGCGGTGCAGGTCGTAAGCGGGGTTCTCCGCCCGGTAGCTGAAGACCTGGCGGGGCTGATGATTCCCCTCGAACAGGCTGGCGATGGCGTGATGGGCCGCCACCCGGATCAGGTCGAGGCGGGCGGGAAGCACATACTCCCGGTAGGCCCGCGCGGCGTTGCCGATCGCCGGCAGGTTGCTCGGCACCTGCTCCAGGCGCTCCAGAAAAGGCGCTTCCAACTCGGCGCCGCAGGCCTCCCGGGCCAGCTGCAGGGCCCGGCTGGCGTAGGCCATGACCTGGATCGTCTCGATTCCCGACACCTCGTCGAAAAACCAGCCGCAGCTGGTGTACATGAGCAGGGCGTGGCGCTGCATCTCCAGCAGGCGCAGCAGCCTCACCTGCTCCTCCTCGCTCAGGCCGCGGCCGGCGAGAGTGCACAGGAAGCGCTCCACGTTCTGCGCTGAGCGGTCGAGAATGACCTCGATATAGTCGTCGCGGGCCTGCCAGGGGTCGGCCCCGAAGCGGTTCACCCCTTCTGCGTAGAGCGGGATGAGCTGGTCGCGCAGCCAGTCCAGAGCCTCGCGCAGGGGGCCGCGCCACCCCTGGTGCCAGCCCTGCCGGCCGGAGTTGCAGCCGCAGTCGCTGCGCCAGCGCTCCACCCCGTGCAGGCAGCTCCAGGAGGAGTCTTCGAAGATCTCTACCTCGCAGGTGGGAGGATGCCGTTCCAGAAATTCCCCGTAGATGGTGAGCCGAGCCGACTCCTGCCCCTCGGCCGCGCTCAGGCAGAAGGCCAGGGCCATGTCGCCGTGGGGGTGGTGATGCCCGTAGCTCTCCCCGTCGGTGGCGATATGGGCCAGCTGCGGTTCCCGGCCGTCATCAAGGGTGCCGACCAGCCGGTCGGCGAAACCCTGACCGTCCTTCAACAGCCCGCCAAAGGCCACATCCCGGGCGATGGCCCCGTCGTAGAAGAACAGGACGATCTTCCCGCCCGAAGGGAGCCGGCACAGATAGGGGCGGCGCGGATCGACCCGCCCTCCGGAAACATCGGTCCACTTCTTGGCGCCGATCTCTCTGATCGTCTTGGCCTGGTGGGGGGCGAGCAGGGTGAAGCCGATCCCTTCGGCGGCCAGCAGCTCCAGGGATTCCAGGTCAACTGCGGTCTCCGGCAGCCACATCCCTTCGGGGGCGCGGCCGAAGCGGTGAGCAAAGTCGCGGATCCCCCAGCGGATCTGGGTCAGCTTGTCGCGTCGATTGGCCAGCGGCAGGATCAGGTGGTTGTAGGCCTGGGCCAAGGCGCTGCCATGGCCGGAAAAACGCTCCCGGCTGCGCCGGTCGGCCTCGAGAATCGCCTGGTAGGAATCGGGTCGGTGCTTTTCCATCCAGGAGAGCAGGGTGGGGCCGAAGTTGAAGCTGATCTTTTCATAATTGTTGGTGATGTCGACGATCAGTCCCTCGCCGTTGAGAATCCGCGAGGTGGCGTTGGCCCGGTAGCATTCGGCGTGGATCCGATCGTTCCAGTCATGGAACGGATGGGCCGAGTCCTGCAGTTCGATATCCTCCAGCCAGGGGTTTTCCCGGGGCGGTTGGTAAAAATGGCCGTGGATGCAGACGTAGCGGTTCATGATTTTTTCTCCTGCTTGCCCGCTTCCAGGATCATTTCGATGCCTCGCATCGGCAGAAAAATCCAGCCGGGACGATTGTTGAGCTCATAGCCGAGTTCGTAGACCGCCTTCTCGAGCAGGAAGCCTTCGATCAGGGTTTCGAGTTCGGCCTGCTGCGCGGGGATCAGGTTGGTTCCCCGCAGCAGGGTGGTGTAGCTGTGCAGGAAAATCCCGGCGACGTAAAGGTACCATGCCTCCAGCCAGGGGGTAAGCAGATCCCGGTCCCCCGGGTGATTGGCGGTGTGGCGGTCCAGGGCGGTCATGGCCGCGTAGTGGAAGGAGCGGATCATGCCGGCCACGTCGCGCAGCGGCGAACGCTTGATGCGTCGTTCGCTCAGGGAGCGGGCCGGTTCCCCCTCGAAGTCGATGATCACGAAATCCTTTCCGGTGAACAGAACCTGCCCGAGGTGGTAGTCGCCGTGAATGCGGATCTTCATCGAGGTGATTTTCGGGCCCATGATCCTGGCAAGCCGCCTCAGCACCTCCTTTTCCCGGCCAAGCAGCCGGGTTGCCGGCTCCCGGTGGGCCTCGTCGAGCCGCTCCAGGCTCTGGCCGAGGAGGATGAAGGCGCGACGAGTCAGGCTGCGCATCGACTGGTAGACCGAACGCTGGTAGAGGGTGGAGAATTCATCCGGACGCCAGTCGGCTTCCTGAAGGTTTGACGCCAGGGCCAGGTGCAGTTCGGCGGTGCGGCGTCCGAGCAGGCCGGTCATTTCCAGGTAGAAGCTGCCCAGCAGTTCGGTCATGCCGGCCGGAAGCTGCTCGGGCTGGAATTCGCCCAGGGCGGGGGGGGAGGCAGGCAGCTGCGGCAGCTCCATGCGGTGGGCCAGGATCCGGTCGATGTACTGGGCCAGCACGTCGAGGGTGAAGCTCCAGGCGTCCCCCTGGTTGGGGACCATGCCGACCAGCAGCCCGACGGCCATCGGTTCTGCCCCAGCCGGTCGGTATGCGAGGCCTCCGGCATAGGCAGGGATATGCGGAAAGCGCGCCTTTTCGGTAAGGAAGCGGGTGATCTCCTGGTCGGGATTGATGCCGTCTTCGAGCATGCGGTAGAGCTTGAAGAAAAACCGATCACCGTAAAGGACCGCGCTGTTGCTCTGCTCCGCCTTGAGCACTTGGGAGACGAGGGGGATTTCCCCCTTCCCCTTCAGTGCCCGGAACCGGGCCCCCGGGATGCCCGCCAGTTCTCCGGCTTCTCCCTTGCATTTCCTGCGTCTGGCAATCAAGCTCAGCAGGATATCGCGCAGGGCCGGGTCGAAGATGCCGTCAAACAGCACCCAGTCCTCTTCGCCGCAGCGGATGAAAGTGATGACCGCCTGGGGCGTCTGCTCCCGCAGGGGGTGGGCCTCTCCGGCGGGGATGCAGGCCATGGGGAGCAGGTAGGTTTCGGGATTGCCTTCGGTGTAGACGATGCGGATCAGCAGCAGGGCGAAGTCGCGCCCCTCGCCGCTGAGCGCGATCACGTCCTGCTGCTGGATCTTGCGGATGGTGCGGGCCTTGGCCCGGTACCAGCGGGACCTGCCCAGGTACTCGGGGAGAATCTCCTCGAGCAATTGAACCCCGGCACGCCCCTTGAGCACTTGTTGCCAGGGCTTGCCGGCCGTCAGCCGCAGTCGCGGGCTCTGGTCTTCGGGGCGGAGAGTGCGCCGTTCGGGGAGCAGGCGGAACCAGTAGTAATCGTGAATGCCCAGAGTGAGCAGGTAGGGCGCCTCGCGAATGGTCGGGAAGTGGTTGCGGCTGAAGACCTCTTCGGGAATCATGCCGGCAAAGCGGGACAGGTCGAGATGGACCGCCTGGGAGAAGCGCGAGAGGTTGACCGCCACCAGCACGACCTCCTGTTCATGGCGGCGGATGAAGGCGAGCACCTTGGGATTGTCGGGCAGCAGCATCTCCAGGGAGCCGCGACCGAAGGCCCGGATGCCCTTGCGCATGGCAATCACCCGGCGCATCCACCACAGCAGCGAGGAGGAGTTGCGCTCCTGGTTCTCGACGTTGACCGACTCATAATGGTATTCGGGTTCGATGATGGTGGGCAGGTAGAGTTTCTGGGGGTTGGCGGTGGAAAAGCCGGCATTGCGGTCGGGACTCCACTGCATCGGGGTGCGCACCCCGTCGCGGTCGCCCAGGTAATAGTTGTCGCCCATGCCGATCTCGTCGCCGTAGTAGATGATCGGCGTTCCCGGCAGCGAGAAGAGCAGAAAGTTCATCAGTTCGATCTTGCGCCGGTTGTTGCGCAGCAGCGGCGCCAGGCGGCGGCGGATGCCGAGGTTGATGCGGGCCCGGGGGTCGGTGGCGTAGGTGCGGTACATGTAGTCGCGCTCCTCGTCGGTGACCATCTCCAGGGTCAGCTCGTCGTGGTTGCGCAGAAAGATCGCCCACTGGCAGTCAGCGGGGATGTCCGGGGTCTGCTCGAGAATGTCGATCAGCGGGAAGCGGTCCTCCATCTGCAGGGCCATGTACATGCGCGGCATGATCGGAAAATGAAAGGCCATGTGACATTCGTCGCCGTCGCCGAAATAGGCCACCGCGTCCTCCGGCCACTGGTTGGCTTCGGCCAGCAGCATGCGGTTGCTGAACTTGCTGTCGATGTGGGCGCGCAGTTTTTTCAGAAAGCCGTGGGTTTCCGGAAGGTTTTCGCAGTTGGTCCCCTCCCGCTCGTAGAGATAGGGGACGGCGTCGAGGCGCAGCCCGTCGACCCCCATGCCGAACCAGAAATCGAGGGTCCGCAGCATCTCCTTCTGCACCTGGGGGTGCTCGAAATTGAGATCCGGCTGGTGGTGGTAGAAACGATGCCAGTAGTAGGCCTTGGCCACAGGATCCCAGCTCCAGTTGGAGGTCTCGAAGTCCTGGAAGATGATGCGGGCGTCGCGGTACTTTTCCGGACTGTCGCTCCAGACGTAGTAGTCGCGGTAGCGCGAACCGGGCTTGGCGCGCCGGGCCCGCTGGAACCAGGGATGCTGGTCGGAGGTGTGGTTGAGCACCAGTTCGGTGATCACCCGCAACCCCCGGGCATGGGCCGCCTGGAGAAAGGCCTTGAAGTCCTTGAGGGTGTTGTAGTCGGGATTGACGCTGAAGTAATCGGCGATGTCGTAGCCGTCGTCGCGCAGCGGCGAGGGGTAGAAGGGCAGCAGCCAGATGGCGGTGACGCCGAGACTCTGCAGATAGCCGAGCTTTTCCAGCAGGCCGCGGAAATCGCCGATGCCGTTGCCGTCCCAGTCGCGAAAGGCCTTGATGTGAACCTGGTAGATGACGGCGTCCCGGTACCACTGGGGGGTGTCGTCGAGCAGGGATTCTTTTCGGGGCATGGCATTTTTCCTGTCGTTTGCGCAGGGGCTGGCCCCCTGCCGGTCACATGAAGTAATCGAAATCCTGCTCCCGGCGCAGCCGCGGGTGCAGCCGGAAGATCCTTGCCGGCATCTGCCGGGGATCGAGCTCGACGGCGTTCCACTCGCGGTGCCAGAAATACCGTTCATCGCCGAGCAGATCCCGAACCATGAAGGGATGGCCGGCCGCCAGGCCGAGGGCCTCCATCGGCAGCCGCAGGTTGCCTCCCTGGGTACTGAACGGGTCGAGGTTGACGATGACCAGCAGGATGTTGGTGCGCTCTTCGTCGGTTTTCAAATAGCACAGCAGGTTGTCGTTGTCGGTCTGGCAGAAGTGGAGGTTCCAGGTGCTCTGCAGGGCCGGGTTTTCCCGGCGGATGCGGTTGACCCGGGCGACCATCTCGCGCATGTGATCCGATCTGTCCCAGTCCCAGCACCTGATCTCGTACTTTTCCGAGTTGTGATACTCTTCCTTGCCCGGGATCGCCTGGTCCACGAACAGCTCGAAGGGCGGCCCGTAAATGCCGTAGTTCGACGACAGGGTGGCCGCCAGGATGAAACGGATGACGAAGGCCGGCCGGCCGCCGTACTGGAGGATCTCGGGAAGGATATCGGGGGTGTTGGGCCAGAAATTGGGCCGGAAGAAATCCCGCACCGGGGCGCTGGTCAGCTCCCGCAGGTACTGTTCCAGCTCCCACTTGGTGTTGCGCCAGGAAAAATAGGTGTAGGACTGGCTGAAGCCGAGCTTGGCCAGGCGGTACATGACCTTGGGCCGGGTGAAGGCTTCGGCGAGAAAGATCGTGTCGGGGTGTTCCTTCCGGATTTCGCCGATGGCGTATTCCCAGAAGCCGAAGGGCTTGGTGTGGGGGTTGTCGACCCGGAAAATGCGGATGCCCTGGTCGATCCAGAACTGGATGATCCCCTTGAGTTCCTCCCAGAGCTTTCGCCACTCGCCGGTTTCAAAATCGAAGGGGATGATGTCCTGGTATTTTTTCGGCGGGTTCTCGGCGTACTGGACGGTGCCGTCGGGGCGCCAGCGGAACCAGGCGGGGTGCTGGCGCACATAGGGATGGTCCGGCGAGCACTGAAAGGCGATGTCCATGGCCACTTCGATGCCGAGCTCGGCCGCCCGGGCGATGAACCGCCGGAAATCCGCGAGAGTTCCCAGCTCGGGAAGAATCTCGGTGTGGCCCCCTTCGGCGGCGCCGATCGCCCAGGGCGAGCCGGGATCGTCGGCCTCGGCGACGGTGACATTGTTGCGGCCCTTGCGGTTGGTGCGGCCGATGGGGTGGATGGGGGGGAAGTAGACCACGTCGAAGCCCATCCGGGCGATTTCCGGCAGCAGGCGCTCGCAGTCACGGAAGGTGCCGTGTTCTCCCGGGCCTGAGCAACAGGAGCGGGGAAACAGCTCGTACCAGGCGCTGAACAGGGCTTTTTCGCGCTCGGCCGTCACCCTCAGTTCGCGGTCGCCGGTAGTGACCAGGTGCGGATCGTAATGGGTCGCCATCAGTTCGGCGAGCTCTTCTTCGCCGGCCAGGCTCAGGGCGCGGGCGTCGTCGACCGCCGCGCGAATGCCGGCGGCCCACTCCCGCAGCCGCCCGCCATCCCCGGCTCCGGCCCGCTCCGCGGCCTCCTCGATCAGCCGGGCGCCGATCTCCCGGTCGACGGCCAGGTCCTGGCCTGCGGTGAAGCGCTTTTCGAGATCCTTTTGCCAGGTGCCGAAATGGTCGACCCGGCCCTCGACGGCAAAGTGGTGGATCCCCATCTCCCGGATCTCGAAAATCGCCTCCCAGCGGTCGTTGGCCAGGGGGGTCATCGGCACCTTGTGCCACTGCTGCTCGCTGTCGTGACGGTAGAGCAGCAACCCGGCCAGCCCATCATGGCCGTCGCAGAAGATGTCGGCCTGGACCACGACCTTTTCGCCCAGCGCCCGCTTGACCGGAAACCGCCCGCCATCCACCTGCGGGCTGATGTTCTCGATGACCACCCGCCGGCGCCCATCGGCGGGAAGGGGGCCGTTCCCGGCCGTGGTGGATGAATCCATAAAGACCTCCCTGAGCAAAGAGCCGATGGCTGGTTCGGCGGGGCTGGAAACGACCGCCGGCCTGCCATAAGAAAATTTAGCAAGGATTAAGCGGGAGGCAAGCTTACCGCCTCGACCCGAAGGGGGGATTCGGGTATGATGCGCTCATGAAAACGACCCTGCTCATCGTCTACCTGCTGGTCCTGGCCGCCGAGTACTGGCTTGAGGCCCTCAACATCCGCCACCTCAAACGCCACGGCGACAAGGTTCCGCCGGAGTTCGCCGGGGCCGTCGACCAGCAGGTGCTGCGCCGCACCACGGCCTACACCCTGGAGCGAAACCGCCTCGGCCTGGTTGAGTCGTTGCTCGACAACGGCCTGCTGGTGCTGTTTCTGTTCGGCGGCCTGGTGCCGGTTTATGACCGCTGGATCGGCTCGCTGACCGGCTCCTTCGTCTTCGCGGGCCTCCTCTATGTCCTGGGCCTGCAGCTGGTCAAGGGAGCCTTCGGTATCCCCTTCAGCCTGTATCGGAATTTCCGTGTCGAAAACCGCTACGGCTTCAACACCCTGACCTTACGGCTGTGGCTGAGCGACCTGGTCAAGGGGACGGCCATCGGGCTGGTGCTGATGGGGGGGCTGCTCGGCGGCGCCTTCTGGCTGATCGAGGCCAGCCCCGACTGGTGGTGGCTGTGGGTGTGGGTCTTTTTCGCCCTGTTCACCCTGTTTCTCATGTACCTCTCCCCCTATCTGATCGAGCCCCTGTTCTTCAAATTCGCACCGGTCAGCGAGGCGGGGCTGGAGGAGGAGATCAAGGCCCTGATGGAACGGGCCGGGCTCCGGGTCAGCCGGGTGTTCCAGGTCGACGCCTCGAAGCGCAGCCGCCATTCCAATGCCTATTTCACCGGCATCGGCCGGGTCAAGCGGATCGTGCTTTTCGATACCCTGCTCGCGCAGATGTCCCACCGGGAAATTCTGGCGGTGCTCGCCCACGAGGTCGGGCACTGGAAAAAACGGCATGTGTTCAAACGTCTGCTGAAGGCCCAACTGCTCGCCCTGGTCGGGCTCTACCTGGCCCACCGGCTCATCGCCTGGGGCGGGCTGCCGGGGCTGCTCGGCCTGGAGCAGGCCTCGTTTTACTCGCAACTGGTGATCCTGTCGTTTGTGGCCGGGATCGGCGGGTTTTTCTTCACGCCCCTGGGCGCTTGGCTCTCCCGGCGGGACGAGCGCCAGGCCGACCGGTTCGCCTGCGACCTGACCGGCGATGCCGACTCCCTGGCTGCCGGACTGGTCAAGCTTTCGCGGGAAAATCTCGCCAATCTGCATCCCCATCCGCTTTATGCCGCGTTTCATTATTCCCACCCGCCGGTGGTGGAGCGGGTGCGTCGGTTGCGGGCGATGGCCGGCAGCTTAAATGGCAGGAGTGAGTCGAAAATCGGTTAAATGGACCGGTCTTTCTCGATGGGTGCCGGTTCCCGAATCAAAGCCCCGAGCCTTGGCGGGCAAAGGGGGGTCCTTCTGGTGCTGAAAACCCGGTCTGAACTAGCAAGAGCCTCGCGGTCGCCAAGGCCTGGAGCTTCTGCTGCTCCGCCGTCTCGAAGAATGTCGGACTAATCGTCTGGTTGCCGCTTTCTTCGATTGCCAGGATTTCGAGTTCGTACTCCGTGCCTGCATCGAGAAATTCCGGTGGCACGGTGAGGCTCGTGGTTCCTGCCGGAACCTCGACGCTATAGACGCGCAGAGGGGCCACTCTGGTAACGATGACCTGGTAGCCGACGATGGCGACCGGCTGCTGCGGCGGATTAAATGCCGTGGTCTGGGTGACCGGCTCCCACATTGTGACCGTGTTGAAAGGGCTAACCACCTCACCTTCGGTTGGCGGGACAATCACGGGCCCGGCCGGAACAACGTGCGTGAACCTCGTCTTGCCGTCCTGCTCCATGCCATCAATCGTCGTGGTCTCGAATGCGTATACTCCCTCGGGGAAACGGCCCGCTAAAGAATTTGAGCGTTGTCAGCGTTCGTTGCTCCTTGTCGTCTTTGCCCCAACTTTCCGGGGCAGCGCCCACCAACCAGACCCAAGGCACTTTTCCCGAGCTCTGGCCGCGGATCCACCCTGCGGCAGGGAATTTCCCTTGCGAAGGGCAGCGCCGAGCGCTATCTTGGGCGGCGTTTCCATTGCTTCTCTTCTCTCCGAGGTTGCCTGCCATGCCGGTGATCATCCTGACCACGGTGCTGACCCTTTCGGCATTATATGCCCCCCAGCCGCTGCTTCCGGTCATTATGGGCGAATTCGGCGTCAGCCGGGCCAGCGCCGCCTTTCTTACCACCGTCTCCTTCATCCCGCTGGGCATTGCCCCGCTGGCCTACGGATTTATTCTCGAGGCGGTGTCGCCGCGCAAAATGCTGCGGCTGGCCGTTGCCTTGCTGGCGCTCTCCGAATTTCTGTTTTTCTGGGGGCCGAACTTCTCCAGCCTGGTGGCTGTCCGCCTGCTTCAGGGGGTGCTGATTCCGGCCATTCTCACCGCGCTGATGACCTACGTGTCACTGGTCAGCGACAAGTCGACGGTGCAGCGCGCCATGTCCATCTATATCGCCGCCACCATCCTCGGCGGGTTTCTCGGTCGGGCCTGTTCCGGTTGGGTGGCGACCACCTTCGGCTGGCGCTACAGCTTTCTGCTGCTCGGCGCGAGCCTGCTGGTCGGTTTCCTGCTGCTCGCCCGTCTGCAGGGGGAGACTCGTCTGAAACTGGCCCGGCCGCGCCCGGAGATGATTCTCGAGGTTTTGCGCGAGCCTCGCTTCCTGCGCGTCTATCTGCTGGTCTTCTGCCTGTTTCTGACCTTTGCCGCGGTCATGAACTTCCTTCCCTTTCGCCTGACCGATATCAGCGAACAGGCGACCGAGTTCCGCATCGGCTTGATGTACACCGGCTACGTGATGGGGATGGTCACCTCGCTGAACGCGGTGCGGGTGAGCCGGAGGCTTGGTGGCGAAGTTCAGGCGATGATCTGGGGCATGGCGGTTTTTTCGCTGGCCCTGCTGGGGCTGGGAGTGCCCCGGGCCGAAGTGCTGTTCGCGGTGATGTTCCTGTTCTGCGCGGCCATGTTCCTGGTGCATGCCACGGCCTCCGGATACCTGAACCGCTATGCCGCGGGAAGCCAGGGGATGGTCAACGGCCTCTATGTCGCTTTCTATTACGCCGGCGGAACCGTCGGTTCCTACGCTCCGGGTTTCATTTACAAGGCCTTTGGCTGGGAGGCGTTTCTGCTGGCTCTGCTGATGATTTGCGCGGCCGGACTGGTGCTGGCCTGGTGTAGCCGCAAGGGGGCCGAACCGACCACCAGGGCCGAGACCTCCTACGATTAGACCGCTTGACAGGCAATGCCTGGCAAGGTATGTAAGAGAGGTTGTCCAGCCTCATCGATCTCTTGACTCAGACTTTCCAGGAAAGAAAGGAACACAGATGAAACGCGGATTCTCAATGACTATCGGAGTTCTGGCTGTTCTGCTGATGGCCGGCGGCGCTTTTGGCGCCAATGATCTGGCCCCCGAACAGTGGAAGCAATATGGCCGCTCCGGTGACAAAAAGATGGTCCTCAAGGATCTGAAAGACAAGATCAGCTACAGCATCGGCCTCAATATCGGTCGGGACTTCCAGCAGAACGACATGGATATCAACCCCGACATCCTGGCCCAAGGGATCAAGGACGTCCTGTCCGGCGGTGAAATCCGGATGAGCGACGAAGAGATCCAGGAAGCCCTGATGGCCTTCCAGCAGGAAGCGGCCACCAAGCAGCAGGAGCGGATTCAGGAAATGGCCGAGGGAAACCGCAAGATGGGCGAGGAGTTCCTGGCTGAAAACGCCAAAAAGGACGACGTCGTCACCCTGCCGAGCGGACTGCAGTACAAGATCATCGAGGAAGGCAACGGCAAGACTCCCGGCCCCGACGACACGGTGACCGTCAACTATCGCGGCACCCTGATCGACGGCACCGAGTTCGACAGCTCCTACCAGCGTGGTGAGCCGGCGTCCTTTCCGGTCAAGGGCGTGATCCCCGGGTGGACCGAGGCCCTGCAGCTGATGAGGGAAGGGGCCAAGTGGCAGCTCTTTATCCCCGCCGACCTCGCCTACGGCGAGCGCGGCGCCGGCCGGGTGATCGGCCCCAATTCCGCGCTGGTCTTCGATGTGGAACTGCTCGAGGTGAAGTAAGCTGGCAGATTCGAAGAGAACCGAGGCCGCCTGCACCAGCATGCTGGTGCAGGCGGCCTGTTTTTTAGCAGAAATCGGCCTCTTGCCTCCCCGGGCAGGAGCTATGCAGGCGAAAGGAAAGAAACCATGGCTGAAGCTAAACTTGGTAGCTCGGTGAAGGTTCATTACACCGGCAGGCTGGATGACGGGACCGTCTTCGACTCGTCGAAGGAGACCGAGCCGCTGGCCTTCACCATCGGCAAAGGCGAGGTCATTCCAGGCTTCGAACAGGCCGTGGTCGGCATGCTGCCCGGCGAGACCAAAACCGCCATCGTTCCGGCCGATCTGGCCTACGGGCCCCACCGCGAAGACATGGTCGCCCAGATGGCCCGCAAGGACATCCCCATCGAAACCGAACTTGGGTTGGGGCATCAACTTGAGGTCAGCCAGGAGGATGGGCCGACGTTTCTGGTCATGGTCACCGAACTCAGCGAGGATTCGGTAACCCTCGACGCCAACCATCCGCTGGCCGGCAAGGACCTGACCTTTGATATCGAAATGCTCGAAGTCGCCTGATTCGCGGCCGCTTTGGTCCAACCCTGAAATTCCCCCCTAAGCGAAGGGTCGGCATGCTCCTGCCGGCCCTTTGTTCTTGTGAAAGTTACTGAAAAACGGTATGGTTTTTAAATGAAGGGTGCTTCCGGAGAGCTATCCGCGGTTTGGGAGAGGTCTGCCGGGATGTCAGTGGCGATAAACCTGTTGACAAGAGGGGACGGGTGGCAGTGCTTCGCAACAAGATCCTACTGGCTGACGATCCGGAGATCCTGTCTGCCATGGAACGATCGATTTTCACCCGGGAGAGCTTTTCCCTGGTGGTGACCGCCAGCGGGCAGGAGGCCTTTGAAATCATCGAGGAGCAGGATCCGATCCTGGCCATTCTCAGCCAGGATATGACGGATCTGAGCGGCGATCAATGCTGTCGCCTGGTGAAGGCCGACCCCTTCCTGCGTTCCACGCCGATCTTCCTGGCGGCCCGCTCCGGCCGCGAAAAAGAAATAACCCGCTGCCGCAATGCCGGTTGTGACGAGGTCATTTCACGGCCGATCGACGGCCAGCAGCTGATGGTTCTCGCCTGCCAGATCCTCCAGATCGGTGACCGGGCTGCGGCCCGTTACCAGACGAACTTGCCGATCCGCATCGGTCCCGTCGACGGCAAGCCCGAAAGCGGCTGCATCCTGGACCTGAACACCGGCGGCGCCTTCATCCAGACCGACTGTCTCCACCCCATCGACACCCTGGTGGCCCTCAGTATGGATCTGCCCGGTCCTCCCGGGGAGCTGCGCTGCCAAGCCAGGGTGGCCTGGGTCAACCATCCGGAGTGGATCAAAAACTCCCGCTTGCCCGAAGGGATGGGCGTCCAATTTATCGATCTGGGTGGTGCGGGGAGGGCGGCCATCGAAGCGTATCTCGCCGATGGCCCCGAGCCGCTATCTGCTGAAACCGGCAAGCGAAAGGGCGCAAAATAGTCCTGCCGGCAAGCCGCCCGGGCTCGACCCGCTGCCGATATCCGTAGGATTGCCATGGCCGAGATAGAAGAAATTCTGACCTTCTGGTTCGGCGACCCCGGCGCAAGTCCAGCCTTTGACCAGGATCGCCAGAAGCTCTGGTTCGGCGGCGGCGAAGCGGTTGATCGGCTGATCCGCGAACGGTTTGCCGAAACCCTGGCCCAAGCCGGGCGAGGTGAGTTCGATTGCTGGGCCCATGGATCCCGGGGCAACCTGGCACTGATCCTTCTGTTCGACCAGTTTCCCCGTAATATCTTCCGTGGCGAAGGTCGCGCCTACGCCTACGACGCGCAGGCTCTGAATCATACCCTGGGCGGGATGGCGCGGCGCCAGGATTCCAGCCTGAGCATTGTCGAGCGGGCGTTTTTCTATATGCCCCTCGAACACGCAGAGGATCTGGAAATGCAACGCCGCTCGGTGCGCGCCTTTGAAGCGCTGCGGGCAGAGGCTCCCGCGGAGTTGAAACCGATGTGCGAGGGGTTTCTCGATTACGCCTGGCACCATCTGCGGATTATCGAACGGTTCAGCCGCTTTCCCCACCGCAACGCGGCACTTGGCCGCCCATCCACCGAAGCCGAGAAGGCTTTTCTGCAACAGCCCGGCTCCTCATTCTGAGTCGGGCCGGTCACGAAAATCCCCGCTCAAGATGCGGACACCGCGCAGCTGCGGCAGGTTCCAGTAGTAGCACCAGACCCTTAGCTGCCGGCCGTCGGCCAGGGTCGCGGTCGTCTGGCGCCTCAGGTAGACGCTGTCGGCCTCGTTGGTCGAATCGTATTCTTCCAGGCCATCCAGGGCGCGCAGGGTTTCCGCGTAACCATCGGAATCGAGTTCCACCACCTCCCCGAAGACCCTTCCCGTGCCCGGTTCGAGATAGGGGTAGCCACCATCGCTGACGAAAAACAGCCGCCCCGCCACCGTGGCCGGAGTTTCGCGGCGGGTGCGTCCCTGGAGGAACCGGCCATAATTTTTCTCGCCGGGGCGCAGGGTGCCATAGACGAATATCGGAAGCAAATGGTCGTCGTGCGGTTTGCTCTTGGCCACGGGTCCTCAGCCTCTCGTGGGGAGAGATCGGCGGATCGCGAGCCCTTGCCCGGGCTCTTCCGGCCGGTCAGTTCAGGGGGATGTTGCCGCATTCGCGCCGGGGGGTAAAGACAAATTTTGATGTACCCTTCCTGGGGTGCCGGGCTGCCGGCGACGAAGCGGCTGCCATGCGGAACCTTCGCCGCCCGACTTGAAAAAAGGCCATCATTCTATAAGCTTTTGATATGGACTCGACCCGCTGCCCATCGCCTCTGCGCGTTTCCCTGGCCCGGCGATGCCGTTTGTGATTTTCGAAAACTCCCTCAACCCCACCGCCCGGAGGAATTTCCCCTTGCTCCAGGAGCCATTGGAACTGCGAAAATTCGTTGCCCCTGAATTCACCTTTGGCCCGGGAGCACGGCGCCTGGCCGGACGCTGCGCCAGGAACCTGGGGGCGGGGCGGGTGCTGGTGGTAACCGATGGCGGAGTGAGCAAAGCCGGCTGGGTCAAGGACGTGACCGACAGCCTGACTGCTGCCGGCCTGGTCGCCACCGTGTTCTCCGCGGTG
>NPID01000036.1_pt1 | contig 30047 bp, 25 predicted proteins | sample 8637491 | NCBI WGS metagenome assembly NPID01 (sample SAMN07420843, study PRJNA396082) | bioreactor metagenome | isolation source: sample BA6 brine-fed electro-methanogenic bioreactor BA | place: Japan: Kochi | collected 2016-06-14 | reverse complement strand
TGTGCTTCTCCATCTTTTCGCCAAGCAGCTTGGCATAGACGGTGGGAGGCAGCGGCAGGAAGGCTTCCCCGAAGCAGGCGGAGAAAGTCGCCTGCGGCTCGGTGACGCCGCGCTCGGTACCGGCCACTTTGGCGGTATAACCGCTCAGGAAGTAGTACATGGCCTGCTCTTTGGTCAGCTTGCTGACCGGGGGCAGTACCCCGAAGGCATCGCAGGTCAGGAAGATGATATTTTTGGGATGATCGCCCTTGAGGCTCGGCTCGTGATTTTCGATGTGCTCAATGGGGTAGGAAACGCGGGTGTTTTCCGTTTTGGAGCTGTCATCAAAGTCGATCACGCCGTCGTCATTGGAGACGACGTTCTCGAGCAGCGCGTTGCGGCGGATCGCGTTGTAGATCTCCGGCTCGCTCTCCTCCGAAAGGTTGATGCACTTGGCGTAGCAGCCCCCTTCGAAGTTGAAGATGCCGTCGTCGTCCCAGCCGTGCTCGTCGTCGCCGATCAACTTGCGCGAGGCATCGGTGGAGAGGGTGGTCTTGCCGGTGCCGGACAGGCCGAAGAAAAGGCACACATCACCGTCCCTGCCCACATTGGCCGAGCAGTGCATGGAGAGGATCTCCTGCAGCGGCAGCCAGTAGTTCATCATGGTGAAAATGCCTTTTTTCATCTCGCCGCCGTACCAGGTGCCGCCGATGATCGCCACATCCTTCTCGATGTTGAAGCTGACGAACACCTCGGAGTTGAGGCCGTGGCGCTCCCAGTCGGCGTTGACCAGGTTGCTGGCGTTGTACACGGTGAAGTCGGGCTTGAAGTTTTTCAATTCCTCTTCGCTGGGGCGGATGAACATGTTTTTGACGAAATGGGCCTGCCAGGCGAACTCGGTGATGAACCGCACCGCCTTGCGGGTCTTTTCGTTGGCGCCGCAGAAACCATCGGTGACATAGAGATTTTTGCCGTCGAGGTAGCCGGTCACCTCGCCGTAGAGTTCGTCGAAAACTTCGGGTGCCATGGGCTGGTTGATCTTGCCCCAGGCAATATGCTCGAAGGAAGGCTTCTCATGGACGAAATACTTGTCCTTGGGGGAGCGGCCGGTGAACTTGCCCGTGTCCACCATCATGGTGCCGTTGGCGGCAACCTGCCCCTCCTCGTTGCGTGTCTCGTGCTCGAACAGCTCATCGTAGCCCAGATTGTGGTAGATCTCGCCTACGCTGTTCAATCCCAACTCCTGCGCACTGACCTCTGCCTTGCCTGCGTTGTCCATGATGCTGACGCCTCCTGTCGGATGATCTTTTCAGATTTTTTTTCGCAGCTCCATCCGCGCACCCATACCGTGAACGGTCTTCTGCCACGCCTGTCACAGAAATGAGACTCTAACAAATTTAATCAAAATAAAAAAGCCCAAAGTGGAGGTAAAAAGCATCGCCAAAACAGGGGCAAGGACAAATTTGCGCGTGAGATGGAAAGCGTCTCAGGAGGGAATTTCGTCCGTGTACAAAGAGGCGAAACATCGACCGCTCCAGGCCTGCAGATCCTCAAGCACCCCGTCGGCCACTCGAGGCAAAGCCGCACTGACTTCAGCCGTCATTCCCAGCCGCATCTCAATACAGCCCGGCTGTACACCCCACAGGATCACCTCCTGCGGCAGGTCGCCCTGCAGTTCGGCCACGGCGAGCAGATCCTTGAGCCCCACCTGGTGGACCGAAAGCTTGTCGGAAAAAGCGCGGGGAACCTCGTCTCCTTCCAGTCGAAACACTCGCCCCGGCTCGGCCCCCATATCCACTGCATCGATGAGCAGCAACCGTGAAACGCCCTCGAAACGCGGCAGCAAGTCCAGGCCGAGAGTTCCGCCATCGAGCACCTCGACTTCCGGATCGAAGATGTAATGACTCTGCAGGAACTCGACCACCCTGCCCCCGAACGCATCGTCGGCCATCAGGGCATTGCCCAGGCCCAGCACAAGAATTTTCATAAATTACAGCTCTTCCGGATCAATATATTTCGACCCGCTGAACATGCTGCTGATGGTGCCGTTGGTCTCTTTGACATCCATCAGCCAGGCACTGTAGATGTGATTGATCACAAATCCGATTAAAAGCCACATGATGAAATGATGCCCCAGCCGCAGGTACTGAGCACCGGGCCACACCAGCAGCCAGCCGAACAGCGTATCCCACAGCCCGCCCGGGGCAAACTGGCCGTAGAGGGCGAAACCGCTGACAATCTGCACAAAATAAAGGGTAAACACCAGGGCATAGGCCAGGCACGCCAGGGCGTTGTGACCGACCTCGTAGGGGATCTCTTTTCCTGTAAAAGTATAATAGCGGAAAAACTTCAGGGCGTTGGCGCGCCCCTTCTGTGTGGCCCAGGGGAAAAACATGCGCCAGGAGGCATAGGAGTTGCCGATCAGAAACCACATCGCGCGAATCACCACCGAGACGGCAAACAGGTAAGCGAAGGCGAAGTGGAGAAAGCGCATCCAGCCCATGATCCAGGTGCCCTCGCCGGCACTGAAAAAGGGGTGGCCGATATAGAATCCGGTCAGGCTCAGGGCGGTGATGCTCACCACATTGAGCCAGTGCGACAGGCGAACCGGAAATTCCCACACATAGCGGATTTCTAGCATACGACCTCCTCCCCCCCTAAACCACGCGGACTTTCACCACCTCATTGCCCCTGCCGTCCAGCACATGCACCGCGCAGGCCAGGCAGGGATCGAAGGAGTGGATGGTGCGCAGAATCTCCAACGGCTGCTCCTCGTTGGCGATGGGGGTGCCGATCAAAGCGGCTTCATAAGGGCCGATCTGCCCCCTGGCATCGCGCGGCCCGGCGTTCCAGGTGGAGGGCACGACAGCCTGGAAATTGGCGATGGCGCCGTTTTCGATGCGCACCCAGTGCCCCAGCGCGCCGCGGGGCGCCTCGTGGAAGCCGTAGCCGGACACCTCCTGCGGCCAGGTAGAGGGTTCCCAGCGATCTCCGTGATGCGTTTCGAGGATGCCGCGGCTCATGTTGTCGGCCAGTTGATCAAGCCAGAATTCCGCCTTCTGCGCCAGCAGCAGGGTCTCCATGCCCCGCGCCGCGGTGCGTCCCAGGGTCGAGAACAACACATCGGCACCGACATTAAGCTTGTTGAGGACAAAGTGAACGATCTCCTGCACCTGCGGCTGGCCGGCGGCGTAGGCCGTAACCATACGGGCCAGCGGCCCCACCTCCATGGGCCGGTCGTCGTAGCGCGGCGCCTTGACCCAGCTGTATTTGCCCTCCGTCTTGAGGAAATCGTAGGGCGGCCTGGGGCCGGTGTAGTTGGGCACCGTCTCCCCTTTCCAGGGGTGCAGGCCGCGCTGGTCGCCATCGGCGTACTCGTACCAGGAGCGGGTGACGTATTCGGTGATCTTTTCCTGATCTACCGGCAGCACCCGCTTGAGATCCCGGCCCATGACAATGCCGCGCGGCATGAAAAAGCTGTCCGGGCCGCCGTTTTCGCGGTCGGGAAAATCGCCGTAGCAGAGGAAGTTGCCGACGCCGCCTCCCACCTGCGCCCAATCGGTGTAGAACGAGGCCACCGCCAGCAGATCGGGAAGATAGGCCTGCTCGGTGAAGGCGCGCGCCTTACGGAAGAATTTGCGCAGCTGCGCGATCTTGTCGGCGTTGAGGGCATTCTGGCTGTCGGGGTCGACGGGGATCGCCATGCCGCCCACCAGGAAGGTCTGCGGGTGGGGGTTTTTCGAGCCGAGGATGGCGTGGATCTTGATGATCTCCTTCTGCAGATCGAGCGCATCGAGATAATGGGCCACCGCCATCAGGTTGGCTTCCGGAGGCAGGTTGTAGGCGGAGTGCCCCCAGTAGCCGTTCTGGAACGGCCCCAGCCGTCCCGTGCCGGCGAAAGCCTTGATCTTGTCCTGCACCGTCTTGAAGTAAGCGGTGCTGGAGCGCGGATAATCGGAGATGGACTGGGCCAGCTTGCTGGTGGCGGCCGGATCGGCCGACAGGGCGCTGACGATATCCACCCAGTCGAGGGCATGCAGGTGATAGAAGTGAACGATGTGATCCTGGATGTTCTGCGCCGCCATGATCAGGTTGCGGATCAGGCGGGCATTGTCCGGCACCTGGATGCCGAGGGCGTGCTCCACCGCCCGGATGCTGGCCATGGAATGCACCGTGGTGCAGACCCCGCAGAACCGCTGGGTGAAATGATGGGCGTCGCGGGGGTCGCGCCCCTTGAGGATGGTTTCGATACCGCGAAACGCCGTGGAAGAGCTCCAGGCATCGACGATGCGGCCGTTTTCGATACGGGCCTCGATGCGCAGGTGCCCTTCGATGCGGGTAATGGGATCAACAGCAATTTTACGCGACATCGATCAATCCTCCTTAATAATCTTTTCGGCTTCGTGCTGGTCCGTCTTACGGAATGCGCTCACCACGCCGTGGGCACCGAAGGCCAAAGCCGTTGCCGCCGCCAGCCCGAGGCCGATCTTGTCGGCGGTGGCTTCGATGCCGAAGCCGGGCACATGGGGCAGGCGCCGGTAGAAGGGCGTCATGCTGTCCCAGAACCCCGGCTCGGAGCAGCCGATACAGCCATGCCCTGCCATCACCGGCCAGCTCAGGCCGTCGTTGTAGCGCACCGTCGGGCAGTTATGCCAGGTCTCAGGGCCTTTGCAGCCCAGCTTGTACAGACACCACCCCTGGCGATGTCCGTAATCGCCGAAGGTTTCGGCATACTGGCCGGCATCGAAATGACCGCGCCGCTCGCAGTTGTCGTGAATGCGTTTGCCGTAGGCGAAGCGGGGGCGGCCGAAGCGGTCCGCCGCCGGCAGCCGGCCGAAGGTGAGAAAATGCACCAGCGTCGCGGAAAGATTGGCAGCATTAACCGGGCAGCCGGCCAGATTGAGCACCGTCGCGTTGGGCACCACTTCCTTGACCGAACGGGCCTCGGTGGGGTTGGGCGCCGCCGCCGGAATTCCGCCGAAGGTAGCGCAGGTTCCCACGGCAATGGTGGCCAGGGCGTTGCCGCACACCTTGCGCGTGATGTCCTCGGCGCTCTGCCCCGCCACGGTACAGTAGGCACCGCTCTCGCCGGTGGGGATCGACCCCTCGACAATCGCGATATAGCGCCCCTTGTACTTTTCCATGGCCTGATGCTTGGCTTCTTCCGCCTGGTGACCGGCCGCGGCCATGACGATCTCGGCATATTCAAGGGAGATGGTATCGAGGATAATCTGCGCCGCGCTTGGCGCGCTGGTGCGCAGGAAGGCCTCCGAGTCGCCGCTGCAACTCTGGAATTCCAGCCAGATCACCGGCGGGCGGGTATCGTCCTGTTCCAGCGCCGCGGCGATGCGCGGCATGAAGGTGACGGGGAGGGCCAGGGTGGCGGCCATGGTGGAGCAGAAGGTGAGAAAATCGCGGCGACTCACGCCCCGCGCCTCCCATGTGCGCAACGTCTCTTCGGGAATGGCCGCCATCGCGGATTCGGCCTCTGTCTGCCGGCTCATGAATGCGCCTCCTTGGGTTTGGAGCTAAACAGGCTTGTCGCACGTTCAAAACGCTGTTTATCTTAGTTGCCGAAACTTAAAATCGACTGTTCATTAAATTCAAGAAAAACAAGTGCTTTCTACGCTCAAAACGCTCTAATTCTAACACTCTTCAGGACAGCCGCAAGCAGAGCTCAAAAAATAATGGCGTTAAATATGCAGGAATCCGGCCCCAGGCTCCCCCCTCCCAACCTCCCCCCGCTGGGAGGAGGAGCAAAAAGCCCCCTCTCCCAGCGGGAGAGGGCGGGGGGTGAGGGAGGTGTCGCCCAATGCCTTAAGCCCGGCAAAAACTGAAAAAGCCCCCGAAACAGGAGGCTTTTTCAATTCACAAAGTGTGACCAGCGTAAACGCCAGCCTACTGCAGCTCGTAAACCACCACGCCGCTGCGCCCCTCGGTGGTGAAGCCGGGGCGGCTGAAAGTCACGGTCATCGCGACCTCCAACTGGCCGTCATGATCGACATCCGCCACCTGGAAATCGGCCATGTAGCCCTGCTGTTCCTGGGTATGCCAGAGTTCGCGCAGGGTGTTGCCGTCCCACTGCAGGGCGGTCAGGCGGCTGGGGCCCAGCTCGCGGAAACGGTCGGTGATCTTCCACCCCTTGTTGAGGGGCACAAGGATCTCGCCCTCTGGGCCGATGGCCGGGTTCGCCTTGATGAATACGGCACGTGGCTCGCTTTCCACCCCGGCCACGGGATCGAACCGCTCGAAGAACACCTCGCTGCCGCCGTAGTCGCTGCTGCTCTGCCACAACACTTCACCGTTAGGGTCCAGGACCTGGAGCGTCCCGGTGCGATCGAGATAGGCAAAGAGCGTTCCGCGCGATTGATCGGCAAACGGGACAAAGCCGAACAGGCTGACTGGAGACGGCACTTTAACGGGACTGCCTTCCACCAGGCGATCCTGCTGGAGATTGACGCGGAACAGCGGTCCGGTGAAGTTGAAATTGATATCTCCCATGCGCTGCGCCAGCAGAATGCGTCCCTCGCCGGGCCAGTCCACCACCCGCAGGAACCAGGGGATGCGGCTTTCAGCCAGGCGCAGACGACTCTCCTCCAGCACCAACCGGCGGGAGGTCGGCCGCGCATCTTCGCCGCCGTTGCGCACGGCCGTCACATATAATTCAGCGCGCCCGTCGCCGTCCACATCGAGGGCATCGAGGGTCAGGCTTTTCTCCATGGCGTCGAAGGTGATCTGGTCCAGCGGATCAAAAGACTGGTTGTTGATCCGCCCCACGACGAGGGATTCCTTGAACAGAAAAGCCGCTTCCTCACTTCCGTCGCCATTGAGGTCGGCCACGGCCATCGCCATCGCGTTGCCCTGAAGCTCGGCGGCAGTCCAGACGCCCTGGTAATACTGCTCCTGCTTGCGAATGATGCCGCCGGTGACGACTTCCGGCGCGGCGGCCACAATACCGCTTTTTTCGGGAACGCCAGCCTTCGCCGCCGGCGGAACCGCAGCAACAGCGGGCTGCACGGCAGGCGCCGGGACGGCAGCGGGAGCCGAGGCTGTCTTGGTGGCTGCATAGGAATGGATCACCTCACCGCCGGGACCCAGCACGGAAAGCTGCCCGCCGGAGAGCACAAAGGCCAGATGGGCACCCGCCTTCAAGGGGGCGCTCGGCGTGGCCGGCCGTGCACTCTGGGCGGCATCGTAGCCCTGCCATTCAAGCGCCGGCAGCGCGGCGCGTAGTTCCTGCTGAAACTCCTGTCCGGCACCCTCGTAATCCCAGAAGATGGCAGAAGTCTGCTCATAGCGCCGGATCTTGTCGCCGCGCTTGATCTCGCCCCCCTCTCCTACGGGCACCGCGTAGCTGTAGCCGGACTTGATCCGAGTGACGCGCAGGACCGCTTTAGTCTCGTCCAGGGTGCCGAGCACTTCGCCGCTGACCGGATGCACGATGCGCTCGCCCGACTGCACCACAGCGAACAGGTCCCCCGGCACCACGCCGCGTGAGGCGTCGAGGTCGATCAGGTATTCGCCGTCCACCGGCATGATGACCACGCCGGAGAGCGGCTCGAAATCTTCTTTTATCTTCTCTTCCCATTGTGCCAGGGCCGGTCCCACAGCCAGCAACAGCAGGGCCATCCCCATCAGCCAACCAACAAAGCGTGCATTTTTCACAAAAAGAATCCTCCTGAAGCAGAATGGTTCATGCAGGGTTCACACTATAGCAGAAAAAGCTTCATGGCTCTATTGATTGATAAAGAAACGGCAGTCAAAAATGGACGGTTTCGCAAAGCGTTAAGACAGATATTTCCCAGAACAGAAAAGGCCGGGACAAAGCCCGGCCTTTTCTGTTTTACAAAGTGACGTGCGTGATGATTAGAAAGGTACGCTAACCATCAGAGTGGTTGTCCATACATCATCAGGATCATCACCGTCAAGAATTGTGCCGTCTTCGGCTCTCACTGTATCTACTGATTTGTCGTAGAAATCGCCGAGGATGGCATAAGCGCCACGCAGGCTTACGTCGAATTTGTCAGCGAATTTCTTGCCAATCTTGGCAGCCAGTTCGTAACCAAGAATATCACCTTCACGCTCCATAGCGCCTTCAGGAGAATCATCCGCTGCCATGAATGCACCAGCGCCGAAACCGGCATAGGTATTCATCGGCATATTTTTAAAGTTGCCGGAGAAAACTACACCGTGCAGTCCGTAACCACCTTCGACGGAGTCATAGATGGCAAAGCGGTTCTTGGCCACGTTGTTGACATAGACGTCGGTCAGGAAGATGCTCAGATTTTCCTGAACAAATTCGAAGTTGCCGTGGGAAACGAAAAAGCGGTCGAGATCTTCTTCGTCGTCATCTTCACTGAAGTACATATAGCGCAGACCAAGATCGCCATTATTGACCACGAAATTAGCCTTTGCGCTGGCGGCCCATGCTTGGCTGTCGACGTCGTTCACTCCGTCAAACACTTCACCGTCCTGATACAGGAACCAGCCCTGCAGGCCCATGGCGCCGAAACGATAATCGCCGTAAAGACCAGCGTACCACAACTCTGCATCATAATCAGGGCCTTCATTCACGACGTTGGCTCCAAAGCCAATTGGATCGCCATCATCGTTAAACACTTCGGGGAAACCATTGGCGTCACGGTCGAAACCTAATGGATCGCCATTTGCATCCTCACTATTGTTGTCATAGTAATAAACAGCGACACCAGCCTTAGCATAATCACCATATTTATGAGATACATCAAGGGCATAAAAATCGGTGTCATCAAAGTCAAAAGCGTCGCCTTCCGACCACTTGGAGTAGATCAGAGAGTAGTCAAGAACACCGGCTTTGCCGCTCAGATTGATTGCAGCCATATCGTTGAAGAAGACAACGCCATCAAAAGCGTCTTTGATGCCCTGCACGCCGAGGCGCAGATTCGACTTGGTATCGGGAATCTTGAAGTCAACAAAAATGTTCTTGGTTTCGATGTTGACTTTGTCCGCGCCGATAGCACCACCCTTATTGCGATCCCCCCATGTGGTGTCGACTTCGGCGAAATACACGAAGCTGACATAATCGTTGAGGGTGTAGCCGAGTTTGGCGCGGAAACGCTGGTCGATGAGACTCATGGTTTCGGAGTCGTCGTTGCCTTTTAAGCCACCGCCGCCATTTCTGGTTTCGATATTCTGCAGATATCCCTGGGTACGGAAGTACCCGCCCAATTTAAACTCCGCCAAAGCGGGGGTGGCCATAGCCACGACAGCCGCCAGGGCAATCAGTATTCTTACGCTCTTACTCACTTTGACCTCCTGAATGCAATAAAAAAATCGTTTTTTTCAGGCTGGCGATGCCAGCCGGCCCTTACGCCCGAAGCGCATTACTCGTGAGCAGTGGGAGTTTCGAACTCATACCCGCAGGCGGGGCATTTGACGCGAACCTGTTCTTCGTCCTTCTTCATCCCGGCGCAAGCGCCCAGGGACAGGGCCAGCATGGCCACCATAACCAGAGTCATCAGCTTTTTCATTGTTTCACCTCCTCTCGTTGTCATGTCAGGATCAGTCAAGATCTCCCCGTCGGGAACCTTGAAGAAAAACAGTGTCTTTAAAATCCTCTACAAAATAGGTGCCAACAATCACCATTTTATGGTACGCCACTCATATCCTGCTAAACACCTGAAAAACAGTCTTATTTTCTGAAACAGAGTTTAATGCCGCATTGCACCGGTTCGCCTGCTGTTGAGTCCGCGCCACAGTACTGTTGTTCAAATGCCACAAATTCACTCGATCTGCATAGCCGCGGAGAGTGAAAAGCCGTTTCAGGAACCTTCCTCTTCGGCCGCCGCTTCTTTCACGAGACTGCGCAGCTCATCGCTGGGAAGCTGCCCGCCGTCGCGCAGCACCTTAAACTCGCGGTCGATGATCACTACCCGCGGAATGAGGTACACATTATATCCGCGGTAGGCCTGACCGTCATCGACCAGGGGAACAAAGGTCATACGGTATTCTCTGTCACCCAGGTATTTACGCACCATTTTCTCGGAGTCCTGCACAAAGACGTCGATGACAACGGCGTCATGTTCCGACAGAAAACGGTCGTTCGCCAGGAAGGTTTCGGTTTGCTGCTTGCAGGTGGGGCACCAGGTCGTGGCCAGCTTGAGGATGATCACACGCCCTTTGAAATCAGAGAGAGAGACCTCTTCCCCGTCAAGGGAGGTCAGGGTGAAATCAGGCGGGGTGTCGCCAACGCCCAGGGAGAACGCCACGCCGGGCATCAGCATAACGAGGATGGAGAAAAAAAACGGCAGCAGAAGGGCTTTTTTCATCAAGAACTCCTCGTCGTCGGGATGAAGTCGAATTTATAAAGCCACAAAGCAAACGCTGACCGGTATTGCGAAACGGCATTTAGCAAAATAACCGGTTTTTCAGTCTAGCGGGTCAGCATCCGACGTCAACCGCAGAAAAACAGAGTTTTGTTTTAAAATTTCACTGCCCTAGACTTTATCATTTTCACCCGGTTGTCAACCAAAAAAAATCGCAAGTAAATTCAAATACCTGCGATTTAAAAATTTCCAGATTTTTGCAAAACATTGTTTGTTTAGATTGGTTTTTCTGTAAAATTTTGGTGTTTTTCTAATGGTCGCCCGGTTGACAGAGTTCGGTCAGCACACCTCCTGTCGCCTTGGGATGCAGAAAAGCGATGGATGTGCCGTGTGCGCCACGTCGGGGTGTTTCGTCGATCAGGCGCACACCGGAGTCGCGCAGGTCGACCAGGGCTTTTTCGATATCATCGACTTCGTAGGCCAGATGATGAATCCCCTCGCCGTTCTTCTCGATGAATTTCGCCACCGGAGAATCATCGGAAGTCGGCTCCAGCAGCTCCACCCGGCTTTCCCCAACCGCAAAAAACGCCACCCGCACCTTCTGCTCAGCGACCTCCTCAGTGCCCTCGAAGGCCATGCCGAGGATGTCGCGATAGAAGGGTGTGGAAGCGTCGAGGCTTTTGACGGCGATACCGATATGGTTGATTTTTTTGGTCATTTTTAAACCTCCTCGGGATATGCCACAAAGGCTCTAAGAACACTAAGAAAGGCATAAGGACAAAATATTAAGCGATGAAGGAACCCAATCTCTTTCTTTTAATATGCCACAAAGACTCAAAGATCACTAAAAAAGGCATAAATGCAGAATGTTAGGCGATGAAGCGTTGGATTCCTTTTTTGATCAGGGGCGCATTGAAGTTGATGAGGAAGCCCAGTCTCTTTTTTGACAATTTAAGGTAGCTCAGCATCTGGGCCTGCCAGAATGGATGCGGGGTATCGACAGCTTTTAGTTCAACAATGATGCAGTCCTCCACAAGAAGATCTAGTCGAAATCCTTCATCAAACTTGAGATCATCGTAAACAATTGGAACAGGAATCTGTCTTTCGACCCGAAATCCAGCATTGGTCAACTCATGGCACATACAGGCCTCATACACACGTTCCAGCAACCCAGGGCCCAATCTTCTGTGTACCTGAAAAGCTGCATCGACCACACCTGCAGCCACCCTCTCCTCACAGACCGAAACGTTTTGCATTTTCCAAAATCCTTACGCTTTTCTTCGCGCTCTTCGAGCCTTAGTGGCTCTAATGCCTTTTAAACGCCTCCAGCAACCGCCTGGACGCCGCGCCGGGGGTGGTGATGCCCTGGGCGACGGCTTCGCGGACGGTGGGGAGCAGGTTTTCGACGCGGGGGTCGCGGAGGAAGAGGTCTTTGAGGTCGTCCATGAGCAGCGACCACATCCAGTCGAGACTCTGGGTGCTGCGGCGCTTTTCGAAGTGGCCGTTTTTCTTCATGGTGGTGCGGAAGCAATCGATGGTCTGCCAGACATCGTCGATCCCCTCCCCTTTCAGGGCGCTGCATAGCAGGACCGGAACCTGCCAGTCGGGGCTGCGCGGCTGCAGGATATGCAGGGCGTTGAGATACTGGCGGCGCGCCAGGTCGGCTTTGGGGCGATTGTCGCCTTCGGCCTTGTTGATGACGATGGCGTCGGCGATCTCCATGACCCCCTTCTTGATCCCCTGAAGCTCGTCGCCCGCACCGGGCAGCTGCAGCAGCAGGAAGAAGTCGACCATGGAGGCGACGGTGATTTCGGACTGCCCGACGCCGACCGTCTCGACGATGATCACATCGTAGCCAGCCGCTTCGCACACCAGCATGGTCTCGCGGGTCTTGCGGGCCACGCCGCCGAGGGTTTCGCCGGCAGGAGAAGGTCGGATAAAGGCATTGGGATCGCGGGCCAGATCCTCCATGCGGGTCTTGTCGCCGAGGATGCTGCCGCCGGAGATGCGCGAACTGGGGTCGACGGCCAGCACCGCGACCCGATGACCTTTGGAGGTCAGATGACGTCCGAAGGTTTCGATGAAGGTGCTTTTGCCGACTCCGGGGACGCCGGAGATGCCGATGCGGATGGAGTTGCCGGTATCGGGCAGGAGTTCGTCGAGCAGGGTCGTCGCCGCACGGGAGTGATCCAGGTTGCGGCTCTCTACCAGGGTAATGGCTTTGGCCAGCGCGCGAACGTTTCCTGCCCGCACGCCGGCCGCCAGATCATCAAGTTTGATCACGTCTATGGATCCTGTTTACTCAGCGGCGCTTTTCTTCAATGGCTTCAAGCGTCTGCACCGCCGATACGGCGATGGGGGTTCCGGGACCGAAGATTTTGCCCGCCCCCGCGGCAAACAGGGCGTCGTAGTCGGTGCGGGGGATCACGCCGCCGCACACCACGGCGATATCATCGGCACCGAGCTTTTTCAACTCCGCCACCAACTGTGGCACCAGGGTTTTATGGCCGGCGGCGAGGCTCGATACGCCGACCACGTGAACGTCGTTTTCCACCGCCATCCGGGCCGCCTCTTCCGGAGTCTGGAACAGCGGACCGACGTCGACGTCGAAACCGGCGTCGGCATAGGCCGAAGCGACCACCTTGGCGCCACGGTCATGACCGTCCTGCCCCATCTTGGCGATCAGGATGCGGGGACGCCGCCCCTCCTTCTCGGTGAAGGCCTCGACCGCCTTTTTCACTGCTTCGAAATCCTTGTCGTTCTGCACCACTTCTCCGTAAGCTCCCGAAACGAGTTTGATCTCGGCGCGGTGGCGCCCAAAGACCTTTTCCATGGCGTCGGAAATCTCTCCCACGGTGGCACGATGGCGGGCCGCCTCCACGCACAGACCGAGCAGATTCTCTTTATCACTCTCGCAGGCGCGGGTGATGGCGTCAAGGGCCTTGCGGCAGGCACCTTCATCGCGGGTCGAGCGGATTTTCTCCAGACGACGAATCTGGGATTCGCGCACTGCGGCGTTGTCCACGTCGAGGGTTTCGATGGGCGATTCCTTGTCGACCTTGTACTTGTTGACGCCGACGATCACATCGCGTCCCGAGTCGATGGCCGCCTGCTTGCGGGCCGCAGATTCCTCGATGCGAAGCTTGGGCATCCCCGATTCGATGGCCTTGGTCATGCCGCCCAGGTCCTCGATCTCCTTGAGGATCACGCGGGCTTCGTCAATCAGCGATGCGGTGAGCGATTCCACATAGTAGGAGCCGCCGAGGGGATCGACCACGTTGGTGATGCCGGTCTCCTCCTGGATCACCAGCTGAGTGTTGCGGGCGATGCGCGCGCTGTGATCCGTCGGCAGGGCGATGGCTTCATCAAGAGCGTTGGTGTGCAGCGACTGGGTACCGCCCAGCACGGCCGCAAGCGCCTCGAGGGTGGTGCGGATGACGTTGTTGTAGGGGTCCTGCTCGGTCAGCGACCAGCCCGAGGTCTGGCAGTGGGTGCGCAGCATGGAGGACTTGGGATTCTTGGGGTTGAAGCGGCTCATCAGCTCCGACCACAGGAAGCGCGCGGCGCGCAGCTTGGCGGCTTCCATGAAGAAGTTCATGCCGATGCCGAAGAAAAACGAAAGCCGCGGCGCGAAGGAGTCGATGTCCAACCCACGGTCGAGAGCCGACTTGACATACTCGAGGCCGTCGCTCAGGGTGAAGGCCAACTCCAGCACGTTGTTGGCGCCGGCTTCCTGGATATGGTAGCCGGAGATGGAGATGGAATTGAAGCGCGGCATGTGCTTGGAGGTGTACTCGATGATGTCGGCCACGATGCGCATGGAAGGCTCGGGCGGGTAGATGTAGGTGTTGCGCACCATGAATTCTTTAAGGATGTCATTCTGGATGGTGCCGGAGAGTTTCTCCTGGGAGACGCCCTGCTCCTCGGCGGCGACGATGTAGTTGGCCATGATGGGCAGCACCGCGCCGTTCATGGTCATCGACACCGACACCTGGTCGAGGGGGATGCCGTCGAAGAGGATCTTCATGTCCTCCACCGAGTCGATCGCCACCCCGGCCTTGCCCACATCGCCCTCGACGCGCGGGTGGTCGGAATCATAACCGCGATGGGTCGCCAGGTCGAAAGCCACCGACAGGCCCTGCTGGCCGGCCGCCAGGTTGCGGCGGTAAAAAGCGTTGGACTCCTCGGCAGTGGAGAAGCCGGCATACTGGCGCACCGTCCAGGGACGCCCGGCGTACATGGTCGCCATGGGGCCGCGCACGTAAGGGGGCAGGCCCGGGAGTGAATCAGGCGCCTCGAGCTTTTCCAGATCGGCCATGGTATAAAGGGGCTTGACCGTGATCCCCTCGGGGGTGTCCCATTTGAAATCGGACAGATCGTCGGTCTTCTTCTCCTTCTTCGCCTGAGCTTCCCAATCGCTCAGGGTTTTCTTCTCGTAAGAACTCATCTCGGAAACCTCGTTATTGGGGTTGCGGGGAATATTTTAGCCACTAAGACGCGAAGGGCACTAAGAAGGTCAAAATCTTTAACGGAGAGGCGCAGAGAATAATCTTTAAAATCAAAATCTTCTTGTTTTTAGGATTTAAAAACCCAAAAATGCTTTTAGATTTTTCTCTCCGCCTCCGCGTCTACTTCTCTGCGCCTCTGCGTTAAAAAATGATTTTGGTTTTCTTCGTGTCTTCGCGTCTTAGTGGCGAAACAGGCTTTATCGCGTCACCACCGCCAGCACTTCCACTTCGCTGCCTTCTGCGGCCAGCAGTCGATGGCGGACGTCGGAATCGAAATAGACCGCATCGCCCTCGCTGAGTTCGATGCGCTGCTCGTCAAGGATCAGTTCGGCCCGTCCGCTGAGAATCAGCAGGAACTCCTCACCTTCGTGGCTGTAGAGATTCTCCTCGGCGGCGCGCTCCTTGACGGTGAGCATGAAAGGTTCCATTTTCTTGTTACGCTTGCGGAAAGAGAGCGCCTCGTAGGTATATCCGTGACCGGTGCCGGCCTTGCTGATCACGCGCGACACCACACGGCGCTCGCCGCGGCGCACAACCTCGTATTTGCTCTCAACTTCCTCCTCATCGAAAAACAAGCCCATTTTGACATCGAAAAACCGGGCGATCTTCGACAATGTCGCTATAGGAGGCGAGACATTGTTGTTTTCGATCTGCGAAATCAGCGCAGGGGAAAAACCCGTTTCATTGGCCACCTGCTGCAAAGTGAGCTTGCGCGCTTTTCGCAATTTTTTGATTTTTTCGCCGATATTGTAATCCATAATCTCGCCCCACAAATAAAACCCTTTTTTATTTCTGGCCCGGTATAGCGGAAATGGTAAAAATTGTCAACAGGTATTTTTATCGGGAATAAAAAGATTTATCAAAAATAAACCCCAATTTTCCAATACTTAACCTTTGTCCGCTGTTAAGCGCCCCTGTTCCCCCCTCCTGTCATCACGGTTGCTGTCTACTCAGGGCACAAGGTTGACTTGGGACGCCAAATCTCTTATCTTTTTTCTGCCTGAAGCTGCAGTCACAGCGCTTCAAAGCCATTTCCGCGTCGCATCATCATGGCGCGCTGAGAACGCAGGAGTTCATGAAAAATACTCAGCAGCACACCATCTCTTTTGAATACCCCGTCGGCTTCCAACCCTGGAGTGATGCTCTGACCGGTCGTCAAACTCCGCAGCAGGAGGGCTATACCTATCACCTGCTGGAAAATTCGCGTGACGCCTTTCGCTTTCATGCCGTATTGAACGCCTCGCGTGTGGCGTCCCTGTTTCACGAATTTTCGCGTTTTCTCGGGGATGAAGCCTTTTTTATTCTGGAATTTTACGAGGATCAGGTGGGGTCCACCCGTCCTGCGGACGGTACAGACCGTCCCCTGCCCACCATTTTCTACTCGCCCTATATGCCGGTGACGGAGATCATCGAGGTGATCACCCCCTACCTGCCTAGGTTGATACACGACGGGTTTGTCGGCTTCGGCCTGGCCAACAATCGCGAGGGAATGGAGCTGTTCTATTCCGAGGAGAAGGTGGTGACCTGCTTCACCGGCAACCACCTGCGGGTGATGGATCTGTTTTTCCGCCTCGGTCTGCAACACGACCCTGAACTGCTGTTCCCCACCGATTTCGGTCATGATCACCTGTCTCTGCTGTGGCATCCGCGTGAGGAGCTGCCGGAAGCGCTGCGCGAACTCGATGAGAAAGCTCTCGACTATGTGCATTTCTGCCGCGATCTGACGGAAGAGCTGGATATGTACCCCGTCGAGGAAAGCCTGAGTTTTTTCCTCTCAAAACGCGATCAGGACATTATCGAGGAGATTCTGCTGCGGCACGAAGACTACGCCGAGTTCGCCGAGGATGATTTCGGCAACCTGCTTTTTGACTGGAACGATTTTGTTCTCGAATGCGAGGGCGGATTTACCGGCGATCTGTGGGAATATCAGCAGGGGCTGCAACTGCGTGACATGATTCAATATGTCATCGATGAGGCGCCGGATGTCCAGCGGGAGAAAATTATCGACATCATTGGCGAAACCGATGAACGCTTCAAAAAGATTCTCACCGACCGCCGCAAGCGGCTTGCCCATTCTCAGACCGACGATGGCCGGCATGAGCGTTTCTGGTATCACGGAATTGTGCGCAATGCCGGCGCGGAGCTGCGCCGCGACCTGATCCGCAGCGGATGGTACCGCAACTGACCTCCCGCGAAGAACAGCTCACTTCGCGCAGCCTTCGGGATAGGTTCTCCCTCCCCTCACCTTTTTTGACTCGTTGATCATTGACCATGATTGTGCTTCTGGCCGCGACCTCTGTTGAAACACCCTTCTGGCGCTCCGCACTGCCGCGCCGCTCTGAACTGTTTGGCGGCTTCCATGCTTTTCACGGCGAGGTCGACGGGCAGGAGCTGGTCCTGGTTCTCACCGGAGTCGGGAAGGCCAATGCGGCTTCGGCCTGTACCGCTGCGCTGATGACCTACCGCCCTGAACTGGTCATCAATTTCGGCTGCGCTGGTGCGTTTCCACAGGCAGAACTGGCGCTCGGTGACCTGGTGCTGGCAACGGAGGAAATATTCGGCGACGAGGGCGTTGCAACCCCCGATACCTTCCTGGGACTTGAAAAACTCGGGCTGCCGCTGCTCGATCGGCAGGCTCCTCCCCTTTTCAACCGTTTGGCGTTGTCCAAAGCCTGGGTAAACTCGGCAAGCAGCGCCCTCCATGCCATCTCCGCCCGGCGCGGGTGTCAATGGCGCAGCGGTCCCGTCGTCACGGTCTCAACCGGCTCGGGAACCCGGGTGGCCAGCGATAACCTCTGGCATCGAACCGGCGCTCTGTGCGAAAACATGGAAGGTTCCGCCATCGCGCTGGTCTGTCGCCGCTTCGGAACAGACATGGTAGAAATTCGCGGCATCTCCAATTGGACCGGCGACCGCAACCCTGCCGCCTGGGACCTGCCGACTGCCTGTTCGGCCGCCGAGGAAGCCTGCAACAGCCTCATCGCGCATATCTCCCGCCAGGAGCCGTCCCCATGAAGACACTGACGCTGGGTTATTCCCCCTGCCCCAACGACACCTTTATCTTTCACGCCCTGGTGCATGGGCATGTGGCTATCCCCGGCATTCAGATCCGGGAGCGGCTCGAAGACGTGGAAACGCTCAATCAACTTGCCCGCAACGCGGTGCTCGATCTGACCAAAATCAGCTATCATGCCTTGGGACATCTGCGCGAAAACTACGCCCTGCTGCGCAGCGGAGGCGCGCTGGGACGAGGCTGCGGACCGCTGGTCATTGCAGCCGAACCGGCCAGCATGGACGATCTGCGCGGCAAACGCATCGCCATTCCCGGCCTGCTAACCACCGCCAACCTGCTGCTGCAGCTTTACGGCGAAGGGTTTGAAAATGTCGTCGTCATGCGCTTCGACCAGATCATGCCGGCCGTCTGCTCAGAAGGTGTGGATGCGGGAGTCATCATCCACGAATCCCGCTTCACTTATGCAAGGCACGGCCTGCGGAAAATCCTTGACCTTGGAGACTGGTGGGAGAAGACCACCGGCCTTCCGATCCCGCTCGGCGGTATCCTCGCCCGCCGCGATCTCGGCCCGGAACTGATCGGCAAGCTCGACCAGGCGGTTCACGACAGCCTGGCCCATGCCTATGCTCACCCCGGAGAGGCCCGCTCCTATATTCGGCAGCATGCCCAGGAGCTTGAGGACGAGGTGATCGACAATCACATAGAACTCTACGTCAATGACTTCTCCCTTAAGCTCGGCACCGAAGGCGAACAGGCCGTTTCAGAACTCCTTGGGCGAGCCGAGGCGCGCGGTTTGATTCCGCCCTGCACCCTCCCCCTGTTTCTTTCGTAGGGACGGGGTTCCTTTCCAGGGCGCAGCATGCTGTGCCCCTACGTTTCCTCCCGCAAAAAAGACCTTTTGACGCGTAATTTTATGCCGATACAGGGTTTTGAGATTGAAATCAGTAAATTTTTTTCGATTTTTTTCTTTTTTTTGCCTTTTCTTTATCTTTCATTTTTCAAATAACGGTCTATTTCCAACATCAACACAATTTCATGTGATTCAGGGAGTTTCAGTGCTTCTTTTGGAACAATCCGCTGGATCCACTCTCTCCCAAATTAAACCATCGGTCTATCACGCAAAACAAGAAACCGTATAACACCTTGTTTTATTGGGGTTTTTAAAATCCACTCCCCTTGCTTTAAATAATTTTGATCCTATAATAGTTCGTAAATAAGTCAGCTACATCGCGAACACACCTGAAAGGAGTATGGGTCATGAAATGCCCCGTCTGCAAAACCTACCAACAGAATGAACTCGATCTTCATGCCGATGGATTCTACGAGGACATCGTCGAGTGCGGCATTTGCGGAACCGTGTGGGCGGTCAATCACGGTCTGGTTGAAATCGTGAAGGACAGCCAGCGCAATTCATTTCTCGAGGCGCAAAGCGAGTGCGTCGAAGGCGACGACTATAACTACGTCGCCGCCTGAGGTCACCAGGAACCGCCCTGCCCTGCCCGCTCCTGGACCAGTGAAGTCAGCAATGACGTCTCACTGGTTTTCCGCCGGTGCCCGCGCATTGAGTTGAACCCGGCGGATACTTCAGGGGAGGAGGTCCGTCTTGCAGACGCACCAGCGCTGCAGGAAGGATTTAGTGCGCATCGAGCTTCATTTTTCCATTTGATACCAGAAAGCCCCCCGCAACCTAGAGTTGCGGGGGGCTTTCTGGTTCTGCTGAACTGCAACCAGCGGACGTTTACAGGACGCCTTTGAGATATTCGCTGGTGCGGGTACGCCGTTCGCGCTCGATCTGTTTGGGGTCGATTTCATCGAACTTCTCATCCGGCGTCACCTTGAACAGCGGCTGGCCCTTCTTGACGATGGTGCCGTCGCCGCCTTCCACAAGGATTTTGTCGATGGTGCCGGAGAACTGGGCCCGCACTGTGTTGAACATCTTCATGACCTCGATAATATAAAGAGGCTGCCCTTTTTCGAAGTGCATTCCTTCGCTGACGAAAGCCGGCAGTCCGGGCGCCTCCTGGGCGTAGTACATGCCGCCGCAGACAGCCACGATCTCATCCTCTTTGGTGGCAGGCGGCGGAACCAGTACCTTCTTCATGCGTGCCTGCAGATCGGGATCGGTGAGGTAATCCGGGATGGTGACCTCGAGATCTTCTTCCACGCGGAAATCGTAGAAGTGGGTATTTTCGGCAATCAGGAACAGCATGCCGAGGATTTCGTTGCCGGCTTCGAAACCGAAATGGGACGACTGAACCTGCTGCCACTCTTGGTCGCTGAACCCTTGCGGAGCATTATCCTGCTTGAGGATTTCATCAAGCTTGAAGTAATCATCCTTCTGCAGGCCGAATTTTTCCCTCAGATCGGCATAGAAGCGCAGGGCGCGTTTGAGCAGCTCATTGTCATGACTCCAGATGATTTCAGCCGCCGGTTCGTGTTCGCGGTAGTTCATGTTGAGGTAGTTGTACGTCTCCTCAAGAATCACCAGCGGGTTGCGCAACCACACCACCTTGCGGTTCTCGATACGGTGGTTTTTCCGGTTGATGCTCAGCCAGCCGGACAGCAGGTGCGGATCCTCGAGCAGCCTCTCGATGGGCCGGGTCAGCAGCGTGCCCTTGCGGTCGAGCACTTCGGACATGGTCTTGAGGGCGGCAGAATCATCCGGGCAGCTTTCGCCGATCAGGCGGCCGTAGTGCTTCTTCATTTCCAGGAAGGCATAGACCGGATCGATCTTGTTGGCCTCTTCCTTAAGGGTGCCTACCAGGGTCAGATAAGGCACCACAAAGCGGGTGGTGGGCTTGGCCATGACGTTCTGGCCGATGAACCAGTTGACCAGCCCGTAGTGGAATTCGAGGTTAGTGCCCAGATCGGTGCCACGCAGCGTGGTGCGGCACAGAACCTCTGACAGCTTGAGATAGCTGTCGAGGCGATCCTCTCCCTTGGTCAGCAGCAGGGCGATGTTGGAATCGTAGGCCCCGGCCACGCGGTACTTCATGAACATGCCGGTGTCGGGATTGACCAGGCAGATCCCCTGATCGTCACGGATTTCGCCTTCGATGGGCGGCGACCAGTAACGGATCACTCCGCCGGCGTGCGGCGAAAGAGACGCATCGGTCGCATTGAGGCGCGCTTCCGCCCCGGCATTGAAGCGGGGAATGCGCTCGGGCTTGGGCAGCCGTTCCTTGTGGCGCGCCAGCAGCGCCATGGCTTCAACCAGCGACTCGACGATGAAGTAATCGCTTTCGTCGTCGGGATTGGTGAATTTGAGGCTGTAGCACAGCTCGGTAACGCGGTGCTCCACCTGGATGCGGGTGTTGACCTCCATGAAATAATGGCGATCGCGGTCGACGATGCACTCGAAGGTCGAGGCGGAATCCAGCCCGACCGCCTGTCCGAAACGCGCCGACTGCTCTTCCATGCGCTTGAGCACTTGCAGGTCAGTCTCCAGGGCCTTTGCTTCAGCGTCCCGGCCTTCAGAGCGGGCCTTTTCAATGGCCGCGGCGAGCCCTTCCTGGGTCACTGAAATTTCAAGCAACTTCTGCTCATGCATCTGCAGGGAGCAGTCGCGCCCACCAAGAGAAACACACCACTCGCCGTTGCCGAGCAGCTGAATCTCGTTGTGGCGGGTCTGCTCGATATTCAATTCGATCAGCACGTTTTTGTTGTCGCCAACGGCATTGGCCTTGACTTCGTTGAGCACTTCGCGCACCAGGGCGGGGGCATCCGCCGCCGCCTTGGCGATCTGCTCATCGGTCGGCTCCTTGATCGTCAAAAGGGAGCCGCCGAGAATGCGCTGTCCCTTACCGCCGCCGCCGCCGATCGCCTTGAGGCGCACCCGGGCACGGGGATAGTTTTTGAACATCTCCGTGACTTCCGCCTGCACCTGGGCGCACATCTCCTCAAGGGAGAACAGGTCGATCCCCTTCTGGTAGGAGGCCATCAGGATATGATCGGCCAGGTCTTCCAGAGAAAGGCTTTCATCCTTGAGCACCTCGGGATTGCAGTCAAGCTCTTCGGCATCCACCAGCGCCAGCAGCGCCTGACGGCTGGGGTGTTTCTTGACCAGGGTACGAGCAGTGACATTGTCAATGCCGGGCGTAACGCTGACGTCGACCTTGAGGGCGGTGCGCTTGGCCTCGTCCTTCTTGCCGGCGCTGGCCTGGGTGCGGGCGTTGGGACCGATGAACTTGAGACCGGCTTTCTCGATGGCGCCGACGAATTCTTCGTCCTCGGCCATGAAGCCGTAGCCGGCAAAGATCGAATCGTAGCCGTTGTCCTTGGCGATCTGAATGATCTGGTGAATGCGCTCGACGCGCTCTTCCTTGGTGGCCCCGGTGTAGTCGGGCACCCGATGCACATGATCGGGGTTGGGCATCATGCGCAGCTCCGGCGCCAGCGCATTGGGATAGACGATGGAATCCTTTTCCGACAGCAGGATACCGAAATGAGTGATTCCCATCTCCTGGTAGACATCCATCGCCTCCTTGCGGATCGGCCCGCGGCAGACGATGAGCGGTTTGAGGTCTTCGCAGGAAAAGGAGCGGACCCACTCGGAGGAGGACCTGCTCAGGCGGCGGTCGCGGTGGATCAGCGGATTGTTTGTGTAATATTCATAAGTCTGTGCCATGGGTCTGATCTCCAAATCAAAGCCTTGATTAGCCTTCACAATTCATGCCTCCAGGGAGTGCTTAGTGGAATTCACGCTGCACGCCCTGCCAGGGGCCGGGCTTGTAGTGGCGCAGCAGGAACTGCATGTTCTCGCCGAGCTCCTTGCGCAGGTCGGTCGGCATCACCAGCGAGGAGATCGAACCCAGGGCAAGCCCCTCTTTCGGGTTCATCAACTCTTTCTCGTAACGCAGATTGAGTTCCGCTTCCTTGGCCTTGAGCCAGTCGGCCGCCTCTTTTTCCGCATCCTTCTTGGCTTCATCACCGTCCATGCCAGCAGCAACGCGGGTCTTGACACCTTCCTTGATCATGCCGGGCACCGCGCCACGCAGCTTGCGCAATTCACCTTTGTAGACAAACTCCTTGCCGGCCGGCCCCATGACCGCGAGGCGGGTTGTGGGCAGCGCCAGCACCACGTCGGCGCCGGTGGGATAGTTGTTGTAGGAGGCATAGGCGCCGCCGAAAGCGTTGCGCAGAATCAGCAGGATGCGCGGAGTGCGCACGTCGATGATCGAATCGAGCATGGCGCGGCCGGCCTGCACGATGCCGCGGGCTTCCTGCTCGCGCCCCGGCAGAAAGCCGGTGGTGTCTTCCATGAAAATCAACGGGATGTTGTAGATGTTGCAGAACCGCACAAAACGCGCGATTTTGGTCGCTGAATCGCAATCGATCTGGCCGGAACTGACGGCGGAGTTGTTGGCCACAAAGCCGACCACGTTGCCGCCCAGGCGGCCGAAGGCGGTGACCGCTTCGCGGGCGCGCTCCGGTTGAACCTCGAAATAATCGCCGTGGTCGCACACCTGCTGAATGATCAGCGAGACATCAAAGGGCGTGTTGAAGCCGGTGGGAGAATTGAACGCTTTCTTGAGCAGGGTGTTGATCTCCCAGGTCTTGCGCTCCAACGGGTCGCTGGTGGGCTGGTAGTGCGGCGCCACGCTGTTGTTGTCGGGCAGGTAGCTGAGCAGGCGCACAGCGGTACGCAGAGCCGCCACTTCGTCGTTGACGGTCAGGTCGACCACGCCGGACTGGCCATGCACCTTGGGGCCGCCCAGCTCTTCGGGGGTGATGTCCTCACCGAGCACGGATTTGACAACGCCGGGGCCGGTAAGACCGAAGAAAGTGTCGTTGGGCTGGATCAGGAAACTGCCCTGGCGCGGCAGGTAGCTGCCGCCGCCGGCGTTGAAGCCGAACATGCACATGATGGAAGGAACCACTCCGCTGATCTTGCGCAGGGCGGTGAAGGCCTCGGCGTAGCCGTCAAGGCCGCCGACGCCGGCGGGAACAAAGGCCCCGGCCGAGTCGTTCATGCCGATCAGCGGAATCCCCTTCTCACCGCACATCTGAAACAGGCGCGCCAGCTTCTGGCCGTTGGTGGCATCGATGGACCCGGCGCGCACGGTGAAATCATGGCCGTAGAGAGCGACATCGCGGCCGTTGATATTGAGGATTGCGGTGACCAGGGACGCCCCGTCAAGATTCTTGCCCCAGTTCTGATACAGCACATTGGGCTCATTCTCGGTCAGCACCTTGATGCGCTCCCAGACGGTCATGCGCTTTTTGAAATGCTGCTTTTCAATCTGGCCGATGGCGACCGACTTGATGGGACGCTGGATCAGCTCATGACCCTCGCGCATCGCCTCTTCATAAGGGCCGGAGGCGCCGGAAATCTCTCCCGGAATGTTGAACTCGACCACTTCAGTCGGCTCGAAAGGATTTTCCAATGATGGTTTGATCGCTTTTTTGGACATTGCAGCCATCCTCTGAGTTTTGAAAATTAAATGGCGCGTGACGGGCACAACCACGGAACGCGACAAAAGAGTACCGGCACGTACGACCTTATCAACGGCAAACCGAGCGCCCCGGCGGAAAAGGAAAAATGTATGAGTTCAGTGGTTCGATGACACACGGCGCCAGGCAGAAGGGACCGCCTCCTCTCTCCACTGCTTCATATAACAATAAAACTATATTTTATTATCGGGCCGGTATAGCGAAAATGGTAAAAATTGTCAACAGGAATTTTTATCCAAGATAAAAAGATTTATCAAAAATAAACGCAAAAACAGGGACCTGCGCTACTAGAGATGAAATCACAAGTATACAGAGGGGGAAAACCAGGTTTGATGAGAAAAACGGTGCCGGGGGAAAAAAATGCAAAAAAAGGCGACCTCCGAAAGAGCAGGCCGCCTGTGAAAAAAATAGCGTGTGCGAATCAATCCGCCTCGACTCGGGTCATGTGAACCTGTCTGAGGAAACGCGCATCGATGGCGGTCGCCAGCTGCTCAAGCACCTCGTCGGATGCGGGAGAGTCGATGGAAAGCACCACCATGGCCTCGCCCGCTTTGGCGCGGCGCCCCAGGTTCATGTTGCCGATATTGACCCCTTCAGCTCCCAGAATAGTGCCGATCTTGCCGATCAGCCCGGGGCGGTCTTCATAGTTCATGACCAGCATATACGGCTCGGGGGTAAAATCGGTCTGAAAGTCGCGCATTTTAACAATTTTCGGCTTGCCCTCGAACAGGGTGCCTGCCATGCTGCGCTGCCCTTCCGGCGTCTGAACCGTCAAAGAGATCAGATCCGAGAAGGATTCGGCTTCCGTCGTCCGTGTCTCCTCGATCGCAATCCCCATGGTACGTGCCACAAGTCGCGCGTTGACCATATTGACCTCGACATCGCTTGCGCGGTTGAGTAAAGCCGCCAGACCGGCCACAGTGAGAGGGGCGCAGTCATAACGGGCGATCTTGCCGTAATAGGAGAAGGTGATCTTTTCCGGATTGGCGGGCGCAAGCTGGCTGAGAAATTCTCCCATCTGGGCGAGCAGGCCGAGAAAGGGGCGCATGTGCTCCATCAGGTCGGGGTCGAAGCGCGGAATATTGACAGCGTTTTCCATCGGGCGGCCATCGAGATAATGGATGATTTCACGGCTGACGTCCACCGCCACGTTTTTCTGCGCTTCGAAGGTGTTGGCACCCAGGTGGGGGGTGACCACCATGCGCTCGTGACCGATCAGGCGGCGCAGTACGTCACTGGTCGGTGGCTCTTCACTCCAGACATCAAACGCCGCGCCGGTGACGCGCGCGCTGTCCAGCGCTTCAAGCATGGCCTCTTCATCGATAATGCCGCCGCGGGCGCAATTGACGACAATCACGCCGTTTTTCATTCCCTCGAAATGCTCGGCGCCGATCATGCCGCGGGTTTCATCGTTCAAAGGGGTGTGAACCGAGATAACGTCGGCATAACGCACGATATCTTCGAGAGAGACCAGTTTGACGCCGAAGTCCTCCGCCCGCTTTTCCGAGATGTAGGGGTCATAGGTCAGCACCTCCATCTCAAAGGCCTTGGCGCGCAGGGCGACACGACCGCCGACCTTGCCGAGGCCGATGATGCCGAGGGTGCGCCCTTTGAGTTCATGCCCGGTGAAGGGTGCACGCTTCCATTCGCCGCTTTTGAGACTGGGGTTGGCCAGGGTAATATTGCGGCACAGCGAGAGCAGCAGCGCCATGGTGTGCTCGGCGGCGGAATTGACGTTGCCGTAAGGCGCATTGACGACGATGATCCCCTGCTTGCTGGCGGCTTCGACTTCCACATTGTCGATACCAACCCCGGCACGGGCGATGATCTTGAGATTCTTGGCATGCTGGATCAGGGCAGAGTCGACCCGCGTGCCGCTGCGGGTGATGATCGCCTCGTAGTCGCCGATAATCCGGTGCAACTCCTCCACGGCCAGACCGAGCCTGACATCAACTTGAATGCGGGGATCTTCCTGAAGAGGCTGCAACCCTTCCGGGGAAATCTCGTCGGTAATCAGAACTTTCATCTCATAACCTCGTTTTCTGGCGTCAGGGCTGGCAGACTGCCGGAGGCGCCGATCTCGCCGGGCCCGCCGAAAAACGGGCAGGGTCCGCCGGAAATGCAGAATTTTAGAATGTTTACATCAGAGTGTCAACGCCGTTGACCACTCGCTCAACCGGGGAGCCCCCCGTGAATTCACGGCAGGAAAAGGGCCTTCGGCCGGCGGCTCCCTATTTGATAACCTTGAGGTGGGAGGCCGGGTCTTCGGAAGCCGGCTTCTGTTTTTCCTCGGAGGGGGATTCCTCTTGCTGCGCGCCCTGTTCCCGGGGCGGATCGAGGCGAGGGAGAGTGCCATCGCCCGCCATGCGCTGAATGGATTCGGCAATTCCCAGACACTGCTTCATGCAGACGCGCCGCGCCGGGCAGCTCGTACAATCCGCTTCGCCTCCGGCCATCCGCAGAGCGTGAATGACCAGTTCGACACTTTCCATCTGATTCAGGGGGATAAAAAACATATTTTTTGTCCGTTGTCCTTGGTTGATGGTCGGTGGCCCTGACAGCAACAGGTGCGCCATTGGCCGCGTAGCGAGACGCCCCTGCGGGCGCGTCTCGCTCTTGTCCCGCAACGTTTACAGTTTTTTGCCCGCCACGCTGGCAAACTCGGCCAGCTTTTTCATCATGGCGGCGAAATCCGCCGGGCGCAGGGACTGGGGGCCGTCGCTGGCGGCGGTTTCGGGATGGGGGTGAACTTCGACAATCAGACCGTCGGCACCGGCCGCCACGGCGGCATAGCACATGGCAGGAACCAGCGAAGCGTGGCCAGTGGCATGGGACGGGTCGATCAGTACCGGCAGATGAGTCTGCTCTTTAAGAACCGGCACCGCTGAAATATCGAGAGTATTGCGGGTGGCGGTCTCGAAGGTGCGGATGCCGCGCTCGCACAGAATCACCCGCTGGTTGCCCTCGGAGAGAATATATTCGGCGCTCATCAGGAATTCCTGAATGGTGGAGGCCATGCCCCGCTTGAGCAGCACCGGCTTGCCGAGCTGGCCCAGCATCTTGAGCAGGGCGAAGTTCTGGACGTTTCGAGCGCCGACCTGCATGATGTCGGCATAGCGGCCCACCAGCTCCACATCGCGGGGGTTGACCACCTCGGTGACGATGGGCAGTCCGGTTGCCTCGCGTGCCAGCGCCAGCAGCTTGAGGCCGTCCTCTTCCATACCCTGGAAGGAATAGGGGCTGGTGCGCGGCTTAAACGCGCCGCCGCGCAGCACCTTGGCGCCGGCCGCCTTAACGGCATGGGCCGTTTCCAGGATCTGCTCTTCGCTCTCCACCGAACAGGGTCCGGCCATGACGATCAGCTCGTCCCCACCGACGCTCAAACCGGGGGCGATCTCTACCGCGCTCGGCTCGGGGCGGACTTCGCGGCTGGCCAGCTTGTAGGGCTTGAGAATCGGCACGACATTTTCAACTCCGGGCATGGATTCGATCTGCTGAAGAATCTCCTTGCCCCGCTCATCGCCCACGGCGCCGATCACATTGCGGGTCTCACCATGGATGACGTGGGGCTTGTACCCCAATGCCTGGATGCGTTTTTTAACCTCGGCCAGTTCGCTTTTTCCGGCCCCTTTTTTCATGACGATGATCATTGTGTTTTTCCTTTCCACTCAGGTCAGGGTTGGGGGCAAAATGCCCGTAACGACGACAGGCCGCCCGGTGCTCCCGGCGGCCTGTCCTGATCTGAACGTGACAAGGAAAAACCATGGGAGACCCGGTCGAGTCTGCCCATGGTTTGAATCCGGCTGATTGTCAGAATGCGCTTAAATCAGACCTTTCCCCTGGGCAGACGGCCGAAAATAAAAGCCGGTCCAAAAGAAAAAGCCAGAAAAGAAAGCGGGAGCAAAACGCACGTGACAACCTCAGTTTTTGAATGATTTTTTCGAATTTAACTCCAACGCGGCCGCAAGGCAAGCACAAATTGGAAAAATTCCGGATCCGCTTATTGTCTGCGAGGGGCGGCAGCTTCCCTGAAAGGGGTGTCTGGCGCCGGGGATGGCGCCGGTCCAAGGCCCCGGGATGGCGAAAAGTGGCCCTTTTCATGGAAGCTGCCGCCCCTCACCTGTACGTTCGCAATTCACAATGAATCAATGAAATAGCGCACCCAGCGATGCACGTTGTTGCGCTGCACCGAGGCACGCAGGCGACGCATGCGGTCGCGGCGTTCTGCCGCCTCCATGTGAAAGGCGCGGTAAATGGCGTCGGCGGTACCGTCGACATCATAGGGGTTGACCAGCAGGGCCGCACGGCCGAGCTGCTCCGCGGCACCGGCAAACTCACTCAGGATAAGCACCCCGTTGCCATCCACGGATGACGCGCAGTATTCCTTGGCCACCAGGTTCATGCCGTCGCGCAGAGGGGTGATCAGGGCGATCTCCGCCGCCCGATAATGGGCCAGCAGCTGCTCACGCGGCAGGGAGCGGAAGGTGTAGTGGATCGGCACCCAGCCCGGCTCACCATACTGGGCATTGATACGCCCGGCCAGCTGATCGAGTTCTTCCTTGAGCTTCTGGTATTCCGGCACCTGGGTGCGGCTCGGCACGACCACCTGCAGCAGGGTGATGTTGCGATGCAGCTCAGGATATTTCTCCAGCAGCCGTTCAAAGGCCAGGATCCGCTCCAGAATCCCCTTGGTGTAGTCAAGCCGATCCACCCCCAGCACCAACTGGCGGCGAGCCAGCTTCTCGTGGAGATACCAGGCGGCATCAGCGACCTCCCGGGTGCGCGCCTGCCGGTTGAATTCGTTGAAGTCGATGCTGATGGGAAAATGCCCCACCTTGACCGAGCGCCCGTCTTCGTGCAGGGTCGAGGTGCGGCGGCGGATATCGGCTTTCATGTTGGGAATCATCTCACGGACGCACTGCACGAAGTTGCGGCGGTCGCGCAGCGTTTGAAAGCCCACCAGGTCATAGCTGAGCAGCCCCTGCATGATCTCGTTTTTCCACGGCAGACGCCGGAACATATCGGGCGCCGGAAACGGGATATGAAGAAAAAACGCCAGCGGATTTTTCACTTTGAGTTCCCGCAGCCGCGCCCCCATCAGGGTGAGCTGGTAATCCTGCACCCAGATCAGATCGTTGTCACGCACCGTTGCGGCGGTCACATCGGCAAAGCGGCGATTGACCTCCACATAGGTGCGCCAGTGGTCGGGGTTGAACTGACAGTGGCCGAGCAGGTCGTGAAACAACGGCCAGAGCGTCATGTTGGAGAATCCCTCGTAATACTCCCGCACCTCTTCCTGAGACAGCGGAACGGTGGCAAGGGAATACCCCTGTTTGTCGGCAAAGCCTTCCAGCAGAGAGTCCAGCGGCGCCTCGTCGCCGCAGCCGGGCCAGCCGATCCACATCCCCCGATGATGCCTGAGTACCGGAGCAAGAGCCGTGACCAGGCCGCCGGCCCCGGCCGTCAGCTGCCACTGCCCCTGATCATCCTGATCAACGACGATAGGCAGGCGGTTGGATACGGCAATCAGGCGTCTTTGCTGCTTTTCACTCATCTAAACAACCTCTCTTTGCTCACCGATAAAAACCCTTGATATAATCATACAACTATGTCGATATTGATCTTACCAAAGCTTGGGGCTTTGGCAATCTCAAGGCAGAACAACCAGTTATGGAACACTGACCGCCTGATTATCTGCCTGCTGCAGCCGCATGCCCCGCCCGCGACTTTTTTCGCAGCGAGGTTTTTTTGCCTTGACAGCCCCAATTCTTTGCCGTATATACATGGGCT
>NPID01000078.1_pt1 | contig 30052 bp, 24 predicted proteins | sample 8637491 | NCBI WGS metagenome assembly NPID01 (sample SAMN07420843, study PRJNA396082) | bioreactor metagenome | isolation source: sample BA6 brine-fed electro-methanogenic bioreactor BA | place: Japan: Kochi | collected 2016-06-14 | reverse complement strand
TTTAGGTTCACTTGATGATTTACTGTACTTATGGAAAAAATAATAAAGAGAACTTATTTCCCCTTCCGGCCCGGGTTAAGGAAGTTTTCCAGGTTTATGTTCCGGGATTCGGCTAAGTTGAATATGGCGGTAACCACGGATTCCTTGGCAGCGGCGGCCTCGTTTTTAGCTTCCTTCACTCCGTTTTTAAACCCGTTAACCGGCCCTTCCACTGCCCAGTCCGAGGGTTCCTTCAGAACCTGCAGGAAGGCGGAAAGTCGGAAGAAGAAGGTCATCAGCCGGTAAATGGGCAGGAGTAAGATGAAGGGGAAGTAGCGTTCAATGTTGTTCCGGGTGGTTTCCGGGGAGTTCTGGTAGACGAAGACAATGACCACGGTGTCGATGGCCACGTAGAAAGCATAGAGGAGCAGGGCCACCACGGGTATTATGTACAGGTAAAGTCCCAGTATGGGGAAAAGGGCCAGTACAAACACCCACAACAGTCGCGGGAAGGCAATGGTGTGGTCCACCAATAGGATCCTCTGCAAGCCCATGAAGTTGAAGGAACGGTAGGTGCACTGTTTGAGCCTCTGGACCCGGTTAGATAGCTTGGTGGTGATATATTTCCCCACCATGGCCAGGCTTTTATCCTGCCAGGCAATACTCAGCATGTCCCGGAGTGAAATATCTTCCCGGCCAATGGGGCACTGCTTCTCCTGCATGGAAGCCACTTCTATCTGTCCCCTGGCCCAGCGCACCCTCTGGCTGTAAAGTGTGTCGTAGTCAGTTATGGCGTCCACGTAGGCCACGGCCTCCGGTACGTGGACAATTCTCACCTGGCGGTTATGGAGCATCATGGTCATGTGCATGTCCTCAGCCACGGTTAAGGGCCAGTAGCCCCCTACTTTACCTACCACTTCACGCCGGAAGGCGGAAAATGCACCGGACATGGAATAAATGGAGCCTGCAAAGGACTGGTAGCTCCGTTCGAAGTTGAAGGCAGTTATATACTCCAAAAATTCACAGCGGGAGAAGAAGGTTTCCAGCAACCCATTCTTCTCACCCTCATATTTTCGCACCTGAATGCTGGAAGTAACATCCCCTGATTCTGGTGGTGTGACTGCAATCTTGCCGATTATGGTATCGTCAATGCTCGTATCTTCGTGGAAGTGGGTTATGACCTCAATGTCATGGAAGCCATCTATCGGGATGATGTTGCGAATGGAGTTAGGTGTAATTCTGGTGCTTTTACCAAAACCCATACCCGACTCCGGTACCATGATTTCAATGTAACCGGTGGCGGCACCAACCTCTGGCTCCCGGACAAAGGGCACCACTATGTTGTGAATGGCATCCGGGGCCATCTTGGCATCGGCATCAATGGTGATGATGATACTGCCCCTGGTCTTCTTGAGACCGGTGTTAAGGGTCTGAACCTTACCAGTATGGTGTTTGGCAATAATTCTTAGCCTCTTACCATGGGCTTCGGCTTTGGATTCAAATAACCGGGCCTTTTTAAGGGTGCCATCAGTGGAACCATCGTCCACCAGGATGATCTCCATCTTACCATCAGGATACTCTGATTCTACCAGTGATTCAAGGCAGATGCCGATGGTTCCTTCTTCGTTATGGGCGGGCACCACCACGCTGACCTTCGGTAAAGCATCATCTTTCACCCCTTTATCCACTTTTCGTCTGGTCTTCTTGGAGAAATAAAGCTTGAAGGGTATGGGCACCCCATCGATGATTATGGTTAACAGTAACCATGTTCCCCAGACCAGAATAACTACCCAGCTTGGATCCTGCATTTTATTCTATGTCCGTCCATTTTTTTTCATGTGAAATTTTTCTTAACTGATTCAGTTATAATGGGTTATTCTTTTTTTAAAGTGTTTATAAAAGATTATATCCTATTTGCGTACTAGAACTTACCTGATTTAATGTTCTTTCGGACCTGGCCCATGGTGGGTTTGGTCAGCAGGTACCAGTAGAGGATAACGATGAGCACGAAGAAGACGATTTTACCCACAATGGCGTGGGCCAGGTAAATGGATGTTTTCCCGAATACAGAGACTATGAGTACTATGGTCAGTATGCGGATTATGTTGGCCAGGTAAGTGGCCACCGCACCTATAGTGGCGTATTTTAGTTTCCTTTTCCAACTGTAACTGGGATAAAATAGTAGTAAAGCTATGAAAACACTTATTTCGATTATGGATGAGCATTCCAGGCCAATCCCAAAGATACTCCACCCGGTGGGATCCGGGAAGAGGAAGGCGTTGGGGGACAGGTACTGGGCGGGCATCCCCAGGGCACTGGCCACCAAGGCCATGGACTGGGCTTCAACACCCATAACGTAACTGTCGTAGCCCGTTAAAATGAAGAATGACATGAGGCTGGCCACCACCGCCACACTACCCACCAGGTAGTAGGAAAGCCACCATCTCTTCTTCCGGGCCAGGGCAGCAATGGTCATGGTGAACCCGGCAATGGCCACGATGATCCAGGGGGCAGGAATACTGGTGAAGGTGGTGCTCCGGGAGTCAATCACATGTCCCGGGGAGTGATTGCTGCCATCGTACCAGGTGGCACTGACAGTGTAACTCCCGTTGACTGGAAAATTGGTGTTGGTGGTCTGCCAGGTATTGGTAAAGGTACCCCCTTCTACCATGTTGCCCAAAGTTGAAGTATGGGTGGCCACCACATTTCCCGAGCCATCGGTGATTTGGTAGACGATCTGTGAACCGCTTAATGTTTTACCGTGCCCTTTGGTATCGGTTAAAACGCCCTGGCAGGTTATGGTTATGGTCTCACCAGGATTAGGGTAACTGGCCTTATCTGGATTTAAACTGGTTATGGATCCACCGTATTCTCCAGCAAAGGTGGGGGCAACCATTAAGAGAGAAATGATCGCAACCATTATAATAATAACTGGTAATCTTTTGTACATTTTTAAATTCAGTCCGTTATTCACTCAGTCCGTTATTCAAGTATCATGGAACTATGTGTCCTTTCATAAACCTAATATTGTTTATAAGTGTCAATTTATTGGTTACTTCTATAAATGTGTTACTAATATCAGATCATTAGGCTGCAATAAGCACCAGGGAGTAAGTATCATCCCGTAAAAATATCCGGCTTACCAATGATCAAAGTTATTTTAGAAAGTAGTAGAGGAGTTTTGTGAATTATTTTAAGGAATTAAGAAATTATTTTAAGGAATTAGAAAATTCTACCTGGAACAAAAAAAATAAGGCAATCTATTTCTCCCCGGTAATGATTATATGGTCGTCTTCAGTTTCATAGTCAAATTTCCGGCGGGAAAAACCATTGAACGATATTTCACCCTGGGCCATGGTTATCAAACCCTGGCTTAACCTTTCCAGGCTGCTTATCTCAATCCGGTCGTGGACTCCATCCTCCATGGTCATGAGGAAGACAGCATTTTGGGCCTTGACTGTGTTGGTCAGTACGTGCAGGAATTTGTATATGGTCTTCAGGTTGGAGTACATCAACAGGGTGGAAACTGAGTCAAAGACTATCCTTATACCTGGGACTTCTCTGTTTCTTAAAATGTCCAGGAATTCATTGATATAAGCCATGATGCTGGCCAGTTCTGTGGGGCTGGCAACAAAGCGTATCTGGTCCTCATGGGGGTAATCATTGGCCAGGTCGGATCGGGAGGACATACAGTTGATCATCCCCAGTAACTCAATATCGTAGTCTTTAAACTCCTCCAGGGTATCCTGTATGGGGTCGTTGGTTGAGACGAAAATACAGGCCTCACCATTCTTGAGTCCCTCTTTAATGAAATCCTTGGAAAAAATATCCTTGCCGGAAAAAAGATCCCCCAGAAGCAGTAGATTGGTGCCCGGGGCCACTTCCATGTCAGGATATTTTAATTTATAATTCATAAAACATATCCACCAGGTGATTAATTTATCAATACTTTAGTTGATTAAATATTTCTTAAATATATTTCTATTACGAATATTGATTAGTCTGAACATTAATACTAATGGGTAAGAACGCCAAGTTATATTTATCCCCTCATCTAAAAAAATTAAATAAAATCACCCGGGGGATTGTTTTGACTAAAATCAACCATCTGAAATTCATCCGTTTCCATGGCCTGAACCTCATCTGCCTGATTATCCTGGTGATCACCCTGTTTTTAGTGGTGTATTATCGTCTTAAACTGCAAATGAGCATAGGACCATTCTGGGATACCTATGCTTTCCTGGATAATGCCCTGGAATATGCAGGTATGGGTACGGGTTACATTGAACTGGACCGTTCACCATTCCTACCCTTCTTAACTTCCCTGCTGTTCCGGGCAGGTTTTGTCTCGGAGCTGGCCATCTACCTGGTGGATGGAATCATATTCATACTGGGGGTAGTGGGACTCTACCATCTTTTCCGGCTTAGATTCAATTCCCTGGAAAGTCTGGCTGGTTGTGCAGTGTACATTTCCTTCCCGGTGATACTGGCCTGGTTGGGAGTGGGATATCTGGACATTGCGGCGGTTTCATTCTCCATATGGGCTATTTACACCACTGTCCTGGCGGTGAAGAAGAATCCCCGCTATTTCTACCTGGCCTTTCCCCTGGCCATGATCGCTTTTCTCACCCGTTTCACCGCAGGGTTTGTAGTGTTCCCCATCATTCTATACATTCTGATGGGTGGTAACTATCTGCGACACCTTAAAAAAATGTTAAAGGGATTATTGGGCAGTGTTTTGATTATAATCCCCTACCTCCTTTTCATGTATCAAAAGACCGGGGATCCCTTTGTCACCATCACCAGCCTGTTGAGCATACAATCAGAATCAGTCTCCGGACTGGCCGCCTACTCGGCAGACTCCTTATATTATTTAAAAACTATGGATCTCTTTGTATCGATCCCGGGACAATTCCACAACCAGATTTACTATTTGTTCCTGCTGATAATAGTTATCGGGGCAGTGATCTACCTTTACAACCTGGTTAAAGGCCATAAGTTCCACTTGGACTCTTCCTTTGCCAAGTTCAAAACCCTCTTACTGGTGGTCTTACTTTTAGGGTTCATCTTTACCTTCAGTAAAATCAGCAGCATGGCCAGCATTGGCCTGGTGGTCCTGATCTGTTATGTGGCCTACGATCTTATGAGGGGTAAGGAGAAGCTGGACCTGGACCTGCTCTTTGTGGCCTGGTTCATGGCCCAGTTCATAGTCCATGCCCAGTATGCACAGAAAGTGGACCGCTATTTCATCACCATGGCCCCGGCCCTGGTGTATTTCCTGATCCTGGGCTTGAACCAGATAGCCGGGAAGGTGAAAATCAATTACCGCCAGCTGAACCTCACCCGCTACATCCTACCCCTTTTACTTTTAATGGTGGCCCTGCTCTCCACCACCACCTATCTGACGGGTCTGGATCACTCACTGAATGATAACCAGGAGTACCTGTCGGCCATTTCCCAGCCGGATGATACCCCTTTTATTGTCAATTCCACGGACCTTTTAAGGAACAAGTACACGGCCGATAATCTGAAACTGGCTGCCGACTGGTTGAAAGAGCATGATCCCCAGTACAGTACCAAGAAAATCCGATCCAACCAGTGGCCGGGGATGGTATGGTATTTAAGGACCTATATGGATAAACAGCCCACCTGGAACACCACTGAACTGATTTCCCATGAACTGGAGAAGAATAACATCGATTACTACATAGCTACACAATCACTGAATTTAGAGGCCTACCCCCAGGTGGCACAGTTTGGAGAAGTGTTCATCTACCAGAAAGACCCCTCTAAAATTGAAAACAAAACTCAAATGCTTTATATTGGGCAGAACTGGCAGAATTACATTGACGAGGTTCTGGGATTCAAGGCTTATGTTATATACGAGAATCTGGGCCAGGTAGTTCGGGGTAAACCCACAGAAATAGATTCCCACTCCCTGGAAGAACTGCAGAAATATCCCTACCTCCTCCTTTATAACTTCAAATGGAATGATCAGGAAAAAGCGGAAGAATTATTAACCCGGTACGTGGAATCCGGGGGCATCCTGGTGATTGATGCTTCCGGGAACCTGGAAGGCTCCTTTTACAACCTGGACAATGCGGAGTTCATGAACACCATAATCACCAGGAAGAGCCTGGAGTCCAATCCCCAAATAGAACCCGAGACTGTTAAGTTTTCCCCATTCCTGTCCGATGGAGAGACATGGTACGGGGCCCATTATGAACCCACCAACCAGTCTCAGATCCAGCCACTGGTCACTGCCAATAGTAACATACTCATCGGGGAGCAGAAGATAGGTAAGGGGCGCATTATCTGGATTGGTTACAACCTGGTGTGGCATGCCTTCCACCTGGAGAACCCGGAGGAAAAGGCGTTGATCCAGTCGGTTATTGGGGTTTAGAAGCCCCTATTTTTTTATATCAGTGATCAAACTGGTTAAAATAAGTAGATATGAGTACCATTATTAGAACGTATGGTACTAAATTTAGAATTAATATTTTAATTTTTCATCCACAAAATGCTTATTTACAGTTCACCGGTAATGAGTTCAACCAGGTACTTACCGTAATCAGTTTTTTTAAGGGTTTCGGCCAGTTTAAGGACAGTGGAAGCATCAATCCATCCATTGTTATAGGCTATCTCTTCCAAACAGGCCACGAAGAATCCCTGTCTTTTTTGGATGGCTTCAATGTAGTTACTGGCTTCCAGGAGTCCGTTATGGGTTCCAGTGTCCAGCCAGGCCATTCCCCTTCCTAAAAGTTCCACCTTCAACTGTTTCCTTTTAAGGTATTCCTCGTTAACCGAGGTTATCTCCAGTTCTCCCCGGTCAGAGGGTTCCACTCCCTTGGCAATTTCCACCACACTGTTATCGTAGAAGTAAAGCCCGGGTATGGCGTAGTTGGATTTGGGTTGTTCTGGTTTCTCTTCCAGGGACAGTACATTACCTTCCTCATCGAATTCCACAACACCAAAAGCTGCCGGGTCCCGGACGTAGTAACCGAATATGATGGCCCCTTCCTCCAGGGAGGCTGCCCTCTGCAGTATCTCACTGAAACGGTGGCCGTGGAAAATATTATCTCCCAGGACCAGGGCCACGTTATCCTGACCAATGAACTCTTCACCAACTATAAAGCCTTCGGCCAGTCCACGGGGTTCTTCCTGGACAGCGTAAGAGAAGGAAACTCCCAGCTGACTACCATCACCCAGAAGGTCCCGGTACTGTGGCAAGTCCCGGGGGGTGGAGATGATGAGTATTTCCCTTATACCGGCCAGCATGAGCACGGAAAGGGGATAATATATCATTGGTTTATCGTAAATAGGTAGTAACTGTTTGGAAACTGCTTTAGTAATGGGATAAAGCCGGGTTCCAGATCCTCCGGCAAGAATGATTCCTTTCATGTTTATCAAATCCTGTGTGATTGAATTATTTTTATGAACCTTAGGGTTATCTTATTCAGTTTCAATCTCATATAATATTTCCCTTAATTCTCATAAATATTTCCCTTAAACCCTCCTCCGGGTAGGAGTAGTGGTTTATAAACCGGTAAAGTTTTGAGGTGTAAAAAGTTAATATTGTGGCCGAAATAATCAAATAAAAGGTTAAAGATAAAACCCTATAGAAAAATCCCTTTATTAGTTAGTTATCACGAGTTATTAATATGAAACATCCAGATTTAAGCCGTGAAGAACTCCAGAGCCGGCTTCAAGAAACCGAAAGAAGGTTGTCCCAAACCCATGATGAATTAAACTATATTAAATCTATAGTAGAGCACACTGAGGATGCCATTGTAGGTCTGGATCTGGATGGCACGGTTTTAAGCTGGAACCCAGCTGCCGAGAAGTTATACGGATTTTCTGCTGATGAAGCAATGGGTAGCAGTGTTTTTATGATGATACCACCCTACAACAGCGATGAAATATCTCTGATTTTGGCCTGGATCAAAAATGGGGAAAGGATCACTCATTACGAGACACTACGCCGCAGGAAAGACAGGTCCCTGGTTAATATTTCCCTCAGTGTCTCCCCCATTAAGGATGCCCTGGGCCGGGTGGTAGGGGCCTCCACTATTTCCCGGGACATTACCACCAGTAAAAAAATGGAACTGAAGCTACAGGAAAGTGAGGAAAAGTTCAGGGAACTGTTTAACAATGCCAATGATTCCATTTTCCTTTACCCCCTTACCGGTGATGGTACCGGTGGCCATTTTGTGGAAGTTAACGACGTGGCCTGCCAGAGCCTGGGGTACACCCGGGACGAGCTTCTGAAGATGACTCCCAGAGATATTGAAGTTGAATCTAGGGAAGAACCGAGCTTGTGGGACCTTCTCCAGGAGGGGAGTGCCACCTTTGAGGCGATCAACCTCACCAGTGATGGTCACCAGATACCAGTGGAGGTGAGTGCCCATATATTCAACCTCCGTGGAGAGAAAATGGTGCTCTCCATATTGAGGGATATAACCCGCCGTAAACAGGCTGAGGAACAGCTCCGCAAGTCTCTGGATGAAAAGGAACTTTTGCTTAAGGAAATACACCACCGGGTTAAAAACAATCTCATGGTTATCAGCAGCCTCCTCAACCTGCAATCCAAGTATATTGAGGATAAGGCCGCCCGGAAGGTTTTCAAAGAGAGTCAGAACCGGGCCCGGTCCATGGCCCTCATTCATTCCATGCTGTACCGTTCCACGGATCTCAAGTGCATAAACTTCGGGGAGTACATCACCAGCCTCACCCAGGAACTCTTCCGGACCTACGTTATCCGGGACAACATCAAACTGAAAATGGATGTGGGTAACGTGCCCCTGGATATCAACACTGCTGTCCCCCTGGGCCTAATCGTCAATGAACTGGTATCTAACAGCCTCAAACATGCCTTCCCCCACGGTGAAGATGGTGAAATATCGGTTAAATTCCATAAAGCCAATGACCACTACATATTCCAGGTAGCGGATACTGGGGTGGGATTCCCTGAAGGCCTGGACTTTCGAAAAACCAATTCCCTGGGCATGCGCCTGGTGGATACCCTTACTGACCAGGTGGATGGTGAGATGGAACTGGACACCAACCAGGGTACCTCCTTCACTTTGACCTTTGCTGAAGAGGATTATGGAAACCCTTTAAAAAATGATGAATAGTAGGGTTTCAGTGGGTTTTTAAGGTTTCCAGTGTTACTTAGGTTTTTGCAGTGTATTAGTGGTTAAACTTCTTTTTTTCACCCATTTTGACACCAAGTAAACTATCAGAGCTATAAACAGGGCCACGATGGTTATGTAGTAATCATCGTTGGGGACCAGGTTCAGGGTGAACCCAGTCCAGCTTAGGGGATAGAAGAGGGCCATACCATATCCCACCTGTATCAGGAGCAGGTCCAGGAGGTAGTGGGTTACTATTCCCATGGATAAAAATAGGAAGGCGCTTTTTTTCTCCCGGAAGAGTAGGGCGGCGATTCCTGCCAGTAAAAATGTACCTAGGGGGAGGTGGAACACGTAGATATAGTCCCACACATCGTATCCCACTAGTTCGGCTAGTATGGATATTTTAATGGCGTCGGGGAAGATGGATCCCACCATGACCAGAACAGTGTTGGCCGGGTTAAACTGGGGGTATCGGAAGCTGAGTATACGGCACACACTCCAGGCCACTGCCAGGTGAACTATCCAGTCTGGCATGCTTACCGCCTCCGGAACTCGAAACTTTTCCAGTCAAAGGACCAGTAATGGTAGAATATGAAAATCAGGAGGATTACAGCCAGGAAGGAACGGAGCAACAGGAAGAGGTACTTCCAGTATTCATTGACCTCCACTCGTTCCACCTGGATGATGGTGTGATTAGGCCCCAAGACGCCCACCACTGACACCTGGTCCTCCAGGTTTACCGGGGTGGAGCTGTTGATATTCAGGTTAATGTTTTGACCGTGGTAGTTCTCCAGGATCTGGAACTGGCTGGAACTGGTGCTGGAAACTGTCCCACCGACATTTACCACCTCTCCCTCAGGATAATCTGAGAGTATGGTTCCGTAAGATGGGTATTTCTGATGGTACTCGTATTCTATGGCGTAGTTACTGCATAGTACTGCCAGAGCAGCCACCAGAATAAGCCCGGTTACCATCCTTTGGAGTGGTGTGTTCAATTTCACTTTACCTTCCCCTTGAAAAAATTATAGTCCTGCACTTTAACATTTGTACTTTCAACTGACCAAAGAATTTCATTTCCATTAAGGAATGTTTAATCCAACTATAAAAATAGGTTCGTTAATTATAGAAATACCTTTCATTTTCATATAAAGATTCAATATAAGGGAATAATGGCCAGAACAGTTTTGTTATATCAATATACCAAAATATCCTATTAAGTATTTAATTCAAAAAAATCGTTTTTATTGTCTTAATTATCAATTTAATCATGATAATATTTGAATCATTTAATTAAAGGATTTAATCCTATTATGAATTTATTTTAAGGGATAAGATTAAATTCTCTTTACGTACTTCTGCTCCTGGAATATGATGTGGAAACCGGTTCCCTTGTTTCTAATTATTTTAATGGTACCATCCAGTTGCAATACCAGGGTTTTAACCAGCTGCAGACCCAGGGTGTTGGTATGTTCTATATCCAGATCTTCTGGTAACCCCACCCCGTCATCCCGAACTTCCAGGAGGTAATAATTCCCTTCATCTATTCCATTCACTTCTTTTACTTCATCCAATTCATCCATATCCGCTTTACGGATGGATATAACTACTTCACCCTTATTCTGGTCTTTAAATGCGTACTTCAAACAGTTGGATACCAGTTCATTGATAATCAATCCCAGGGGGATGGCGGTGTCAATGTTAAAGTAGATATCTCCCACATCCAGGTTGAGCATTATACCGGGCTTGGTACGGTAACTGTGGAACAGGTTCATGGTTAAGCTTTCTATGTACTCCCCCACGTTTATTTTGGCCAGATCAGCAGTCTGGTACAGTTTCTCGTGAACCAGGGCCATGCTCTTCACCCGTCCCTGGCTCTCCTGGAGTATGTTATTGGCTTCCTCATCATCCACGTAGCTGCGCTGGAGATTCAGGAGGCTGCTTATGATCTGCATGTTGTTCTTCACCCTGTGGTGGATCTCCCTTAAAAGAAGTTCTTTATCTTTTAAAGATTTTTTAATAACATTTTCAGCCTTCTTACGTTCGGTTATGTCCAGCATGGAAACCACACTATCCGTAGTGCCAGGAATCAGTGAAGTGAAAAGCAGTATCTGTCTTTCTTCACCTTCCTTGTTGAGCAGGCGGAACTCATATTCGGAGGGAGCCTCTTTCCCTGGCATTCGGCGCATCTGGTGATAGGTTTTCATTTTTTCCTGGTCATCAGGGTGAACGAAATCAGTCCAGCTTAAGTTATGTTCAATTTCATCCACACTGTACCCACTCATGGATTCAGAGCGTTTGTTGGCCATGATTATGGTGGTGTTCTGGTCTACGATGATGGTGGCTGTACCGGTATTCTCAAAAATGGTTCTATAAAATGTTTCAGACTTTTTAAGAGCATTCTCAGCTTTTTTACGCAGAGTTTCATCGATAACTGTACATATGGCTCCGTTAAACTTTCCCTCTTTAAGCTGGGGCATGATCCAACCACTCTGATATGACTGCCGGCCACTGGGGCTGGTGACTTTAATGGAGTCATAGTGCACTGGTTTCAGGGTTTCTTTTGCTTTCCGGTAGTAGTCCTTGAGTCCATCAGTGGTATCATCGGGCAGATCCTCCAGAATATGCAGGCCTTCCATCTGTTGGCTGGTAACACCACTTATTTCTTCCATTCCCCGGTTCATGAAGTACAGGTGGTCATGTTTATCCGTAACCCATATTCCCTCGTTAATACCCTCCACCAGGTTTTCGTAGAACATTTTAAGATTAAGACGCCGACGATTGGACTCTTGTCTTTGACGGTCCATTTTATTGAGCATGTTAGAGTTCCAGATAATTACTATGGTTAAAAATGCCAGGGCCAGTATAACCCCGAAAACATTCCCAAAGTTAGTACTGTATAGGTTGAACCTTTCTCCACTGACGATCAACAGGTCTATCAGGAAAATAGCCATAAGAGCCGCGGGTAGTAGGCGTCGTGCCATATAGCCCCCTGAATTCTGGGCAGTTATCCTTCCCATATAGGAATGGTCCGGGCAGAGGCACAGTATACTCAAAGAGAGGATTATGTGTATTATGGAAGTCATAAAAGCCATTTGGGCCATGAGGTCCAGGAGATAGTCAGAGCTACTCCCGTATAGGTAAGAAGACAATCCAAAAAAGGCTAAAAAACCGCAAAAAAATGCGATAATCTGCACATAACGAATTTTAAATTTATAACTGACCATGAGAAGGGCAGCACCTATTAGAATAAAGTTCAAACTGCTGGCCAGTCTGCTTTTGGCTAAAATACTGTGATTTGGTAGTATGCTGCTGAATAAGTAGTTCATGCCCAGGTTTGTCCCACTGATATATTCGAGGATGGTTAAAGTTCCCCATACTAATATGATAATGCCTAATATTCGTGGAATCAGTACCTGTTTCCCCTTTAATTTAAGGTTCAAAAGATAAACACCGGAACCCGCCAGTATGAACAGGAATGCCGTGTTGAGCTTTATTCCAATGATCCCCCCGTATTCTCCCCGGAGCAGGGGTAGATTGAAAAACCATCCCAGGACCCCCACAACTCCCAGAATAATTACTATTATGGCTAAAATTTTAGAAAAAGATTTAAATTCTCGTATTCGATTTAAATAGATGGAAAGCTGTTCTTCATCCTCTTCTCGAGGTAGGTGTTCTAGTTTAAAGGGTTCAAAATCGTCCCTTGTATCCTGATCCATGGGAACCATTCCCTTAGTTTGGAATCTAAATCGACAATGACCGGTCTTTAAAGAGTTAGTGTTAGTATGTTCCAGGGAACAAACCCCTCTAAAACCCTGTAGCACAAATTTAACCACTTATGGAGGTTGTACACATTAAAAGCATCTACTTTTTTATTATATGATTAATAGGTAATAAATAGGTTGGTTAAAAGTGAGAAGGAATATTAAATAACCTTTCCACACTATCATAACATATAATCAATGATAACGCACTCCTTTCAGTGATTAGCAACTTTAATGAGGGTATTATTCAATTTCATTAATGATAAAAATTTATATAAAGTTGGGGGCCTAAATATAATATGAGGTGTCAATAATGCAAAAAACCTTAGAAAACCTTACAAAAGCATTTATTGGTGAAAGTCAGGCTAGAAACAGGTACACTTTCTATGCTAAACAGGCTAAAAAGGATGGGTACCCTGAACTCGAGAAAATATTCCTGGAAACTGCAGATAACGAACGTGAACACGCGAAATGGTTATTCAGGATGATCCAGAACCTGAAAAAAGACGCATCACTGGATGATGACTCCATTGTAGTGGAAGCGGAAGCCCCCCTCACCCTGGGAGATACCGTGGAAAACTTAAAATCAGCCATCGCTGGTGAACACTACGAAAACAGTGAAATGTACCCCGAATTTGCTAAAGTAGCTAAGGAAGAAGGACTGGATGACGTTGCCCAGCGTTTGAATTCCATAGGCCGCGCAGAAATCCACCACGAAGAAAGGTACACCCAGGTCTTGAAAGAAATCGAAGCCGGAACCTTCTTTAAAAAAGATGAAGAAGTCACCTGGACTTGTATTAAATGCGGGTATTCAGTCACTGGAAAACAACCACCAGAAAAATGTCCTTCCTGTGACCATCCCACAGAATACTTCATGATACGCTGCGAAAAATATTAAAACAAGGAAAATCTAGGGTTTCCAGCACAGTAACTAATCCCTACTTTTTTTGGGGGATGAATATTCCCTATTTTTTGGGGGATTATCATTTTTTATTATTTTTTTTAAAACTTACACCCAGAACAGTACACACATTAAAAGATACAGTTATGGGACTTCAAAAGAAACCTAATTTACATTAAAAGTAGTAATCTACATTTGGAAAAAATTTACATTAAATAATATTGCTTAAAAAAATAAATTGAGGGTTCAAATGACGGAAAAAGGACAGATCTATCGCTGTGATGTTTGTGGAAACATTGTGAATGTGTGTTGTGCCGGCCAGGGTAAGCTGGTTTGCTGTGAAGTGCCAATGGAACTCTTGAAAGAAAGGCAGGATGATGACGGGGCCCTTAAACACCGGCCACTTATGGAAAAAACAGCCCAGGGAGTGAAGGTCAAGGTGGGAGAAGTCGCTCATCCCACGGAGGAAAATCACCACATTGAGTGGGTGGAGCTAGCCACGGGTGACCTGGTCTTCGTCCAGTTTCTAAAACCCGGAGACCAGCCCGAAGCAGAATTTCCCGCTGATTCGGATACAGTAACCCAGATACGGAGTTACTGTAATATTCACGGGTTATGGAAGTCCTAATCTCAGGGAAAACTAGGGGGCACGATCAATTATTTTTCTATTTCTTTGAAATCTCTTTTTTGGAAATTTTTTCTTTGAAGCACATTTTTACCTGGAAAATAAGTAATTATTAAATGAAATATTTCTGGTATAGTTTTTAAGTTCAAACTGCTTGGTTTATGATACTTAGTTTAAAACTATTTAAGGAATCAAATACTATTGAAATCTATATTCAAACTAGATAATGGGGATATCTCCACTTTTAATAGGCAAATATTTCAAGTAATTCCACACATATTAGATTTATCATTAAATTCACAGGATTTTAGAAATAATTGGTGGATTGAAAATAAATTCAAACTGTGCAGGTGTGTTATGCGTAAAGTAATCATTATATTCGCCCTGGTATTGGTGATTGTTTCTCTATCCGGGTGTTTAGGCACTCAAGTCTCCCAGATAGATCAGTTAACCGACACCATAAACGACCATATATCCTCCGGTGACACCTATTTCAACCAGGCTGCCACCAGTACCAACAAGTACCAGTACGAAGCTGCCCAGTCACAGGCTGACAACGCCTCATCCCAGTTCAGTGATGCTAGAACATCCACCCAGGAGGCATTGATATACGCTAAGAATCTCCAGGATCAGGTTTACGTTACTTACTTGCAGATCACCCTCCAGGAACTGGATGCCAAGATCAACGCCACCAACCAGTTGAAGGTTGCCATCCCCCTCTTTGCCCGCAATGACACCAGAACTGCCAACACCCATGTGGACAATGCCAACCAGTTCATGGACGCTTCCCAGGTGTACCAGAAACAGAGGGAAGAGATAGTACAGCAGAACCCATCTAAATTTAAATGATTCATAAATCTTTTCTTTTTACTGAAATAGATTGTTGAATTAAGTTTTATTCGTATCCGGGAGTGAATAAATTTATAAAGTCATATGTTGATTGAATAAGACTATAATTATGCATTAAACTTCAAATGAATTAAATTAAAACTATAAATGCATTAATTAAACTTTAAACAAATGAATTAGAACTAAAACAAAATTAATTTAACTATAATCAAATTAAACCAACTAAATTTCCTATAAAATCATAATAAGTTTTCACGAAAACTAAGTTACCATAACTATTTTTTTGAGGATACAATCATGAAAAAAACATGCTCAGAATGTAAAGGGAAGGGACGCCGGGTGGTGAGCTATAAGATATGCGAAGCTTGCCACGGAACGGGAGTTTCCGACGAAGTAGATATTAAAGGCCACCTAAAAGGCCTTTCCGGGGGAGCTAGAGAACGCTTCCAACTGGACCAGGAACAGGAAGTCCCCTGCAGTGTATGTAGTGGGAAAGGAGAAGTGGAAGTCACCGAGGAATGCCCGGAATGTCAGGGAAAAGGAGAAATCAACCTGTGCACCAAATGTGGTAAACCCATTGAAAAGGGAGACTACTGTGACGACTGCCAGGACAAACCCCGGGTGTATATACTGCACCCTGCCTCAGAACTACAGGACCTGGAGTTAGGGGAACACTACAAGGGAAAGATCACCCGGGTAGAAGACTACGGTGTTTTTGTAAGTCTCTCCAAGAAACTTTACGGCCTCCTGCGTATGAGGAGCCCACCCTACAGTGTGGGTGAGGAGTTATTTGTCCAGATCATGGAGATCAAACACCACCGGGGAGAAGTGGACCTGGCACCCGCTGCTATCAAAGGGGCTTACGAACTGGTGAAACTCAAAAAGGAAATGCCCCGTACCCGAATAGCCGATATCACCCCTAAAATGAAGGGCAGGAATGTGTGCCTGGTAGGGGAAGTGGTGCAGATCCAGCAGACCAGTGGACCCACCATCTTCACCATCTCCGATGAGACTGGTATCACCTGGGCAGCAGCTTTTGACGAACCCGGAGTACGGGTCTACCCTAACATCAACATCGACAATATGGTGGAAGTACTGGGGGAAGTATCCCTCCACGGAGGTAAGATCCAGATAGAATCCGAGAGCATCGAACGCCTCCATGGATCAGACGCTACCGAAGCCAGGCAACGTATCGACGAAGCCCTGGATAAGCGGGCAGAACCAGAAAACACCGAGCTCATACAGGACGCACCCATAATCCAGAAATTACAACCACGCCTAGTTGCTGCGGCTAAAGCCATCCGCCGAGCCATCATGGACGGGCGCAGTATACTGGTACGTCACCACGCTGACGCCGATGGTATCTGTGCCGGTGTGGCTGTGGAAAAGGCAGTCATCCCCCTATTGCAGGAGATCAACCCGGCCAACGATGCAGAATGGCATTACTTCCGCCGTTCGCCCAGCAAAGCACCCTTCTACGAGATCGAAGATGTGGTGAAGGACTTGAGCTTTGCCCTGGAAGACCTGGAACGTCACGGACAGAAATTACCATTACTGGTCCTTATGGATAACGGTTCCACCGAAGAGGACATCCTGGCCCTGTTGAAGGTTAAGATCTACGATATTGAAGTGGTGGTAGTGGATCACCACTATCCGGGAGAGGTCACCGATGGCCGGGTAGCCGTAGATGACTACGTTGATGTCCACGTGAACCCCTACCTGGAAGGAGGAGACAGCCAGGTCACTGCCGGGGCCCTGGCCGTGGAACTGGCACAGATGATCAACCCCGAGGTAAAGGATAGACTCCTCCACCTGCCGGGTATAGCAGCAGTGGGTGACCACGCCCGCTCACCAGAAGCACAGTGGTACATCGACCTGGCCAAGGAAAAAGGCTACGATCTGGAAGACCTGGACAGGATCGCCACGGCCATTGACTTTGAAGCATTTTTCCTGCGCTTCATGAATGGCCGGGGAATTATGGACACCATACTGGGACTGGGTAACAGGGAAAAACACACCAAACTGGTGGATGCACTCTACAAAGAGTCACAAAGACGTGTGGAATGGCAGCTGGCCGCAGCCCTGCCAAATCTCAAGACCCAGAAGTTCCCCAACGGGATTATATTCAGTGTATTGGACGTGGAGAAGTTCGCCCATAAATTCACCTTCCCTGCCCCCGGTAAGACCTGTGGCTTTGTCCACGACAGCATGGTCCAGAAACACGGGGAAGAAACACCCATAATCACCCTGGCCTACGGACCAGACTTTGGAGTTATACGGGCCACCGATGCCGTGAATGAGATATTTGGTTTCAACCTCAACACCATAATCCAGGAACTACTGGTGGAAATACCCGAAGCAGGTATTGATGGTGGAGGCCACGAATGTGCCGGTAGCCTGAAATTCGTGGAAGGACTATCCAAAAAAGTACTGCAGGCCTTTGCGGGTAAGGTTGCCGGGCTAAAGGCGTGAAATTAGGGATTTATTTTTATATTTTTGTCCCTAATTTCAGAATTATCCACCTCATTATTTTAATTATTTTTTCCATCAATATCCTACTTTTTTTAACCATTTCCCGGCTAATCACTATTTTATCTTACTTTAAAAAGGTTTTTTTTACAGGCATAGTAATGGTTAATGTTTTTAAGATCGAAGTCCCGGTATGTTTTTTCACTTGGAAAATTGGAAAATAGATTATTAAATGGTTTAATAGGTGAAATAGGTTTAAATTGGAGTTAAATATTTTCTAAATCATCCTCCGAGTTGATTTCCAACCTGTATTGTGAAATGATTCACCAAAATGATCCTAAATTTTATGTTTAAGTGAATTCAATATTTAAGCAAGAATCTAAATATTGAGATGGGGATATAAGTGAAAAATACAGAGAAAACAAAAGAGAAGTTATCCAGTGGCATCCCTGGTTTTGATGAGATATTAATGGGTGGATTTGTACCCCGGCGTTCATATCTCCTAAGGGGTTTACCAGGAACTGGAAAAACAGCCCTGGGAATGCACTTTTTAACGGAAGGAGTGAAAAATAAGGAGAAAGTTCTATTCATAAACATGGGTGAGCCCACCCCACAGGTGATCAGTAATGCCCAGGCCATGGGCTTTGACACTGAGGGTATTGATTTTTTAGATCTCAGTCCTGACGAGGATTTCTTTGCCAAACAGGAAGCCTACGATATATTCTCACCAGCAGAAGTGGAACGGGAATCAACCACCAACACCATAATCGAAAAGGTCCAGTCATTGCAGCCAGTGAGGGTGTTCCTGGATCCCATAACTCAGTTCAGATATCTATCCACAGATGAATTTCAGTTCAGAAAACAGGCCCTATCATTCCTGCGTTTTTTAACGGATAACGGGGCCACCGTACTTTTCACCTCAGAATTCAGTGAACAGGACCCGGATGATGACCTCCAGTTCATGTGTGACGGTATAATAAACCTGGAATTCTTCAAAGAAGGTCGAAGTATATCTATAAGTAAATTCCGAGGATCAGGATTCAGGTTCGGTGTGCATTCCATGCGCATAACCCGCAGTGGTGTTAAAATATACCCCCGACTGCGACCCACTGTCCAGAAACAGGAATTAACCCATGAAACCATATCCTCGGGAGTTCCAGAACTGGATGAACTCCTTCACGGGGGTATTGAAAGGGGCACCACCACCATAATCAGTGGACCCAGTGGAGTGGGTAAAACCACGGTGGGAATCCAGTTTATGAAGGAAGCCGCTGGTAGAGGGGAACGTTCCGTGGTTTACACCTTTGAAGAAAGTGAATCTAACTTGATTAACCGTTGTGAATCCATTAACATTCCGGTAAAGAGCATGATCAACACCGGTATGCTCTCGGTGGTGCCGGTGGAACCCCTGCGCTATTCCCCGGAAGAATTCGCCCAGCTGGTACGGAATGAAGTGGATGAAAATGGCTCTAAAATCGTGATGATCGACAGTACCTCGGGTTACAACCTTTCCCTGCGAGGCGAAGACCCGGTAAGCCACCTGCACTCCCTGGCCAAGTACATGACCCACACTGGAGTCACGGTGATCTTGATCAACGAGGTGGAAAATCTCAGTGGAGATCTAAAGATAACTGAAATTGGTATCAGCTATCTGGCGGATAATATGGTATTCCTTCGCTACTTCGAACAGGGCGGGGAACTGAAAAAAGCCATTGGTGTACTTAAAAAACGTTTAAGTGACTTTGAAAAGAACATCCGCGAATTACAGATTACTCAGTACGGAATTAGGGTAGGACCACCCCTAGATATTAAGGGAATACTCAGTGGAGACTTAGAATTTTCCAGAAATGACAGGGAATGATAAAATGCCAAAAAACCCCACTATTTTGGTCTTAAATCGTAACCAGAGAAATTTGGACATTTTGAATCAAATTCTGGGTGAGGAAGGATATGAAGTTGTGGGTTCTCGGGACCTGGAATCACTGGACCGGGAAGTTCAAACCAGACAGCAGGATATAAACCTGGTGTTAATGGATATAACTGGTTTTAACCGCAGTGTCTGGGATTCCTGTGAACTCCTTCGCAGTGCAGATATCCCCTTTCTGGTTTTAAGTCCGCAACATCACCATGCTGTGGAAAAACAGGGCCTTATTTATGGTGCTAAAGGAGTCATAGTCAAACCTCTAGCTGTCAAAGAACTTTTACATTTAATTAAAAGTTTGATTCAGGATTAGGGAAAGCGGGTGATGTCAGTGGAGTCAAAGGAAACTATCTTAATATCAATGGTTAACACTAAAAACAGTGTAATGGTTGGAGAACTCCTGGGAAAAGATTATAACATAATATACCATGAATCAGAGATTCCTGATGAGGGTGATGGTCCTGGATTGTGGATTATGGACTTAGCCCGCTGGGCAGCCAAAAGGGAAGAAATGGAATTAAGAAAACAAAATGAGGCACCCCTATTTTTACCATATCTCCTGGTCATATCTCCTAATGACCTTTTAAAGGTGCAGAAAGATGTCTGGACCAGTTTTGATGAGGTTATAACTGTCCCTATTACCAAGATGGTGCTCCAGTCCCGGGTTAAGGTACTGCTCCAGACTCGCCAGCTCTCTGTTCAGGTTAACCACCTGCTCCAGGATAAGGAAATGCTGATGAAAGAGATACACCACCGGGTCAAAAATAATTTAATGATTATATCCAGCCTCCTCAGCATGCAATCAAGGCAGATTAAAGATGAAGCTGCCAGGGAGGTTTTTAAAGAGAGCCAAACCCGGGCCCGTTCCATGGCACTTATCCACGAGAGATTGTACCGTTCTGATGATCTTAAAAGTGTTGATTTCTCGGACTATATCCGTTCCCTGGTCAGGGATATTTTCGATACTTACCGTACGGAACAGAAAATCGAGCTTAAAATGGATATTCCGGATGTTATGGTTGATGTGGATTACGCCGTGCCACTGGGCCTTATAATTAATGAAATCATCACCAACAGTCTCAAATATGCCTTTCCCCCTGGCCGTGAAGGGGTAGTGTGGATAAACTTCCATAAAAAGGGTGATGAATACTACTTGGAAGCCGGTGATGATGGAGTTGGAATCCCGGATGATGTTGATTTAAAGAAGAGTGACAGTCTGGGCATGTTACTGGTGAACAGTCTCACGGCACAGATCGATGGTGAACTGGAATTGGATAGCCAGGATGGAACCATTTTTCGTATAAAATTCAAGGAAAATAGTTATGGCTAGTTTGGGCATTCTAATTTCATAACTATTAATATTCTGTTTTATTTCCTATTTTTGTGACGATCTGATGTTCGGTTTAATTTCCAATTTTTATGATTATCTGATGTTTGGTTTAATTTCCAATTTTTAGGAGTGTGGTATTCTGTTTATTTCTGATTTTTTGTGAGATTTGGTATTCTATAACTTCACCAACAGTATGGTGATGAATGCCACCAGTATCCATTCACCATCCACCAGGATATCCATTTCTAAACGGTTTTCCTGGCGAGAAAAGTAAAATATGTAAAGGTAACCGTAGACCGTGCAAAAAATCAGGGGTATGATGAACACTGGCAGGAGTTTAAAGGCCAGTGCCAGTTGAATAACCAGGATCAGGGTGGTGTTGAGAATTAGAAGTAATTGAATGGTGCGGGACTTGCCCATAACTACGGGTATGGTTATGGTCTTGCTCTTTTTATCACCCTTGCGATCCAAGAGATCGAAAAGCACAGTGTTAATGAAACTTTTAATGAAAAAGAAGTAAAAAACCAGGCCCATGAGGATGAAATCCACGCGGTGGCCTATTACCGGCAGGAAGGTGTTACCCACAGTCCAGCTTAAAGCAACAGTGAAGCTCTTCACGGCACATATATCTTTCAAGCGCGGTATACGGGGGTGAAATTTTATGCTGTATATTAAACCAGCTATCAATGGGAAAATGAGCACCAGTAACACTTTCCAGCTGTGGAGAATTCCAATGATCAGGGACAGGATAAGGGAGGAAAATGTGGTGTACTTGAACAGTTTCAGGTGACTGGAGATGATTTTTGATCTCTCGGGTGCATTTAACTGGTCTTCTTTGGTGTCAGTTATCTTGTTTAACCCGTAAACCGAGTAGATCACCAGAAAAGTAGCTATTAAAAGTGGGTAAGATAAGGGTACGCCATATAAAGAAAAGGAAAAAAAGGTTTTTAAACAACCGCTGAGGGCTATGAACACTGAACTGGAAGTTAATATAACTAATATTTTAATGATGGATCTATAGGGTGAATGGTTTAGCCTGGTTCTTATGGTATTTAAATAACTGGTTACCCCAGGTAACTGCGTCATAATCATCACTTATCAGGTCTTTATTATTATCATAATCCCCCTGTTCCCGGAATAAACCTAATGATAAGTATTTGTCAGTAACGGTAAACGCAATTTTAACTTCAGGAATAACCCAAAATTTAACCATTTCCTGGGATATGAAACTCTTCAGATATTCCATTTCCTCACTGCTTATACCATCCATGGTCTGGTTAACAATGTCCTGGGTTAATATTAATTCAACTTTGGTACCCTTTTCAATCACCTTCTGGTACATGTCAATGTAATTGAAACGGAAAATGGGTGAAATTCCTTTAATGTACTCCGATTCAGTTAATATTTTTTCGTAGGCATCTTGGGGTTTGAATATTTCCCCGGACTCTGCTTCGATAAGTGTGGAGTTATGGAGATCCCCAATTCTCCTTAAAAGTTCTGGAGGAATACTGCTCAAGTCATGGTTAATCCACAGCCTCCTAAATTTACTGATGGCTGCGTTGGTTTTAATGTCTTCCACGAGATTAATACTTATTATCTTACCAAAGGAAGTTAAAGAATATTTTTCTTCGTTCTTAGTGGTTATTTTCTTTTTTTCAAGGTTACTCAGGTTGTGTGAAAGGGTGGAACTGCTCTGTCCCGTTTCTGATCTTAGTTCAGACATGGTTTTGGAACCTTTGCCCAGGCAGACTAAAATCTGCACCCTTACGGATGAACCAGCAATGTATCTCATCTGATCCTTCGTTTTGGAGTAAACATCAAGGTAATCAATGCTAATATTAAATTCCCCCATGTAATATTTCTTACAATTATAAATGTAATCGTAAGTAGTTAACATTAGGTATTTTATATGACCTTAATATTTGTTCGGGTTCAGGCTGTAATGGTGACTCCCACATGCATCATCAATAGCTAAACTGTATTATCTGTGATAGATTAAGATTTTACAAGTTAAATAAACATTTAGGTGTATAGGTGCAGTAAAATATGTGTTGGAGGCACATACAGGGTAAATAGAGGTCAATCATTTAAAAAGGAAAAAATGGGAAAATGAAGGTTTTAAGTGTATCCGTCTCCACCACAGGCTGGGCAGGATATTTTACCGTCTCCTCCACATTTGGTACAGGTTTTCTTTTCTCCTCCAGTTCCTCCACAGGCCGGGCAGGTTTCGGTATGACAAGCCAGTACCTTCACCATTTGTACAAAGTTGGGGTTGGTGTTACCATTACCATCAATGTATACTTCACCATCACCGCCGCAGGTGGGGCAGGATCCTTTTAACCCACCACTACCTCCACAGCTGGTGCAGGTGAGAACTCCATCTCCTCCGCATTTGGTGCAGGTGACTTTCTGGGCCTGAACCGTCTTTTTGGTTGTGTCCTGAGTCTGTTCTTCACCTCCAGAAGCATTGCCCACAGCAGGGGTGCTTGCTGGAGATTTATCCTGCGTTACAGGTTCATTTACGGGCAATAAAAAATTACAAGCGGTGGCACCACCAATGGCCACAATCATGACTAAAATTCCCACTAAATACTTAGTTTCCATAGATTCCTCTCCTTAGTTACCAATTCAATTTACTTGCAGGGCTTAACACTACAATCTTAGTTATTTGCGTGTCTGACTTTGCAAACTTTAGTTACTCACGTAACTTAACACTACAAACTCAATTTACCTTACCTAACTTAACACAAATATGATTCAACAATATTACTTTATATTATGTACTAACTTAATGACAATAAATAATTTTGGTTGTAAGATTATCAAAAACTACAGACCACTAAAAATAGTCAGATAAGTGAGCAACAATAACCCCACAATATTTGGTAAAATTTAGCATTTACTCGGGGTTAAGGTGTATTAAACATTAACTCTATTTAGGAATCTCTATTGGGAATATTAGCTCTTTAGAGATGATAACTCTTTAAAAAGATTAAAAAAGGATAAAATAGTTTAGGCAATTCTATTCTTCATTAATACTATTATTCTTTATGGCCTGGTAATAATCGCAGATATCCTGTAGGGGACATTCCTCGTGCCGGGGGGATTGGGGGCGGCAAATGGTCTGTCCAAACTGCACCATGAGGTCATTTAATTCAATCCAGTACTCCTTGGGGACAATTTTTTCCAGTTCTACCTCAGTTTCTTCCGGGGTTTTGGTTTTAACCAGGCCCAGACGGTTGCTTATACGGTGCACATGGACATCCACGGGTATGGCTGGCTTCTGGAAACCGTAGACCAGGACACAGTTGGCGGTCTTGCGCCCCACACCGGGTAATTTCAGCAGATTTTTAATATCATCGGGGACCTGGCCTTTAAATTCGTCCAGAAGCTTCTTTGAAACTTCCACAATACGTTGGGCTTTAACCCGGTAGAAACCAGCTGGGCGTATCAGTGGTTCCAGTTGGGTGGGGTCCGCATTGGCGATCTCGGTCATGGTGTGGTACTGGGAGAAAAGCTGGGCAGAGGCCCGGTCAGTGTTTTCATCTCGTGTTCTCTGGGAGAGTATGGTCCTGATGAGAACCCGGTAGGGATCCCCTCCTTCAAATACCCGCAGATCGTATTTCTGCATTAAACTTTCCATAACCAGATCAATACGCTGGTGGAGATCCATGTTCAATACCGTCCCTTTCGTTTTATGAATTACTTTTTAGGAATTGTAATCTTAATCGTGGTAAATCTAACTATATTTCTTCCATAAAATAATTTATCTCCCCTAAAATAATTTGAAGGAATAAAATATGAGAAAAATAAAGGTTTATAGCGGTATCAAATATTACTGGAGAATTTCCAGGAGGGCTTCTACTCCTTCCATAACTCCGTCTCCATCCTGGGCAATAGTGGGGATTACTGGTGCAGCAGAATCAGTATCCAGGTTATCGGAGTTAAGGTCCTGTTTATTGGCGAAAATTACGTAGGGGATATTGAACTGGTCCAGTCGCCCCAGGATTTCCTGGTCAGTGGAGGTTATTCCCTTGCTGTTGTCCACAACCAGTATGGCTCCGTCCAGGCCTTCGGAGACTATCCTCCGCATGAAGCGGAATCTGTCCTGGCCCGGGGTTCCGAAGAAGTGCACTTTTTTACCGTTGATCATGGTGTTACCATAGTCCAGGGCAGTGGTGGTTCCGTTGTACTCAACTTTGGCCCTGTTGTGACAGATCTGTTCTAAGGTAGTGGTTTTTCCTGAGTTATAGGCGCCCAGAACCACTATTTTGGTTTCCTTGTTGTGTCTCATTTTAGCCCACCTGTAAAAAATATTCCAATCCCTTCACTCAATATACAAGTTTCTCCTTAATCAGTGCATAATACCTATCCCGTACAAGTATTAATCAATGAATTTATTTAGTTACTATCCTTTTATTAAACTATCCCTTTATCCCGGGGCCAATTCCCAATGGAAATAAAAAAAATAGTTTAGATGATTTTGATGGGACATCCCAAATCTTCCATCACCTGGGGGAAGTTAGGGAATGAAACTTGGTAGGCCTCGGCCCCTTTAATATGCACTCCACCGGTAAGAAGTCCCACCAGTGTCAGAGACATAACCAGGCGGTGATCAGTGTGGCTTTCCACCACACCGCCGTTTGCTCCTCCGGTGATGGTTAGGCTGTCCCGTTCTTCAGTTACATCTACTCCCAGTTTACCTAATTCCAGGGCCATGGTATGCACCCGGTCAGTTTCCTTGTAACGGGCGTGTTCCACCCCTACAATGTGGGATGTTCCCTGGGCCACTGCTGCCAGGGCAGCCACTGTAGGTAGGAGGTCGGGAGAGTTTTCCAGGTTAACATCAATACTGGTGAGATTGGAGGTGATCTTTCCGGTTGTTTTGTTTTTCGGGGAATCTCCCTTAACTGTAACTCTATCTTCCTGAGCCTTTATATTGGCCCCCATTTTCTCCAGGATGTCCAGAATCATCTTATCACCCTGCTGGGAATCTTTGAATAAATTCAGAACCGTAACTTCCCCACCGGATATGGCGGCAGCACTCATCAGGTACGATGCTGAGGAATAATCACCCTCAATGGTGTAATCCCTAGCCTGGTAGGTTTGCTGGTCCAGGTGGAATTTGTTTTCGGGTTCCTGACCGCACTGAACACCAAATTTTTCCATGATGTCCAGGGTCATCTCCACGTAGGGCCGGCTCTTGAATGCCCCTACCACCTGGAGATCCACCGGGTTATGGGCGTAGGGGGCAGAGAGTAAAATAGATGAGATATACTGAGAGCTCACACTACCTTTGATGTCACTTTTACCTCCGGTAAAACCACCTTTAACTACCACTGGGGGGAGACCGTTACTTTGGGTGGAGTAGGCAGCCACACCCAGCTTCTGGAGAGAATCCAGTAAGTCCTGCATGGGTCTGGTCCTCAGAGAATCATCACCAGTGAGCACACTGCATCCTGGTGCCAGGCTGGTCATGGTGGTTAAAAAGCGAAGAGTGGTGCCACTATTTTCCAGGTTCAAAACATTTTCCGGGGTTTTTAACTCTCCGGCAGTACCCTGAACAGTGCAACCTTCATCTTCAAGTTCAATGTCACACCCCAGAGCTTGGCAGGCCTTCAGGGTGGCTAAGGTGTCAGCAGAGTACAGGGGATCCCTCAGATGGGACTGGCCACGGGCCAGGCAAGCTAAGAGTAAGGCACGGTGGGTGTAACTTTTGGATGGGGGAGCTTTCACCACTCCCATTATTTCGCTGGCTTTTTCTACCTTTAATTCCACCATAATCACCTGTTTTTAATGGGGTAACTGGTTAGATCACCAGTTCAATTACCAGTTCCAGTTCTTCCAGGAGCAGGAGTTCCACTTTTTCCCCGGTGCGTCCCACCAGTTCTTTCCTGGTGGAAACATGATCAGCAGTGACGTGGGATCCTTCCACATCAATGTAACCATCATTTTCCAGGGTGTTGGCTACTTCCTGTGGGTCTTCAGACTGCAGGTACTGCACAATTACCGGGGCCTGGCCCTTGAATTTCGGTCCGATCTGGTCCATGCGGGGGGTTACTTCCACCACTATCTCCCGTACATCGGGTTTTCCCTCGGTAACCATTAACTTCTCAACACGCATGGTGCCCTGTATATCTTCCTGTAATGCCATTAACTGGTTGTAAACTGCAGGAGAACTGGAATATAAAGTGGCAGACTTGAGGGGGGCGTTAAGTGGCATTTTGCGACTGGCTTTAAAGCGTCTTAACTGGCTGATCACTTCGGATCCCAGTTTTCCCATTTCATCTGCTTCTTCATCACAGAGTTTCTCCACCACTTCCGGCCATTTTTCTTGATGAATACTTCTAAATTCTTCCGGTTCATGGTTGTGGCCCAGATAATAATTTACCTCTTCAGTGAAATGGGGGGTGAAGGGGGCCATAAGTTTTAAACAGGTCCTGATAACTGTGTTCAGGGTGTAAAGTGCAGCCTGTTTTGATTCTCCCTCATCATCAGTGTACAATCTGTATTTAACTGCTTCAATGTAATCATCACAGAAGTCATGCCAGATGTAGGCCTGTATGCGGTTACGGGCCTGGGCGAAGTTGTACTCCTCCATGGCCTGGGTGATCTCGGCCACCAATCGGTTTAAACCAGAGAGTATCCATTTATCCAGTGGTTTTAGACTTTCCAGTTTGATTTCTTCATTATTGTAACCGGCCAGGTGCATGTTCACGAACCGGAAGGCGTTCCAGAATTTCCTGAGGAATTTGTAGCCGTGCTGCACATCCTTCCAGGCGAAGGGAACATCGGAGCCTGGGACGCTGTTGGCGGCCCACAGACGCAGGGCATCGGCACCGTACTCTGCCACCACATCTTCGGGGGCAATGACGTTTCCCCTTGATTTACTCATTTTATGACCGTCTTCTCCAAATACCATTCCGTTAACCACTACATTCTGGAAGGGTGCTTCTCCAGTAAGGGCTAGAGACCTTAATATAGTGTAAAATGCCCAGGTTCGTATGATATCGTGTCCTTGCTGACGGATGGTGGCCGGGAAGAGGTCTTTGTACTCTGGGGAGGGCCAACCAGCAATCACCAGTGGGGTGATGGAACTGTCCATCCAGGTATCCAGTACATCAACTTCACCTTCAAACTCAGTGCTTCCACACTTACAGGGAGTGGAAGGTTGGGTTTGGGTGGGATCGATGGGTAATTCATCTTCGGAGGGTAACATTACCTCTCCACAACTTTTACAGTACCATACTGGTATGGGGGTGGCGAATATCCTCTGCCTGCTGATGCACCAGTCCCAGTCCATGTTACCGGTCCAGTTTAAAAGACGGGTTTTCATATGCTCGGGCATCCAGTCCATGTTCTCGGCAGCTTCCTCTATCTGGCTGTTGAGTTCTTTGACTGCCACGAACCACTGTTTTTTAACCAGGATTTCAATGGGTGTTTTGCATCTCCAGCACAGGCCCACATTCTGGTCTACCTTCTCCTTACGGGTGAGGTATCCCTCTTTATCCAGGTCTTCTACTATGGCCTGTTTACACTCCTGGAGGGTGAGTCCGGCGTATTTGCCACAGACATCCTGCATTATTCCCTGTTCATTGATGGCCTCGATAATGTCCAGGTTGTAGCGGTTAACCCACATTACGTCGGTTTTATCCCCGAAGGTACAGATCATAACTGCCCCGGTACCAAATTCCGGATCCACTTCTCGGTCGGTGATGATCTCCACTTCCCGGTCAAAGAGGGGTACCTTAACCTTTTTGCCAGTGAGGTGCTGGTAACGTTCATCCTCAGGATGCACTACCACTGCTACACATGCTGCCAGTAATTCTGGCCGGGTGGTGGCGATGGGCACACCAGATTCATTACTGCTTGAAGGAAATTCAAGGTAATTGAGGAAGGTTTCATTTTCCTGGTAGTCAACTTCAGCAAAAGCAATGGCAGTTTCACAGCGGGGGCACCAGTTCACCGGGTGCACTGCCCGGTAGATGAGACCATCATGGTACATTTTCAGGAAACTACGCTGGGTCTTTTCCTTGTACTCGGGGGTCATGGTCACGTATTCCCGGTTCCAGTCCTGGGAGTATCCCATGCGTTGCATCTGGGTTTTCATACCCTGGATATTCTCCCGGGTGAGGTCTATGCACATTTCGCGGAATTCATCCCGGGGCACGTCGTTCTTCTTAATGTTGTGGGTTTCCTCCACCTTAACCTCGGTGGGCAGACCGTGACAGTCCCAGCCCTGGGGGAACAGTACGGAGTAGCCCTGCATACGTTTCCAGCGGGCCAGTAAGTCCATGTAAAGCCAGTTGAGAACGTGGCCTATGTGTATGGATCCTGTAGGGTACGGTGGTGGTGTGTCAATTATGTAACGGGGTCGGCTTTCATTGGGGTCGAACTGGTAAAGCTCTGTTTGTTGCCATATCTCTTGCCACTCGATTTCTTTTTCGTGATTGTAGTCCTTAGGAACCTCAACTTCCTTCATCTTCGGTCTCCTCTCCATGCTAAATCATTAGTAAATTCTAAAATCAGCCAAATAGCTAAATTAAATATATATGCTTTCAAGTTAAGTATTGTTATAGTCTATTTAACCAATGGATATAATTAAATCTATAGTTACATATGGTATAAAATTACACTGACACAAAATTGTAACCATGATAATGATACGGTGAGCATAATATGGAAATGCTGTGGTTTTACATAGCTGTTATCCTGGCAATAAGTGATGAGGCGCACAGCCAAATCTTCTGGAAGCTTTTCTTTGATTTCTACGTCTTACTGGCGGGAATGATACAGAAAATAGTAGGATCCAACATTAGAATGTGGATGGTGCACGAAGTTCTGGAAGCCATATTCCACTTCATCCTGTTATCCCTGCTCTTTTTATCCTTGGAAATTGGATTATTAGCAGCAATCATCCACCTGGTTATAGACCTCTACCACGAAGTAGCTGGCCTGGAAATGACATGGTTACAGCACCGTGCCCTGCACTTCACAGTAGAGTCCCTGTTCTTCATCCTGTTTTTAGGCATATAAGGAAAAGGGTATTAAAAAATTTATTTTCATTTATCAAATATCATAAA
>NPID01001605.1_pt1 | contig 30126 bp, 29 predicted proteins | sample 8637491 | NCBI WGS metagenome assembly NPID01 (sample SAMN07420843, study PRJNA396082) | bioreactor metagenome | isolation source: sample BA6 brine-fed electro-methanogenic bioreactor BA | place: Japan: Kochi | collected 2016-06-14 | reverse complement strand
ATTCACGCTGAACCAAAACAGAACAACCTCGCCGTAGCTGAAAGACAGGTTAATTCCGGCGGACTGGACCTGCAGAGAAACGAACATTTCGAGCTTGCGCAACAAAGCGTTGACATCGATGAGGCTTTGCTCAAAATCGTAAAAAGAGGTACTGAGAAAACCAGTGATGAACTTATCGAGCCGAGCGATCTCGTCTTCCATGATTTCGGTGAACTCGACCAGGCTCCCCTCATGCCCATAGCGGCTTTTCAGATAAACCACTGCCCCTTTGATGGCATTAAGAGGATTGCGGACTCCGTGAGAGAGGATGGAAGCCATCTTACCGATGTCGATGAGCTGTCGGGACTGTTCGAGCTGATTGGAATAGGAACAGCCGTCAAAGCCCTCAATACAGACCCGGGCCCCTGTGACTTGGAGGGTAGCGTCGAACTCGGGATGGATGCTGACGTTGGCGGTGAATGCCTCAAAGGGGCAGCCGAAACGGTAATTGTCTAAGTAGAGGGATTCACCGGTTTTCAGCACAATCATGACGGCATCGCTGTCTGCATGCAGAATGCGGGGCAGGACGTCATAATACCCGGCACCCTGCAGGTGGCCTGGAAAGCCGGTGCGGTGTTTTTTCAGTTCATCATTGCAGGAGACGATCCGCAGGCATTCATCAACAGCAAATTCAAATACGAGCATGACATTAAAGCCTGTCGATTTTATTTACATTCAATACGAAGGTCATCCCCGCAGCTCGGAAAAACGGATCGGCCGAGCAGGATGTTTACCTTAGTAGACCCCCATAGGAATACCAAACCCGAAAGGCAAAATCAACAGCTACTCATAATGCGAAAAATTAAAAAACAGAAGAGTGGTTCCATTGGGGGGGGGTATTAATTCTGCGGGAGAGCGCTGCCCAGGTCTAAAACAGGAGAATGCCTGCCTGTAAACTTTTCCGTCAAGCACCGAAACAGCAAAGGCGGTACCTGGGCACCGCCTTTGCTTTAACTCATTTGACGCGTTGGGTCTATCAGGCTTTTTTCTTGCTCTTGAGGTAAGCCAAACCGATTAGGCCGAAACCGAGGAGGAGCAGAGTGCCGGGCTCGGGGACGGGAGCAGTGGAACCACCATCACCACCGCCCCCAGTATCCCAGGCCTGCCAGGACTGTCCCCAAATTTGCCCTTCATTCCAAAGAGAAGCACTGATTAACGCTGCATTGTTAAGCCTGACATCCATCAAACTGAACCGCAACACTCCACCCGCCCCCAGCGGTGTCCCAGCCTGAGCAATTTCGTACTTGTTCCCGCTTGAGGAAGTTGAAAGGGCTATCGACCAATCAATTGGGTTGATGCCAGAGACAGCCCCAAGACTTACGAAAACATCGGACTCAAACTCAAGACTTAATTGATTCATCTCTGCTGTATTGTCAGCAGTTATAACTTTAAAGAAGTAATCCACCTGGGAAAAGGTTGTTGTTCCATCCAAATTATCCGTCCGGATGCCGACAAAGGGATTTACGAAACCCTCCACCTCAAGGTTGGGATAGGCCATAGCGCCCTGGGCCATCAAAAGACCCAAAAGCAGTGTCAGAACAAAAATCCCAATACGCTCTTTCATTTAAATCCTCCTTTATAAAATTTTGTTGAATTTGTACGCCATTTAATTTCGCAGCCTATAAATGGAGGAGCAGCAATACTTGTGCCATTACCATAAGTAGTTAACTTCATGTGTTTTTCGGAAACAAAAGCTATCCAGGGACCCACCATGTAAAATTATTCGACAAGCCTATTGGACCCTCCAAAGGAATCTACCGACCTCACCAAATGCCGATTTACCGAAAAGAACCTCTGACTAAAACTTAGGTTGCACATAAAGCCACTTTATGTTAAGAATCTTGTCATTTCCAGTCTTTAATTAATTTTCTTTCCTGGGAGGCAAAAATGAAAAAAGCAAAATCGATCCAGCCCCTGCTCATGTTGCTATTCTTGCTCATGACGCAAAATGCCAACGCGCTTACATCAGTATTTATCAACGAAATTCACTATGACAATGTGGGCGCCGATACGGGCGAAGGGGTTGAAATCGCCGGTCCGGCCGGCACCAGCCTGTTGGATTGGCAGTTGCTTTTTTACAACGGCAACAACGGCGATAATTACCATGCGGAAGCTTTTGGCGCGGGATACGTGATCCCAGACCTGGGCAATGGCTTTGGCACGCTGGTGGTGGACAAGAATGGAATTCAGAATGGCCCCATGGATGGAATCGCCTTGATCAATGACCTCGGCGTGGTGATGCAGTTTTTAAGTTATGAGGGTATTTTTGTTCCCACGGCAGGTCCGGCCAAGGGCCAGGCGAGCACCGACATAGGCGTCAGTGAAACCAGTTCCACCCCCGCAGGCTATTCCTTGCAACTAACGGGAATCGGTTCCTATTATGAAGACTTCACCTGGACCACCGGGTCGTCAAATACTTTCGGCCAGTTCAACACCAACCAGAGCTTCGAAAGACCGCCCGTCCCCACTCCGGAACCCGCGACTCTTCTGCTGCTTGGAATCGGCCTGTTCCCTTTAATCTGCTACAAAATAAAGAGAAAAAATTAAAAAGCCTCACCTGAACAGCGTCGACTTTTTTTACACCTTCTTGCCCGGACCAATGCTTCCAATTAAATAAACGTTTCAAATCAGCGACTTGTCTACTTGGTACAACTATTGAATATCCCTTTCTAACTCAATGGAAATGGCCACAAAGGCCTTCCCGGGCAGCGCTAATTTTCACAATTTTATAAAAAGGGAGATCGCATGAAAAAACTTTCTGTTTTCTTATGCACCCTGGCTATTTGCTTCGCAATGGCTTCAGGAGTTGGGGCGGTCCCCATAACCTTCACAGATACAACGACCTTCTCCTCCACCGGGACAACTCCCAACGTTGATTTGATCAACTTTGGGGGCTCTTGGGCCAATAAGCTGGAACATCAGGGGGACTGGATTTTCTGGACCCATAATTTCACTTTTGAGCCAGCAGCAGAAGAAGTTCTGTCCGGCGAGCTCACGGTCTACCTGAGAGACGACAACGATTATGTATGGAATTGGCGCAGGGGATGGAGTCTGGATTACGACGACAAGTTGAAAGAGTATGGATTGATCTGGCTGGAAGACGGTACCCTGGCGGCCGGGGAAGTCGACACCACTAATTACGATTTTTCGGTTTCGGCCAACGCGCTGGAAGACGGAACTTTTTCAATCATGCTGGTATCTTTGTGCGGTGATTTCTATATTGACCAATCCGATCTGAAGATCACTTATGAACCGGTTCCCGAAACAGCTCCCGTTCCTGAACCTTCGTCAATCCTGCTTATCGGTACAGGCTTGGCTGGCTTGGTGGTCTCGAGGAGAAGATCAAAAAGAACCTAAAGCATGATGTAACTATTCAGCTGTTGTCATAAAGGCCAAACCGTCTGGTCCCGACCCGACGTTCTCCAAGATTTGGGCCATACTGAATGGTTACAAACGGATTGGGGTCGGTCATCAAAGGAACCTATGGCAAAAGGCAGAGCCCAAACGGCTCTGCCTTTTCATTTGCCGGTAAACATCCCTGAATCGGTCAGCAGCTCACAACCTCCGCGAACACCTGGACCACCCGGGGATCATAGAACGTCCCAGTTCTCTCACGAATCTCTTTCAAGGCCTCATCAGAAGAGATCGCCTTGCGGTACGGCCGCTCTTCGGTCATGGCGCAGTAGGCGTCCACCACGGCCAGCGCCCGGGCCAGAAGAGGAATATCCTCTCCATGCAGGCCATCCGGATACCCGGTCCCGTCGAACTTTTCATGGTGATGCAGGATAGTTTTGCGGACCTCTTCGGAAAACTCGATATCCCCGAGAAGTTCGAGAGTAGTAAAGGGGTGGCTTTTCAGGGTACGGGACTCGGCCTGGGAGAGCGTGTTTTTCTTGTTGAGCAGGTTTTTGTCGAGCAACATCAACCCCAGATCGTAGACCATGGAGACAAACAGGGCGAGCTCTGTTTCTTTTTCCGTCGCACCCAGTTCATTGAGGACGGCGACCATCAGTTCGGCATGACGGCTATCCTTTTTGGGGTAGCGGCTTTCGGCGCTGAGAAGGGTGTCAAGAGACCCGACGATCTGTCGCAGGTCTCCGCCCTGTCTGGCTTCCCGCTGCACCCGCTCTATGAACCGCGAGATCCGCTCGCCCATGGCAGTGGCCATCCGAAGATCGCGTTCGGTGAAGGGGCCCTCGGTTTTCTTATTGTTCAGGTTGAGAACGCCAATGACCTGGTCACCGATTTTGAGCGGGAGGGATATCAACGATTTGGAATTGTACTGACGGTCGAGGTTCTTCTGCCCGAAACGGGGATCGGTCTCGATGTCTTCGATCAGCAAGGGTTTGCCCTCGGAGGCGACCCAGCCGGCAATTCGATCCCCTGGCTTGATTCGAGTGTTGCGGATGACTTCGTCTTCGAGGCCGCGAGCGCCGTTGATGACCAGATCCCCTGTGAGCTCGTCGCTGAGCATGAGTGAGCAGGTATCGACCCTGAGCAGCTCGGCGGTGAATTCGGCAATCCGGTCCATGGTCATGGAAAGGGCGGCCTCGGATCTTTGCCGTTTGACCTTGGGTATCAGCAGGGTGACCCTGAACCCGCCGTCACGGTTTTCGGCAAACACCCGCCAGCCGTGAACTTCAGCGGCCTTGCGGGCAAGATACAGCTTGAGGCTCGGTTCGGCCTTGTCGGCACTGAACATGTTTTTCGAGGTGAAAAATTCATCCACCACCCGTTCGGGCAAGGGACTGCTGCATCTGATCACCACTTCGAGCAGATCGTTATTAAGGGCGGTCAGGTCAATATCGCCCCTCTGGGGCAGATGATAGATGATCCCCTCGAGCAGGTTGAGAAACATCTGGTTCACGAGGATTTTGTCACCGACGATGTCAGGGATTTCCTCGATGATGTTTTGCTTAATATTCAGTTTTTTTCTGGTCAGGACCTGCCTTACCAAGGCGGACCTCAGGACGTCCCGAAGCACTTTCCCAAGGCTGAAAACGGTTTTGCGCATGACCCGGCTTTCATCCCCAAGCCGCAAATAGTCGAGCTGCCTTTCCACGATGGCGATCTGCTTGTCGGTTTCACTTTCAATGATGTCGTGAAATTCCCGAACCCCGGCGGGAAGCTTCAAGTCGGATTTTTTCAGGTAATAGACGGCTCCCTTGACCGAGTTGAGGGGGGTGCGAAGTTCGTGGGACACGCGTGTGAGAAAGTCGGTTCGGGAAAGATCCATTGAGATCAGCTTGCGATTGATCTCCTCGGCTTCAGCGTTTTTTTCCCTGAACCGCTTGACCAGAAAAGCATTTTTCAGGGCCAGGGCGGCCTGACCGGCCGCCACCTTGATAAGGGCGAACTCGTTTTCGGTGAAAGGGCGACCGTCTTTTCGGTCGTTGATGTTAAGGACACCGAGCAGCTCGTCCTTGCCGATGATCGGACAGGAGATGAATGATCGGGTCTTGTAACGATCACGGCGGCTATCCCTGAACCGTTCGTCGCTGTTGATATCTGCGACCAGAACCGGGGTCCTATTCTGCGCCACAATACCGGCGATTCCTTTACCGATTTTGGTGTGGTAGGCTTTGGCAAGTTTATGATCGAGGCCGCGGGCAGCCAGGATATAGAGCTCCTCTTCGCGGCCGACCAGCATCAGGGATCCCTTTTCGGCCTGGGTATGGTTAATGGCGAGATCGAGAATCAGGTAGGAGATGGTACTGACATCATCGGTAGCGATGATGGCATTGGTAATTTCTTCGAGGATGGCCAGTTTCCTCTGGCAGAGATCCTGGCCTTTATCCCTAGTGGTCATAGCTTTCAATAATCCTTTATTAGAAAGATCTGACTCCATCTTAGCAGATAGGCCTGAACAGAGAGATTTTGACGGGTTGGAATTTGCTTTTGCTTTCTGCATGAAAAGGCCTGCATGCCCTGGCATTTCGTTTATTTAGAACAGTGTAGAAGCCTCCACAGTTTTTTAGCAAAAAACACGCCTAGGCAGCAACCATCTGGAATTATAAGCCTTTTCATTATACATTAAGTCAATGTAAAGTTATCCGACAAACTACAAGAGGTTTTTCCGGATTAATTTACCCTGGAAAACCATTTTTAATCATGGCACCATAAGGTATTTTCACCTATCTGAAAACCTGCTGCATCGATACCTTGTCCCGTTTAACGATGTACCGCCCTGGCGGCCTTGCTCCGACCACTTCCAATACGGGAGATTCAATTTGAACCAGTCAGCCCTGTTTCGTGTCCTGCCCTTTGCCCTGTTCATGGTCTTCATCGGCGTGAATGAACTGGCCCGCTACCTTCGAAACAGGGATCTTATCGCGTTTGAGGATGAGACGCTTTATTTTTTATATCCCATCAAGGCAGCCCTGGTCGTACTGGTCCTGGCCCTTCTGTGGAAACATTTCGAGGAAATCCGCTGGGGTGACCTGGCCAGAATGCCCCACACCTTTGCCAGCATTCTGTCAGGCCTCATCATTTTTGTACTTTGGATCAACATGGACTGGAGCTTCGGCGGGCAGGAAAAGCCTGTCGGGTTCAATCCGGAGATATTCGATTCAGAGACGGTGAGAACCGGCATGATCGCGGTGCGTATGGCTGGCGCGGCACTGGTCGTGCCGGTGATGGAAGAACTTTTCTGGCGATCTTTTCTTTTACGTTATGTCGTCAACAGCGACTTTGCCAAGGTGCGGATCGGCACGTTCACCTGGCCATCCTTCCTGATCACGGTGGTCCTTTTCGGGGTTGAGCACCACTACGTCTTGGCCGGCATGATTGCAGGGGCTGCGTTCAATCTGCTGCTCTACTACACACGCAGCATTGCCCAGTGCATTCTCTCCCATGCCGTGGCGAACCTGGCTTTAGGGATCTACGTACTACTGTCGGGACAGTGGCGGTTCTGGTAACGCAATTTGCCCCCAAGGGCCCTGAGAACCGGCTGCTGACAACAAAAAAAGGGAACAGGTCTTGCCGACCAACTCCCTGTTGCAATAAAAGTGGTGCCCGGGACGGGAATCGAACCCGTACAGCCATACGGCCGAGGGATTTTAAGTCCCTTGCGTCTGCCAGTTCCGCCACCCGGGCAGGCAGGGGTTATTATTAGTCCATTTTTTCCCCGGGTGTCAACGCAAAAGGCCTTAAATCAGAGCGATTCTGTCAAGAAGGTGGAAACCAAAAGGAAGGGCTGACACGGTGGCCCTAATTTCGCGGCGGGCCACTTTTTCAGCCCCTGGCGCCAGGGCCCTTTATTCGAAAAACCGGATTTCCGCCTCTCTAGCCAGCAGCCCATGCTTGTGGGCCAGCTTGAAGAAAAGCCGCAACCCGGCCAGATGCTCTTCGTTAAGATCGTAGGACATGCAGCGCCAGTAATCCACCAGCCCCCTCTGCCCCATCCAGGCCTTTTCAGGAACCGAATCAGCCAGCTCAGCCAGGGAGGAAAAAGCCCTGGCGCGGGCGTACCCCAACTGGGCCAGCAGTGATCTAATCTGCGGCCCTTTCTCGCGAGCCGAATCCCGGCGCAGGATCCAGAGTGCGAAGACAAAAGGCAGACCGGTAAATCGATACCACAATTCGCCAAGATCGTAAATGCGGCAGCCGGTCCGGTTTTCAAGGGCGGCTTTCAGGGCTCGGTCACCGATCAGCAGAGCCGCACCGCCCGCACCGATAACCTCCTCGACCGGCCGGTCGGAGACCAGACAAACGACGTCCTTTAGCTGGAGATATTCGCGCAGAAGGATCTTGAGCAGGTTGACCGAGGTCGCTGATTCGCCGGTCAAGGCGATCTTCCGGCCCTCAAGTTCTTCAATGGGGCATGACGAAAACAGCAGGACGCTTTTTACCGGTCCCCAGGAGCTGATGGAATGACCAGGCAGCAACAGATAGTCTTGCCAGTTGCGGGCATACTCAAAAGAAGAGGACGGGCTGACGTCAATGGTCCCGCTGGCGAGCAGTTGATTCAGATAGGCGGGGACACCGGGCACGATGCGCATCTTAAAGCCGGCCTGGGGCAGGTAGTGGAAAAACGGCGCGCAATTGATGTAGGTAATATGGCCGAGAGCGAGAGTCATTTCAGTTCATCTGCAACAGAGAATCCGTACCATCAAGATCTAGCGGACCTGAGATGTGAATCCCCTCGGTTTCGAGAAGCAGGCCGCTGACCCGCAGGTATTCGGTAATCGCCTTGTTGTAATCGGCCAGGGCAGCGATCTGATCGGTCCGCGCCAAGGCCAGATCCTCTTCCCCCTCCAGAACCTGGCGGGTGGTGGCTAATCCAACCTCCTTGCGCTTGAGAAGCATGCGCAATTTTTCCTCGGCGAGCTCCCTGCCCCGTTGCGCCACCTCGATTTTTTTGCTGCTGACCTCCAGCAGACGGATTGCCGCACGGATTTCAGTCCGGATCTCTTCCCTGAGTTGACCGAGACGGGCATGGAGCCCTTTAAGCTGCAATCCTGCCCGCTTGTATTCATTGCGCGCTTCTCGATTGCCCAGGGGGTAGGAAATGGCCACCCCAACCTCCCAGTTGCGAAAATCGTTGGATGCGATATCATCCAGATCGTCGCTGTATTCCTCACCCAGCCCCTTGTGGGAATAGCTGGCTGAAAAATCCAGTGCGGGCAGCAGCTGATTGCGTATAACCCGACGTTCGAGATTCAGCCGTTCAATCTCCTTGATCCGTCGCAGCAAGTCCGGCCGTTTTTCCAATGCCGATTGAAATCCGTGATTTTCACTGGCGTCAACCATCGGCTCACCGAGAACACCCGCCTTCACCTGCAGATCATCGGGGATATTCAGCAGCACGGAAAGATTATCGAGAGAATCGCGGTATTCCCGCTCGGCATCGAGCAGTTCGCGCTCGCGGGCCTTCAAGCCGACTTCCGCCTCAAGAACTTCAACCGGGGGGAGCACACCGGCATCGACGCGGGCCTGATTTTCTTCCAAGACCTTCGCCGCCAGCGCCACGGAGGTTTGCCGGTAGACAAGATTGTCCCGAAACTGCAACACATCGAAATAGGCGTCGCGGACGCTGGCCACCAGCTGAAATGCCTGCTCACGCAGATCCTCCACCGCTGCTTCACGGTCCTTGGCAGCGAACAGAATCTGCTGTTCGGTTACCGTGCGGCCGAAATTTTTAAGGAGTGGCTGAATCAGGGTAAACTTGAGTTCGCTGATATAGGATGGATCGATATTGGGAGGCGGATTGCTGCGCTGACGGCGGTTGACGAATTCAACGCTCAGATCCGTCCCCCAGGGAAGTTTCTGTCCGAGAGAAAAATTGAAGTTCCTGAATTCGACTTCACTCCGGTCGGGACCGAACCCCTGGAAATTGAGACGCTCCCGGTTATCGCCTACCCCAAGAAAAACCTCGAGCTTCGGATCGTAGATGCCATATCCCTTGCGCACCAGGGCTTCGCTGGCGCGAGTATCCAAAACCTGAGCCCGCAGGTCGAGATTGCGCTCCAGGGCAATGCGCTCGGCGGCCACCAGATCGACCGTTGCGGCCGCCGCGAAAACCGGGACCGACAGGCACAGCACAGCCAAGACAAGGGTTCGTTTCAGATTCATAATCCTCAACTCATTGGGAAAAACGGCATTAACTTACACCATTAGCGGCGGTCAGTTCAAGGCAGAAGAACCAGCGGTGGATATATCCCGCAACCGGAAAATTAAAAGGCGGAGGGACCTGCCTCCGCCTGGAAGTCAAAAAAATTTTCGGCGGCTGGCCCTGTCATTCAAAATCAATCCGCTGAATATCAAGGGCCCGAATACGGAAAGACCCATAGCCGGTGTGCCCATAAAAATAAGATCCCTTCCGAAGTTGAAGCTTCACGGTTTCGCCAGACTTCAACTGCAACTCGGCCGGAACCTGCTTTCCCTCGGCCGTACCGAAAACCACCGTCTGAATCTGACTGAACGGGACGTTGAAGGTTCCGCGCCCGCGTTGCCCGCTCATCAAAACCTTGCCATCCAGCGAAAAGCGATTCAAGGCGACCGAAACATCGTCCCGGTCGAGCAACTGCACCGCGAAATTTTCTTCAGGTTCGGGGATAGCCCCCTCCGGCTTGCCGCCGAGATCCCCCATGCCCGTGAGAACCAAGCCGAAAAAAAGCAACCATGCGCTGAAAAAGATCTTTCTCATTGCTCTCTCCTGTTGGCAAATGTCCCAAGCATATCACCGGAAGCGGCGCTGGCAATTCTCCTGGTCCCATTCGACCCGTTGACCAGCCGGCGGCAAACTTCCGGCGCCGAAGATATCCATTAGATTCCAGTCGCCGGTCGTGGGACCGGAGGGGACATAAAATCCCTCAAAGAACTCAGGGCCGGGAAAAACCCGGCCCCTGAGACATGAAATTACCCCTCGCAGGAACGCGAGTATTCGTTATACCCGACTCCCTGCGTCATGTTGATCGGCCGGGATCAGAGCACGACCCGCTCGAGAAAACCGGTATCCACCTTCCCCTCGATAAATTCCTTGTTGCTCATGATGCGCTGATGGAACGGGATGGTGGTCTTGATCCCCTCTATGATGTACTCATCCAGGGCCCTGGCCATGCGTTTGATGGCGTCCTCCCGGGTTTCGCCATGAACGATGAGCTTGGCGATCATGGAATCGTAGTGAGGCAGCACCCGGTACTGGTCATAAACGGCACTGTCCACCCGGACGCCGAGGCCGCCGGGAGTATGATACCCGTCGATTTTACCGGGGCTGGGAGTGAATTTGAAGGGGTCTTCGGCGTTGATCCGACACTCGATCGCATGCCCGCTGATCTTGATGTCCGATTGCTTGAACCGCAGCGGCAGACCAGCGGCGGAGCGAATCTGTTCTTTGATGATATCCACCCCGGTGATCATCTCGGTGACCGGATGTTCGACCTGGACGCGGGTGTTCATCTCCATGAAGTAGAAGTTGTTGTCCTTGTCGAGGAGAAATTCCATGGTCCCGACACTGGAATAGTTGACGGACCTGGCTGCGGCAACGGCGCACTCGCCCATCTTTTTCCGCAGCGCGGGAGAAAGGACCGGACAGGGGGCTTCTTCGATCAGTTTCTGGTGGCGCCGCTGAATCGAGCAGTCGCGCTCGCCCAGATGTATGACGTTGCCGTGCTTGTCGGCCATGATCTGGATTTCGACGTGGCGCGGGCGTTCGCAGAACTTTTCGATATAGACATCGGGATTGCCGAAACCGGCCTGGGCTTCGGAACGGGCGGCGGCAAACGCATTGCCAAGGGAAGCTGGCGAATGAACCACCTTCATGCCACGCCCCCCGCCGCCGGCGGTCGCCTTGATGATGACCGGATAGCCGATCTCGCCGGCGACCTTTTTGGCCTCCTCGACGTTTTTCACCCCTTCGGTGGTTCCGGGAAGGATCGGCACTCCCGCTTCGATAACGGTCTGGCGGGCCCTGATCTTGTCGCCCATCAGCCGCATGTTTTCAGGGGTGGGACCGATAAATGTCAGCCCGCAGTTGGCGCAGATTTCGGCGAATTCGGCATTTTCGGAAAGAAAGCCATAACCCGGATGGATAGCATCGGCATCGGCAACCTCGGCCGCGCTGATAATGGCTTTCATGTTGAGGTAGCTCTTGGCGCTGGGGGCCGGGCCGATACAGATACTTTCGTCGGCCAGTTTGACGTGCAGCGCCTCGCTGTCGGCATCGGAATGCACGGCTACCGTCTTGATATCGAGCTCTTTGCAGGCCCGGATGATGCGCAACGCGATTTCACCGCGGTTGGCGATCAGGATTTTATGAAACATGAATATCGAGCTCCTGTAAGGGCGAGTGACGAATGAATCCTGGGTGATGAGTGAAGGATGGCCGAAACGGGGAAGCTGATCCGGTCCACCAGGCACCGATCACGGCCGTTTACAGCCGCTCAACCACAAACAGCGCGTCACCGAATTCGACGGCCTGGGCGTTTTCCTTTGAAATCTCGACGATTTTGCACTTGAACTCGGCCTCGATTTCGTTCATCAGCTTCATGGCCTCGACGATGCAGAGGACCTGACCCTTCTCAACAATGGAGCCGACCTCGACATAGGGGTCGGAATCCGGGGAAGGAGCCCGGTAGAAGGTGCCGACAATGGGCGAGGGAATGGTTTCGTACTTATCACTGGCGGCGGCCGTCGCCGCGGCTTCGCCGGCAGCGGCAGGGGCAGCCGCGGGAGCGGCGGCGACGGGGGGGGCTGCGGGGGCAACAGGCGGGGCCAGGTAATGCTGGGGAGCGGCGACATGGACGATCTCCTGCTCCTTGCCACGCTTGATGACGATTTTTTCGTCAGCGTTTTCCATTTCGAACTCGGTGATATCGGTTTCGGTCACCATTTTGATGAGGGATTTGATGTCTTTGATATCCATTAGATAAGTCCTCCTGAAGACTGTTTACCATTCCGGGCGACTGGCAGAGCGATCGCGATCCCCCCGCCAGCAAACAGCCCGCTATCCCCCGAATCGAGGGGAACTATTTCTACGTGATTTATATTGCCAATGTCTGGAATTTTTTGGGAATGCGAGTCAATTGCCGGTTCCCCTGGGCGGTCACCAGAACCATGTCCTCGATCCGGACACCGCCCAGATCGGGGACGTAAATGCCGGGTTCCACAGTGATCACCATCCCCTCCTCGGCAATGACTTCGGAGCGCGTGGAAACCACCGGATATTCATGCACCTCGAGCCCGACCCCATGGCCGAGCCCGTGGCCGAAGTAGTCGCCGTAGCCTTTTTCGGCGATGAACTGACGGGCGGTTGCATCGACATCGCGCAGCGCGACACCAGGAGCTACCTGAGCCATCGCCCGGTCATGGGCCTCGAGAACAATATCGAATATTTCCCTCAGGCGGGGTTCCACCTCGCCAACGGCCAAGGTAACGGTTTCATCCGAATGGTAACCGGCAAAACGGGTGCCAAAATCGAGGGTAACCAGTTCGCCCTGGCAGATTTCCTTGTCCGAAGCGACACCATGGGGCAGCGCGCCTCGCTTGCCTGAGGCGACGATGAAATCGAAGGCCTTTTCCTCACCACCGCGGCTTTTCATGGCAAATTCAAGAGCCAGGGCAATCTCTCTTTCGCGGGCCCCGGGTTGGATCAGGGGCAGAATTTCCGCGAACGCCTCCGCCGAGATACGAGCGGCTTCTTCGAGAGCCTCAACTTCCTCGGCTGTCTTGAGGCCCCGCAGAGATTTCAATTCGGAGGTAAGAGGAACCCACTCGATTCGGTCAGCCGATTTTTCACGAAGCTCTTCGACCACTGCAAAGGGGACGGTTTCGGCTTCAAATCCCACTTTTCTAAAACCGCTTTCCTGCAGGCAGGAAACAATGCCGTCCAGTTTGAGTCGATACTCCCTGATCGTTCCAGCCGCCACCTGGTTTCGGGCCTGAGTGGTGTAGCGTGCATCGGTCAAAAAGGCGCTGGTTTCCCCGCTGACCACCAATGCGCCATCGGTACCGGTAAACCGGCACAGGTAGCGAATGTTGGGCAGATACAGAAAGACAATTGCATCCAGCCCGCTCCGTTCAAGGAGATTGAAAACCAGAGGTGCCCTGTCTTTTAGCATAAATATTTTTTACCCTCAATTATTAAGATTTTAATTTGTTTAAAATTCCCTGCAAGGCCAGCAGATAGCCTGCAGAACCGAACCCGCAAATCTGACCGATCGCTACGGGTGCGATATAAGAATGGGCGCGAAAGGCCTCGCGAGAGTGAATGTTGGTAAGGTGAACTTCAACGGTAGGAATGGCTACGGCACAGAGAGCGTCACGAAGGGCGATGCTGGTATGGGTATAGGCACCGGGGTTGATAATGATGCCGGCCACCGCATCCCGGTGGGCCAGGTGAATGCGGTCAATCAGCGCGCCTTCGTGATTGGACTGAAAGCAGATAACCTTCGCCCCGAGGTCCCGGCCTGTTTCAGCGAGCCTGCGATTGATGTCCGCCAGGGTTTCGGTACCATAGATGTCGGGTTCGCGGCTGCCCAGAAGGTTGAGATTCGGACCATGCAGGACGAGAATTTCCATGATTTTTCTTCTTTCAGGCCAGGGCTTCGCGCAGGGTGGGGGCCTCTTTCATAAGCAGGTAGCGGGCCTTGCCGAAATTCCCATCATGCCGAAGCGTCATGGCAACGAAATACTCTTCGGAAAGGGTCCGAATGACAACATGAAAACGCTCGGTCCGGATGGAAACCTCTTCCATGAAGCCGGTGTTGAGAATTTCAGCGGTTTTTTTTATTTCCTTCAGGATATTGGCGTATTCGACTGCCATCAGTGGCAGATCCACCCCTTCGCAGGGCTCAAAATACTGTTCGACGGCAATTCCGTCATAGCCCATCAGAACGGCGCCGATCCCGCCACCGGTTCCCTCTACGATATGCTTCAAAATGGCGTTAAACATGCGCCCTCCCCTTGCGAATCGACCCGAGCCAGCGAGTCAGAATGGCGATCTGGGCCCTGGCCACCCGTGCCTGGTCCGGTTTCTCGGCTATCGGTTCCGAAGCAGGCTTCGCCATCGTGAGCTCCTCCTTAACCGACCCGATTTCGGGGAATCGCTGGAAGATATCCGCGGCAGCCTGAGCCTCCAGGGCCTCGGCGGCGGCCTCTTCGCTTTCAATCTGCTTTTTCAACGCGACCAGGCGCCCCCTGATCTCCGAGTTGTGCGGATCCGCCTTGAGAAGATCGCGGTAGACCTTCAGGGCCCGCCGGGGAAATCCCTGCTTGATGTAAATATCGGCGATGGTCGCCGTGGTAATCGGATCGACGGGCCCATCGTCGAGTTCGTCATCAAGCTGCTGGCCGGTCTCCGGCACCGGAGGCTGAACAGGCTCGATCGGCGCCTCCGAGGCGACTCCCAGCGCCTCGTGCATTTTCTTTATCGCGGGATCATCGGGACTGAGCGCGGCAGCATGCGTCACCAGTTCCCGCGCCCTTTTCGCCTGCCCCTTTCGCATCAAGACCCTGGCGAGGCTTTTCAGCGCGATCAGGCTGTCGCCGTCTATTTCGAGGGCCTTTTCCAGGGCGGCAATCCCCTGTTGGATATCACCGCGCTGAGCATGAATGCGCCCCAGCGCCGTATATCCCGGACTGAACCTGGGCAGCGCCCGAAGCCCCTGCCGGACTATCTCCAGAGCATCATCCAGCAGGCCCATCTGCCGGTAGGTTTCGGCAAGCGGAACAAAAACGGTAGACTTGGGATCTTTGCTGAGAATTTCGGTGTAGCCGGCGATTTTGGCCAATAACGAAACTTCGGATTGCTTTTCGGGCATGAGTCCACCTTCTCTTCGAGGTCAAGAGGCCAGAACAGCGGCGAAAAGTCGTTTCGGATCATCAATCGCCCTGACTTCACAATCCCCGATGCCGCGGTTCAGCACCAGGTGGAGCGCTCCTTCCTTGACTTTTTTGTCGCGCCCCATGGCTGCCAGATAATCATCGAGAGGAAAGGGCGGCGGATCGACGGGAAGCTGGAATGAGATCAAGAGCGACTTTATTTTGGAAAATTGGTCCTTGGTGCACAGGCCCAATTCGCAGGAAATTCCGGCAGCGACAACCATGCCGATGGCCACGGCCTCACCGTGGCGAAACTGGCCATAACCGGCCAGGGTTTCCACCGCATGGCCAAAAGTATGTCCGTAATTAAGAATGGCCCGCAAAGAGCTCTCTTTTTCGTCAATTTCTACAACATCCGCCTTAATTTGGCAAGATTTCATTACCGCGCGGGTCATAGCGGAGTGATCCCGATCGTTCAGTTGCTGCCGGTGGCTGATCATCCAGTTGAAAAACGGTTCGTCACGGATGATGCCGTACTTGACCACTTCGGCAATCCCTGCGGCAAATTCCCTGCCCGGCAGGCGATCCAGGGTGCTTACATCGATATGAACATGACGGGGCTGATAAAAAGCGCCGATCAGGTTTTTCCCCAGCGGGTGATTAATGGCGGTTTTGCCTCCCACCGAACTGTCGACCTGCGCCAGCAAGGTGGTCGGAACCTGCACGAAGGGAACGCCCCGCAGGTAGGTTGCCGCTGCGAAGCCGACGATATCACCGACAACCCCGCCGCCAAGGGCCACCAGACCGCAGGAACGGTCATACCCCCCCTTGATCAGGGCATCGTAAATCGACATCAGCGAGGCAACGTTTTTGTGCTCCTCGCCATCGGGAATGGTGATCATTGAAACGGCATAACCGCTTCCGGCCAAGGCCTGCATAAGTTTCCGCCCGAACAGGTCAGCCACGGTGGGATTGCTGACGACAGCGACTTTACGGGGAAAAACGACCTGGTCGAGGGCCTCGCCGAGCTGGTCGAGAATCCCGTCTCCAACCCAGATGGGGTAGGTTCGATCACCAAGGCCTACGGTTATTTTTTCGGACATCTGCAACTCCATTCCGTCACGGCTTTCAAGACTCGTCGGGCGACTGATTCCGCGTCACCCTGCTCGGCATTGACGATTATATCGGCCTGCTGGTAGAGCTCCAGGCGACTCTCCCAGAGCGACCGAATCGGCTCCCAACCATGCTCAGCCCTGGCCAGGGGTCGGCCGCTGGACTCGGCCAGCCTTTCAACGAGGCGCGGCCAACCGACATTCAGGAAAACAACCGGTCCCAAACGGCGCATACTCTTCCAGTTTTCCGGCCGGCCGACGACTCCCCCGCCGGTGGCGATAACCGCCGGCCGGGTAATTGCAAGCTCACCCAGAATGGTCGCCTCGAAGTCCCGGAATGCACGTTCGCCCTGCTGGTCAAAAATCTCCGGAATGGAGCGCCCGGCGGCTCTGACGATCACCTCATCGAGATCGACAAAGTGGTAACCGGCGAGTCGCTCGATTTCGCGCCCTACAGAGGTTTTTCCGGCGCCCATGAAGCCTACTAGGACAATGCTGTTGTTTTTACTCATACTGAAACATAGACAAAGGGAGAAGAACTGAACCAAGCATCCGTCCAAGTTAATCCATAAAAAAGGACAGGTTCAACCTGTCCTTTTTTATCTTAGCGGAACGATTCTGATTTCGCTACCGAATCATTGCACGATTCGTGGGGTGATGAAGATCAGCAACTCCCCCCGGGTGCTGGTAACGTTGGACGATTTGAACAAATGGCCGAGGATGGGGATATCCATCAGGAGCGGGACCCCGACATCACTGGTGTTTTCCGATTCGACGAAAATACCGCCGATGACGGTCGTTTCCCCATCGCGAACCAGAACCTTGGTCTTGGCCTCTTTGGTATCGATGCTCGGTGCGTTGCCGACCCCGACGCTGACGTTAGAGCCGACGGAACTGTTGGTCGCCTCGATATCGAGAATAATGCTGTTGTCGGGGTTGATCACCGGCTTCACATTGAGTTCCAGGTTAGCATCCACGAACTCGGTTTTTACGTCGTCGCCGTCAGAGGAGACGTAGGGGATCTTAGTCCCCTGACTGATTGTCGCCTCGCCGCCGTTCAGGGTCGAAACGCGCGGAGTCGAAATCACCTTGCCCTCGCCTGCCGACTCCAGAGCCGAGATCCGCAGATCGAGGACCGTACTGTCAATCCCCACCTGCCCGAAAGTAATTCCCGTTCCGAGACCGGCGGCACCGACATTTCCGGCCGATGGCGGAGGGATGAGGAAGCTGCCACCCAAACCGGTGCTGAAGTTGCTGATGTCCCAGGGACCGCCACTGTCGCTGTTGAAGGAAAGTCCCCACTTGACGCCGAGGTCGCGACTGAAGGAGGAGTTGGCCTCGACGATGCGCGCCTCGATCATGACCTGGCGTTCGGGAGTGTCGAGAATCTTGATCAACCTTTTGACCTCGTCCACCGCTGAGGGCACATCGGTAACGATGATCTGCTTGTTCCGGCTGTCCTCGGTGATCTTACCCCGCTCCGTCAGCAGCTCACGACTGGGCGCAGCGACATTCCCCAGATCGGAATAGCTGACACTGATAACCTCGGTGATCAGATCTTCGAGTTTTTCCTTGGTACGTGCTGCGGTGAATTTGGCTTCATCCATCTCGCGGATCTTGGATTTGGGAAGCACCCGCACCACGTTGCCTTCGCGCAGCATGCCGAGATCCTTGATGTCCATGATCAGGTCAAGGGCCTGGTCCCAGGGAACATCGATCAAGCGCAGGGTGATGGAACCTTTGACCTCATCGGCGACGATGATGTTGAGATTGCTGACCTCGGCAATGAGCTGCAGGATCTTGCGAATGTCGGCATCATCGAAAACCAGGCTGATTTTCTGGCCGGTATATTGGGGCTCGATTTTTTGTGAAACATCGACAGCCCTCGCGGGAATTTCGGCCGCAACAGGCGCCGCCGGCGCAAGGGAGGAGCCACGAACCGCAGTTACCCCCGGTACGGCAACCGGTTGGGCGGCGGGTGCGACAACCGGCACTCCCACCGTGCTTATCGGCTCCGGCGCAGGTTCGGCGAAAGGACCATTGGCAACGGTGAATACCACTTTGCCATTCTGCACCTTCAAGGAATAGGGAGCCTGCCCCTTGAGCTCAACCGCGAATCGCACCTCCTGGGCCTTACCCTCTCGCACCGTGTACGGTGTGATCAGGCGGACCGCACTGGGAAAGGCCGAGGGGTCCACGGCCCGCCGCAAAGCGCGGCTGATCGAGGCATTCTTGATGCCGAACCTTACGATGTCCCCTTTTTTCACCGGCTCGGTGATTTCGGGCGAACCGGACACGGAGACGGTAAATATGGACTGGCCGTTGTCCACACGGAAATCGACCGTATCGACTCTCACCGCCTGGCCGGAAGGAGGAAGTGGGCCCCCGGGAGCGATCCTTTGTCCCGAGGGTCCCGACTCGGTCCAGGTGACGAGGATCATGTTCTCCTGCTGAGCTACGGCATTTTTCGGTAGACGATCACCCTCGGCATCAAAAACGAACCGGGTACGATCTTCATAAGTGCCGATGCGCATCTGCTTGAATCCCTGCCCGGCAGGAAATGAGCGCTCCTTGAAATCCGGGCGGACCCCGTAAACGTCCACGACCAGACGAGGAGGCGCACTTAGATTGAACTGTTTGAAGGTTTCGATGAAGCCGTCGGTGAACAGCGTCGCGCGGCCGGCTTCGATATCTACGTTTTTGACCAGCAAGGCCTTTTTGCCGGGGACCTCGGCCGGAGTTTCCGGCGCCACCAAAGGAGCCGCCTTCACGGGAGCAGCGGCAGGAACCGGCGCCGGCTTTTTCGCGCCTTCGTTAAAAGTCACCCGGAAGTTGTTGTTGGCAAGAAAGACATTGTAGTTGGTCGGCTCGGTCAGAAGGAATTCCACCCGGCCCAATTGGCCGGTAGCAAGTTCTAAGCTGGATACCCTGACCTCCTTAACCGTCTGGGAATCCACCTTGATGACGGAATCGACTCCGGAGACGTCCATTCCCGGAAAATCCACAACCACCCGCACCGGATCGAAGGAGTCGTAGACGGTGTATCGATAACCGACCGGTTCCCGAGTCTGTATATTGAAGATCGGCAGGCCATCCTCTTGCTCCGCCGAAACCGCCAGAATCTGGTTCTGGCCCTTGGCGCTGTCGGCAGACTGGGCCAAAGCCAAGGGCGGCATGGCCGCCAGAAAGAGCGCTATCAGCCCCCAACCGGACAAGCCGGACATCTTCCTCCACAACTGTTTGAACATCGAAAAATTCATTTTATTCAACTCCTTCTCGCTGAGGAAGTTGGATTGCCTGGATATTTTTCCTGACTTCTCCGGAAAAATCGTAGTAGCGCTCTTCAACCATCACACCGTCCTGGTTTATTTCGACAACACGGCCGTCATTCTTGCCAACCTTGACCCCTCTTTTCAGGATAAAGGACTTCCCACCGGGAGCGACCACCATGGCCCGCGGATCCCCTTTGCCGATGATCACGCCGATCAGCCTAAGCTGGGCCAGATCGAAACGCTGCAATGGAGTGAGGGGCTCGCTGGAGCGGGCAATAGGCTTTTTGACGGCCATGAGGGGCTCAAACGGGTCCCGGCGGCCGGCTGGGTCATAGACGTAGACCGGTTCCTGGGGTTCTTCGACGGGCTCAGCCTCGTCCGCAACCGGGTTGGGCACGGGGGCCGCGACCTTCTTTGCAGGAGGCGGCGCCTGGGGGGGAGACGATTCGTCTCCGCAGCCAAACAACAAGGCCGAGAATGCTGGACCGATCACCGCAACGAGTAACAACTTACGGATCATGTCTATTTTCCTTTTTTGCCTTGGTCTGAGGAGCCTTCAATAAACCGAAAAGTCGTCGCCAGGCAATCGATTGCCAGCTCGGTCCGGCCATCCTGAACCTTGGGGCTGCCAAGGCTGAGGTTGCTCAAGTTGACGATGCGCGGCAGTTTGCTGACGGCATCAGAGAACAAAGCAACCTCGTGATAGGATCCCGAAAGGCGCAGACTCACCGGGACTTCGGCATAGAAGCCCTTCGGGTTTTCCGATCCGGGTTGAAACCGCAGAACATCCAGACCGTTCTCTTTGGCGAGCGAGGCGATGCTGGTCAACAGGGTCGGGATTTCCTTTTCATTGGGAAGCTCGGTCAGCGCCTTATCCAAACGCTGCTTCATCTTCTCATATTCGGCCTTGAATTTGGGCAGATTACGGGCGATACGACGGTCTTCCTGAAGTTTGGCTTCCAATGCCTGATTGCGGTCCTTGAGCTGAGCGTACTCCTCCTGTTTCGGAAGGTACAGCAGGTAGACAAACAGTCCGGAAATAACCAGCAGGAGTGCAGCAAGAATCAATATTCGCTGGTAGGCAGGCAGTCTCAGAATTTTCTCCAGCCGCGGATTCATTACTCCATGCCTCCCATCAGTTAGCGGCTGCCGCAGCAGTTTTCTGCGGCGCCTCGACCCGGCAGTCCACGTTGAATTTCTGCAGCTTCAGCCCGCCCTGCACGGTCTGTTCGACCACCTTGAGTTCCACGTTTTGATAATAAGGTGAAGCCTCGAGATTGCGAAGAAACTGGGCGACCGTTTCTTCGTTAAGGCCTATCCCTGAAAGGGAAACGCCGCCCCCGGATTCTTTGAAGGAGGTGATCCAAAGCTTGTCAGGCAGCGAATGGCTCAGCTCATCGAGCAGATGAACGGGACCGGACTTCCCGTCCTTGAGTGCCTGAAGAATCTCCAGCTTGCCGCTCAATTCCTTCTGCAGTTTTTTGAAATGGGCGACCTCGCCAATGGTTTTCCGCAGGCGGTTGATCTCATCTTCTTTCTGGCGGATGGAATCCTGTTCACTGCTCACCTTCCCCAGCAGCGAAGCATAGACCCCGGCACAGCCGATCAGCACCACGACTACCGAAACCCCGAGAATCGCCAGTTGACCGCGCAGCTTTTCTTTTTTCTGGGCTGCCTTTACCGGTAAAAGATTGATACGAATCATTTGTCGCCCAACCTCCTCATGGCAAGCCCTACTGCAACCGAGAACAGCGGCCCGATGGCCTGGAGGTACTCCATGTCGAAATTCTTTTCATCCACGATGATCTGCCGGAAGGGATCCATGGATTCTACGGGGATCCCCAGGCGCTGCTCCAGCGAATCCTTGACCAGGGTGGCCTTGGACACCCCGCCGGTGATAAAAATTTTCTGGACCTTCTCGTCAGACGAGGTTGCCGAAAAGAAATCCAGAGAGCGCTGAACCTCCTGGCAGAGACTTTCAACCGAATCCCGGATCACCTCCTGAACGGCCTCCGGATCCACGTCCTCGACTTCCCCGCCCAGCTTGACCTTTTCGGCGTCGTCGCTGCTCAGGCCGAGACGTTTCTGGATCTCTTCATTGAACATGTTGCCGCCGACCTGGATATCCCGGGTAAATACCGAAGCACCTTCCTTGAGGATATTGACGTTCATGGCGCCGGCCCCCATGTTTATCAAGGCAACGATATCCTCCTCGGCGGTTCCGTAGTTGGCCTCGAACGCATTCTCAATGGCAAAGCAGGCAATGTCCATGACCACAGGATTGAGCCCGCATTCGTTGAACACCGCCACGTAATCGTTAACGAAATCCTTTTTGGCAGCGACCAGGATCACGTTCATCTGGGAGGGGTCCTTGGCGTCGGGACCGACAATCTGAAAATCGAGATTGACCTCGGAAATTTCGAAAGGGATGTACTGTTCGGCTTCCCACTGGATGGAGGACTCCATCTCCTCCTCGGTCATGATCGGCAGAAGAATCTTGCGGATGATGACCGAATGCCCGGAGATGGAGGTTGCGACACTTTTGGTTTTGACCTTCTGGCTATCCACCAGATTACGGATGGCCTCGACGACCGAACTCGAGTCCATGATGGCGTTGTCAACAATGGCCTCGGGAGACAGCGGATAAATACCGAGCCCCATCAACTGGTAGCCCCCCTTAACCTCTTTCAACTGAATCGACTTGACCGAACTCGATCCGATGTCGATGCCGATGATGTCTTTTTTGGCCTTGAATAGCATCTAAAAGACCCTAAGTCAGAATAGAAATAAAATAGGCTTCCACCGCGCGGTTTCCGAAACTAACAGCAAAGCCCGTACCATCAATCTTCGATCTCAGGAAAAACTTTTTCCCGATCGGTAAGGCTGAGTCCAAGAGCAAGGATGATTTTGCGCTTGGTCGCCATCCGGCAGGCCGCTCCTCCCTCGATGCGATCCACCGTCAGAGGCGAAATTCCGGCCTTGCGCGCCAGTTCGGCCTTACTCATCAACAGAGATTCACGAATTTCCTTGACCTGATTTTTGCCCATCAATATCACCTACCGCTGATATTTAGCGAAATTAGGCATAATTATATGTCAATTAAAATAAGTGTCAAGAAATTATACAACAGATAATCTTGTTTAAATTCGCCAACTTGGCATCAAAAACAGCCAAATCCTAGAAAAAAACAATGAATGCCCACATGGGAAAGGGGGCCGAGGAGCAATAAAACCAACAGAAAAAAATCAGGGCAAAGGCGTTCAGGCAGTGACAAAAAACGACAAATACCAGTCAATCAGGGCATTTCCCCAAAAAAGATAGATCAGGGCTCCGGCCGCCAGAAAGGGACCGAACGGGATGGCCAGTTTGCTGTCGGCCTTTTTCAGTAGCATCACCGGGACCCCGACCAGCGAGCCGAGCAAGCTGCTGACAAAAATCACCGGCAATACGGCCTTCCAGCCGAGAAAGGCGCCAAGCATGGCCAGCAGCTTGATGTCCCCGCCCCCCATGCCTTCCTTTTTGGCCAGCAGCTCATAGACCACGGCCACCAGATACAGGCTCCCTCCCCCGACCAGAAGCCCCAGCAGGGAATCCATCCAACTTATCCAGGGGATGGCGAACGAGCAGAGAAAGCCGATGATCATGCCCGGCAGACTGATGACATCGGGGATGATCTGGTGGTCGAGGTCGATGAAGGTTATGACCACCAAAGCAGCGCAGAACAGCCAATAGATAGGAGTCGCCCAGCTGACACCGAAATAGTAGAGGACCAGCACGAACAGCCCTCCGGTCAACGCCTCCACCAGGGGGTAGCGAACAGGGATCCGGACTTTACAGGAGGCGCACCTGCCGCTCAGGAACAGGTAACTGAGGATGGGGATATTCTGAAACCAGCGGATGCCGCTACCGCACTTCGGGCAGCGAGAAGGTGGGGAAACGATTGATTCGCCGGCGGGGATGCGGTAGATGCAGACGTTGAGGAAGGAGCCGATGATGGCGCCGAGAACAAAGGCAAATCCTAGAACAACGTAGTAGATAATCGGCATCAGGAAGCCTTCTGGTTTCGTTTTTTTTCCAGCAGTGCCATGACTGCCGAGAACACTTCGTCAACCGTGATGTCCTTCATGCACTGAGCATCGATCGGACATTTGGGAGTGCAGCCGAACCTGGTACATGGCGAGCAAGAAAGGTCCTTGTTGACGACGATATGATTCTCCCCACGAGGTGCCCATTTTTTAGCAATTCCAGGGCCAAAAAGAGAAACGGTAGGCTTGCCGAGTCCCACCCCGATATGCAAAAGACCGGAGTCGCCGCTTACCAAAAGGGAAGAACGCTTTATGATAGCAGCAGTTTCAGGCAGGGAGGTGCGCCCGGCCAGGTTCAGACCGAGGCCATCGGCGACAATTTCCTCACCTTCTCTTTGGTCTGCCGCACCTCCGATTAAAACGACTGGAAATCCCTTTTCCTGCAAGCATATGGCAAGGGCTCGGAACCGTTCCCCCCCCCACCGGCGCTCGGGAATGCTGGCACCGGGGAAAAGCGCGACAAAGGTCTTATCCGCTAAAGAAAAGAGAATCTCTTCGGCCCGGGCCCTGGTTTCCAATGGCACCTCAAGAAAAGGCACCGGCATGATGTCCGGTTTCGAAGCACCCAAAACCACGACAAGATCAAAAAAGGATTCTGCCTCGTATTTCCCTTGATCGTAAGAAACACAATGACTGAATAGTCGCCTCCTGTCGTTTGAGCCATAACCCAAGGTAAAGGGTGCACCCGCCAATCTGGCTACAACCGCCGACAAGCGGTGCCATTGTTCGGTATCGATGATGAGATCATATTTACCACGAATGGCGCGCCAAAGTTCAGGCAGACGGTCATAGCAAAGGACGTTACTGACATCCGGAGAAAGCGAAAATATGCCCACATTTCGCTTCTCCGCCAGGACATCAATGATTAATTCAGGATTAGCCTCTTTGAGCACCCGGATGGCTGGAAGCAGGAGAACAGCATCGCCAATGCCGCCGGGACGAATGAAAAGCACAGCCTTCGGCTCCTGTGGCACTTCATCCCAAGGCGGTGATGGACATAAACGCATTACGATGGAAGCCGCCAAGGGGCCAAGCAACCGATCGAGTTTTTTTACGATACCAGTGACCTGCATAATCCATCCACCAACGAGACCCTGCTTATTCAACAACTCAACAAACAGCCCTCCGATACACGTCCACCGTATCGAGAGCGGCCCTTTTCCAGCTAAAACAGCTTGCCCGGAGCAGTCCCCTCTGACGCAAATCATTCTGTTGTGTATCATCCTGCCAGACGCGAACAATCGTCTCTGCCATATCCTCAATCGAGGTCGGATCAAAATAAAGAGCCGCCTTGTCAGCAACCTCTGGCAACGATGCGGAACGGGCACTGGCTACCGGGCATCCGCATGCCATCGCTTCAACCAACGGCAGGCCAAACCCTTCAAACAAAGACGGGAAAACCATCAATCGCGCCAAATTGTACAGCCGCGGCAAATCCCCGTACGGAAGATACCCCAACCATCGTACGACGGCGGAAAGTCCAAGGCGTTCAATTTCACTCATGACATGGGAATGGGCATCCATGGACGCCCCAGTCAGCAAAAGCTCCCCATCGAACTGGCCTCGATCCATCAACAGACGCACTGCCGCCAACAACCGGAGATGATTTTTATGCGGCCACGTAGCCGCCGGATAGATCATGAAAGGACGCTGGATGGAGTACTTGCGCATCACCCCATCCAACTCCTGCAAATTGCCAATTAGGCGAAACGGATCTGCGATTCCATGATAAACCACATGAATTTTTTCCGGGGGGAGCTCATATCGCTCCACCAGACATGCCTTGGCATGAGCGGAAATGGCAATAATCGCACGGGCTTCCCGAACCGACGGCAGGTAACTGGCACGACGTCGGCGCAATTCCTCGGCAGAGAAGAACTCAGGAAAGTATTCCTGCTGCATATCATGAAAAGTCAGCACAGCAGGGACGCAGAGACCAGGCGGGTTCAATACCGTCAGCGGGTGATGCATGACGTCAACATCAAGTGACGCGAATTCACGGGCGAGAAGATCGTAGCCACAGACCCGCTGCAACACACCTCTGGCAAGCCAGCGAAAACTTGGACGTTCGTAGTTGGAAACCCGCATTTGAAAATTAGAGCGGACAGGCCTAAAACTATCGGCGGCGCCACCATCGCAAAGGATCAGGTACTCGTTGACGCCATCTACCAGCTGAAGGCAAGCAAAGAGGTTTTTTAGATAGGTTTCCACCCCACCCCGACCGGAAGTGAAGCCATGAAGGTTAAGAGCGATCCGCATCTAGCCTCTCAGATGTGAAACTATTGCTTGCCAGCAACAGCGAAGAGGATTGGATGAAGGATAGAAGGATTAAGGTTGCCGGTTACTTTCCGGGTAAACCTTACATATCCCCAATAGACGGCCCGCAAGATGAATCGAATCTTCTCTTTGGGATGCCTTGTAATACTGTCTTCAAAGCCGGAAAAGCTGTAGTCCCTGAATCCGGAAGCCATCAACACCTGGTGCAGGCTATGTTCAGTAAATCCGGATTCATGAGTGATATCGTAATAACGATGCAAGCAGGGATCCGGTGCCTGAAGATTAGGCACCTGCACAATCAGCTTTCCACCCGCCTTGAGAGATCGCTGGATAGCAGAAAGGAAATCAAGCAGATCATCTCTTTTTATATGCTCCAGCACATCCAGAATAGTTATAAGTTCGAATTTTTCCCGGTTGTTATTCAGCCAATCCACAGTATCGGCCACATGGGCGCAGTTGAGCCCGATAGACTTGCAGTAATCAACAGCGCTAACGGATATATCTATTCCCTGATAGTTCACATAGCCCCAGGCCTGCATGCAGGAAAGCATCTCCCCCCGCCCTACTCCGATATCCAGAACCCGGGCGTTCTTGCTCGCGGGGAAAAACTGCCGGTAGTTATTCTCGAACTGGATCAACTTGAAATCTGCCTGGCAGTATTCTCCAAACGTATTCTCAATATACTGATTATAGATATTCTCCAATCATCGACTCCATTTCCGCAGGCGTTTCGAAACGTTGCGGTAAAAAAAACCGTTCTCAATATCCCGGAACGCGGCCCTATCCAGCGGAACATCACGATTGACAAAGGGAGGGTGGTTCAACGGCAAGGCGATGGCGCCCTCCTCCAGACCTGTGATGCGCGGATCCGCCCCTTTTGTGTGGGTAGCGTCTTCGCCAAAGCCAATATTCCTGACGAGATTCCTATTGGGAACAATGGCCAGGCCACGCTGAATCCAACAGGCAAAGGTCCACTGAAAATCCCAGATATCGGTCCGCTGGGATCTTCTCAGATCCCGAAAGCGCTGTTCCCAATAGCGCACTGCCTTGTTGTTGTGCAAGACGTTCTTCAAAAGCTTCCCGGCGGTGGCTTCCCGAAGAAACTCCAAATGAAAATCATAATACTGCCAAGCCCTTCGCCAGGTCGCCCACCCCCAGCAATAGGGCAGCAACGAAAAATAGTAGCTGTGCCTACCGTCGTCACGGAAAAAGCCCCTGTTGTTCCCTGCTATATGCATGATGCGTTGATCGTCTTGATACCTCTCCAACAGCTCTTCGCAGTACCCGAAAAACGACGGATGAGGAAGACAATCATCCTCCAGGATGATCGCCTTTTCAACATGGTCAAAAACCCAGGAGATCCCGGTGACAGGCCGCTTTCCGCAGCCCAAATTGACATCCGAGAAGTTTTTGTGAAGCTCGCAGGGCCAATCGACCTGATCAACAACCGCCCTTGTCGCCTGACAACGCTCAAGATCTCCGGGAACATCCGGACGCGGTCCATCGGCAATCAAAAATAGCTGAGAGGGCCTAACCTGGCGAATAACTTCAAAAACCCTGGCCGTAACCTCGGGGCGATTAAAGATGATGAGAGCGACAGGCGTATTCATTCGGATATCAATTCAGGTTCTCTCGCCGCACAACATATGAAATCGACCGAGAGGAGTGCTTCGCCAGCCGAAGCTGCCCCTTTGCTACCGATAAGGAGCAACCGCATCACGAAAGGCGAACTCAAGGTCAGGCAGGTTTTCTTTTCTGGCAATAACCGTCTGATTCTGTTGCAGAGTTGGTGCCAATCGGTAAATCAATCGGGCTAGCAGGCTGGCCTGATTGGAGGTGAAAAAGTAATGCCTCTCCAGGGCAAAGCCCAGCGTTCCCAGCAACTCCCTGATTTCTGCACCGGTATACTCGCGCCAGTGAAGCCCAACGATCATGTTCTCCCTGTCGCTGAGCTGGGCAAAAAAATCGCTGATGGGATTATGTATGGAGTGCCCGCAAAGGAGCTTGGCCCGATTCACCAAGGAAGCCAGGTTGGGCAGCGAGAGGTAGAGAACACCGCCCCTGCTGAGCACCCGGTTGATCTCCAGAAGGACAGGAACCGGGTTGAAATTGAGATGCTCCAGGGTCTCACACATGATAACCAGATCAAATCCCTCTGCAGGAGCCGGAATCTTATAATCCCTCAGATTGGCAGAAAGAGTGGCGACATCATCGTGCAGATAGCGCTCCCGCAGCCTGTCATTCTGCATGAACTCCGGGATATCGAGCGCCGTGACCGAAAAGCCCAAGCGAGCCAAGGTGATGCTCACAACGCCGAGATAGGCACCAATCTCCAGAACCTTGATCGCCGCGGCGCCGCCCGATTGCCCCTGTGGAAAAAGGCCAACAAGATCCCGGACTGTTCTCTGGTAAGAGCGGCGGGCGTTGACCAGATAGGTATACTCTCCATCAACATCACCGATGTTGAGCAGATCCACAGGATTCCCTTTATAGTCGGCAATAACCTGGTCAAGAATACCGATGGCGTCAGCTACGCTTTTCATTTATGTTGTCCATATGCTGAAATTAACAACCCTGTCATTTTAAAGCCAGCTGAATCACATCGATAATCCGGTCGTAGAAACTTTTGAACGAATAGATTTCCCATGCCGCCGAAAACATGAAATTCTCAATATGCGAAAGAGCCGCGCCGGAGATTTCTTCACGCTGCACAATCTTTTCCATCTCCAGCGAGAAAAAGGCCCCCCTCGCGTGAGACAAATCGATTGTTTTATCACCGGAATAAAATGTTACGCATCCGCATCTGATACTATTAAAAAGCTTTTCCGAGTGATAACCGTAGAGGGTGGAATTTTCGCAGACAATCCGGTATTTATATTGACGGGAGGTGACCACTTCATCCTCGGCAAACCCCTTCCAGTTCGGGACAGGCCAGGGCGCCCTGCTATAAATGTCCAGGGGAAGCCCTTTTTCGTTCAGGGAGCGGGCGATCTCAATCCGCTCCAAGGTGGGGCGACCTATCCAGCAGATCCGGTCCAAGCGCTTTGCCCAATCATCGAGTTGGGGATCTAACCACAGGTTGGCAAAGTAGAGCCTTTTCAGATTTTCACCAGGCGCGACCGCCAGCGTTGTCTCAGGCCGCGCGAAAAAATACTCTGCGGGGGCCAGTTCCCGCGGCTCGCCAAGCAGGGTAATCATGGGTCGTCGGGAAAAGAGCCTTTTCCGCGCTTCTTGCGCCGTCTTGCGCACGGTAATCGGCCCGACATCCCCCTTGTACAAAACCACATCGGCGCGCCCATCACCAAACCTCCACACGATTCCTCGAGACTCCAGGTACTCGGCAACAGTCAGAGTTGAACGATCAACCCGCAACGGAAACGTTGGCCCAAGCTCCCATATCGTGGAAGGCATTTCTGAAATCACCAGCGACACGCGTTATCGCCTCTCTATACAACAAATTTAAGAAGCCAAAATGGCAGATGATGCAAAAAACTGGTGTGGGGTTGTCTCGGCTATTCCCTCACTCGCCACTTACAGTCCATTTCCCACCAATGTTCCGGAAACCCAGTGAAATCAACGTCTTCAAGAAGATGCCACCCTTTTGCAACACACACATAGTTATCATTCAAGGTTTGCCTAAAACCACTTTCACTGTTGTCTGGAATATTTCTATACATATTCCCATATTGATCTTTCGTTACCTCACAGGTTATTGTAGAAATACGTTTATTATCAATCAATGGCCGAAGAGTTTTTAGAACTGTCAAATCAAGCCCTTGAATATCACTTATGTAGTCGTCAATTTAATCCACGCCAAGCTCTTGTAAAAAGTTCATCAAGTTAACAGAAGGAACACGAATCGTCTTTTCCATTCTGAATTCACCAGATTTATAGCCACCACAATCCTCCCTGAACTGACCGACCGACGAACTAGTGGCCTGTTTGGTTAATCGCGTCAGTTAATTGCTTTCTTCGCTCTTTCGACCGCATCAATGATTGATTTTGCGCTCTTGGTCCACTTAAACGGTTTGGCGGATTCGGCGTTATGAACTTTTATAAGGGTCGTCAGCAGAATCTGTG
>NPID01001801.1_pt2 | contig 30179 bp, 24 predicted proteins | sample 8637491 | NCBI WGS metagenome assembly NPID01 (sample SAMN07420843, study PRJNA396082) | bioreactor metagenome | isolation source: sample BA6 brine-fed electro-methanogenic bioreactor BA | place: Japan: Kochi | collected 2016-06-14 | reverse complement strand
GTGGCGGCCGTAGAGGTCGCCCCAGAACTCCACATCGCCTCCGGCCAGGAGCAGGCTCTCGAAGTCCTCGTTCACCAGTTCGGTCACCGAACCGCCCATGGCATAGAGGAACACGCCGTCTTCGGCGTTGATGGTCTCGGAGGTTCCCTTCCAGGAGTCAACGGTTATGTAGAGGTCATCGGTAAGGGCGTTGTATGCGGAAAGGTCCACCGACGACGCGGCTANNGCGCCGGAGACCGTTCTTTCCATCTCAAGGGTGTTGTCGCCCAGCCTGGTGATGGCTCCGGAGCCGGTGGATGTTGTGGTCCATACCATGCCCGGAGCTCCCGAGGGCTCGAAATCAGTGTAGATGGCGGTTGAGTCCGGAAGCATCAACCCACCTTCAAGGTCGTCTTCCCAAAGGGTTATGGCAACCTCTCCCGGGGAGTCTCCCTCGAACCCCTCAACCTCGTTGATCTCCTCTCCCAGGGGAGGAGGGACAGCCGCCGGGAGGTTCCAGATTATCACATTGTAGAGGTACTGAAATCCGGTGTCTGTGTATTTCTGAATATCCGGTGCGCAGTAATGGATGCGCCTTCTTGTAAGGTCTGCCTCCCATCTCACTGAAACCCCGGATATGGTGTCGGGAAGAACGCCGGTTACCAGACTTGCACTGGAATCGGTCAAAACCGTGCCCATGCATGTTACAAGACCCGGGGTATCATATACTGTGAAGACATCAGTGGAGATATGGTCATGAATGGGATGATAGTCTATCTCCTTCTGAAGCTCGCACATGTCGCTCATCCTGTACTCGGAAGCGGTTCCTATGCCGAAGATATCAACGGCGTCTTCGGGGTCCATGGCGATTATTGGCAGCTGAATCGCCTGAAGGTTCGCTGCGATGGCAGAATGGCTGCTTCCCACACCCATGTTCCTCAGGATGATCAGGTCCACGCCCGAACTGTCGTAGTCGTAGGATGAGAGCTCGTCGTCCGAAAGGGCCACCGTGGTGAAGCTCCAGTAGTCAAGCCTGTCAAGGAGGGCTATCTGGTCCCCTGTTGGCGAATGTGCCCCTGTGGAGCCGCTGACGTTCACAACTATCTTCGCGTCGAGGGGAGGCGGCTCGTAGAAAAGGGGATCGAAATTGTGAACCACTCCCAGGTTCCTGGGGGTGATGGTAGTTTTCATCACAGTCTGGTACACATCACCCATGTAGGTGTCCTGAAGGGTGATCTTGACCTCGATGTGTCTCACGGCGTCCCTGTCTGCCTCGTCGAGCGGCTCGCTCAGCAGATCGCCTTCGCTGTCGTAATAATTGAACTGAAGGCTCACGATATCCGTTCCGATGACACGGTCGTAGGCTCCGTCGTCGGTGATATGGATCATGTTGTCGATTCCGAGGAAAACATTCCTGTGTTCGGAATCGGAAAGTACCATATGGGGGTCGTCCTTGTCGGAATAGAACTCGAAGACACTGCCAGTGGCCACCTCCACAGGGTGCCACTGCTCTTCGGTCCATCCGCCCTGGGGCATGTAACCCGCCCACTTAATCTCGTCGGTCATTACCTCCAGGGCAAGTCTGCCGGTGGTTGCCAGGTCGTTCTGCATCCGTGTAAAATGGAACTGCTCGGTGCCTTTGGTGAAGAACATGTAGACGGCGGTGAACAGAACCCCGAGGATACCGATTACTATCATCAGCTCGATGAGGGACATGCCTCTTTTTCTGATCGCTTTGTTCATCCTGTTCACCTCCTCTAAAAGATGGTGCTGAGGTCCAGGCTGTCCGGACCTTCAATGCCGTTCCAGTAAACCCGGCACATCACCAGTTTCGCTTCTGGATACTCTGAATAGGGAGTATCTATCCAGATATTCCTTGTGAATCCCTCCACGGTCTCTGCGGTCTGCCAGCCGTCGGGGAGAGTGGTAACATCCTCGGTGCGCATCTTCTCTATTCCGTCACGGCAGAGTTCCAGGGCCCTGGTCTGATCGTCCATCTGATCGGACATCCCGATGATCCTCATAAAGAAGAAGGCAATCCCTGTCACAACGATGGCAAGGATGATCGAGGCGATCACCACCTCAACAAGGGTGAAGCCGCCTTCACCCCGTTTTCTGTAAAAGACTTGCTCCATACTGTCTCCAATCTTCTTTCCGTTACTGTTACTGACTTTCATTATCGTAAAACCTTCTTGTGAGATCTATGGAGAGCGTATCTCCGGAGGCCACGGCGACTTTTACTTCAATGGCGTTGTCGCCGCCTGAGATTACCGATGTCTCCACGGTGTAGTGATTGCCCCATATGGAATCGGCCCGAGTGGTAACTCCCTGGGCGGGGAGAAGCATGCTTCTCTCCATCTGGGCAAGCTCGAGCCTCGCCAGGGTGAGGGCGCCGTCCTGGAGTTCGATGGCCCGGCTTCCCCTGGCGAATGACATCAGGGCTACTGCGAGGGCAGTAAGGACAACGAGTATTATCACCGAGGCGATCATTATCTCAGCCAGGGTGAAGCCCCTTTTCATGACCTGTCCCCCTCCAGTGTGTGGAAGACCCTTCTTCCGCTCTGGGTCTCGAAAACGGAGAATACATGAGTGTTGCCTGGGTGCTCTTCTCCCCGGTAAGCGTTCCTGGCCTGGAAGACAAGCTGGATGCCGTCGCCGTTCACGGGGTTGAAAACCGCTTCCAGCCCGTCTTCGGTGAGGCGGAAGAAATCAATTGAGCCTCCGTCGGCGTTACCGGTAAAAACATTGCCCTCCAGCAGCTTCTGCAGGTATCCCGAGGTGGAAGCCACGACGGCGGCGCCGTCGATGAAGCCCGCGAACGTGTTCCCCAGGCCGGTGAAGCGGCCCTCCCACCCCTTCGTGTAAATCATGTCGGGGAGGAACTCTGCGAAGCCGTCGTATCCCAGGCGGAGCCAGAGCTCCTCACCCCCGGGGGTGCTCCACATTCCTGAGATGCCGTTCCTTCCAGGCACATCCCCCCAGCATACCAGGGACCCTCCGGGCATGGCCCTGTGTATCTCGCCGGTTGCGCCGGAGTAGACCATAAGGGAAAAGGAGGTGGCGAAGGCTATGTCCTGGATGCCGTCGTTGTTGAAATCGCCCTGAAAAGCGTCCCTGACCCTGGCTATACTGAATACAGAACCGCTTGCCGTGGAGCCGAAGACCGTGCCGTCGTCCATGACGAAGGGGCACGTACCCGGCGGCGATGACAGCTGGGTGGTGTTCCCCGTTTCCAGGTCGACCAGGTTTCCGGAAGAACCTCCGGATGTGACCGCAAGAAGCGGGTTCCCGGATGCAGAGGCTCCCGCTGAAAGCATGTCGCCCCCTGAAACATCAATGGCGCCTGCAGCGGAAGAGGAAACTATCCCTCCGGGGGTTACGACGAGGAACATCGTCTCTCCCGCGCCCTGGAGCACCACCACCGCTCCGTTCTCGCCGTCGATGGTGATGCCGGTGCCGGCCACCGGCCGCATGTCGGTGGATATGGTGAACTCCACCATGGTGTTAACCGTGTTCTCTCCCCAGAAGGATACGGTTACGGTCTCCCCGTTGGTGGAGACCGTTGCCAGCCTGCTTCCTGTGGGTATGATCACCGTTCCTCTGGGATCGGAAAGCTGATAGAAGCCGGTCCTGATCCCGGCGGTGCCCGTTTCCAGAAGGGTAAAGTCGGTATCCACACCGGCGAGCTGGAAAGACGCTCCCCCTGTGGCGGAGCCTGTTCCAGCGGTTCGTATAAGCTGGGCAAGCCCGTCGGCGGCGCTGGCCTCTGAAAGGGACACCTGGGCCTGTATGAGCCTTTCGCTGTGTGAACTTACCATTCTCTCGGTAAGGGTCAGGAGCAGCGTTGCAGCCAGCATCACCACCAGGGCGGTGATGAGGGCGATCATCAGGGCGGCGCCTCTTTCATTGCAGACCGTGCCATCTGTCTTGTTTTTCATCATGCCACAGTCATATGCAAGAACCATGCCACACCTATGGTACTTTTTACATGGTTTTTATTGCTTTAGTACTGATTCTGATGTGAAGCGTGCTTCACGGATGTGAACCGGGCTTCACACCTGGGTGAGTGCGGCATAAACGTTCCCCGGCCTGCGGATCACCCTTCCCTCCATCTCAAGCTTCACCAGCGCTGCGGTAACCTCTTCTATGGGAAGGCCCGTTTCCAGCGAAAGGGCCCCGGGGGTTTTGCCTGCCCCTTCTGTGAGAAGCAGCAGAGGGTGATCTCCAGGCACGGGGGAAGGCGACCTCACAAGACCCAGCTCTCCCAGGAGTTCTTCAGTAGAAAGCACTATTCCGGCGCCGTCGCGGAGAAGCCGGTTGGTTCCCCGGCTGGTGGACCTGCCTATCTCCCCGGGCACTGCGTATACTTCCCGGCCCTGATCCAGGGCGGTTCCCACGGTGATCATGGTTCCGCTTCGCTCGCCGGCTTCCACCACAACCACCGCCGATACGAGACCGCTGATTATCCGGTTCCTCTCGGCGAAGGTGTACCTTGCGGGCTTGAAGCCCGGCGGGTATTCGGAAAGGAGACATCCCCCGGGGAGGATCCTTTCTGCCAGGGACCTGTGCTCAGGGGGGTAAACGGTATCCAGGCCGCCTGCGAATACGGCGCAGGTTGCGCCGCCTGCGTCGACGGCACCCCTGTGAGCCTCGCCGTCGATGCCCCTGGCCAGCCCGCTTACCACGCAGGCACCGGCTCCGGCAAGGGCGGCGGCTATGCTTCTGGCGGACTTCCTGCCGTACATCGAGCACCTTCTGGAGCCTATTACAGCCACAGCGGGATTTCCCCGGACTGATTCCAGCGACCCCCTGCAGAACAGCATGGCCGGGGGATCGGGGATGGCCCTCAGTGATGGCGGGTAGAGTTCATGGGTAATGGGCAGACAGCGGATTTCCAGCCTCTTGCAGGCTTCCTCTGCCCGGAGTGATTCCTCCGATGGACGCACCAGAGACTGGAGCTCATGGATATTCCTGCTGAGAAGGAGCCTTACGAGTTCCGGCCGGGATGCTCCCGAGAGGGCGAGGGCGAGGAGGGTTCCGGTTCCTGGTTCGAGCCTTTCAGCTCCAGTATCAGTTTTCCCAGACGGTGTATGAATTCCCGCACCCCCTTCCCGGTGACGGAACTGATGGGCATGGTGCCCGGAGGAAGGCCCTGGAGAATCTCCTGTTCAGCTTCCGGCGGGATGGTGTCGCACTTGGAGAGAACTGCCATGGCCCTGATACCGGTGAGGTCCCCTGCATATTCGGTAAGCTCCCTTCTGAGTATTTCCAGCTGCTCAACAGGAGTTACCGCCAGATCCGGCGAAAGTACAAACACCAGTATCCTGTTCCTCTGGGCGTGGCGGAGGAACCTGTGCCCCAGGCCCACCCCCCGGCTTGCTCCCTCCAGGAGTCCGGGGAGGTCCGCCACGGTGAAACTCCTCCCGGTTCCCAGGCTGACCACACCCAGTGAGGGCGAAAGGGTGGTGAAGGGATAGTCTGCGGTCCTGGGCCTGGCGGCGCTTATCCTGGAGAGAAGGGTGGACTTTCCCGCGTTGGGGAAGCCCACCAGTCCCGCGTCGGCCATGAGCTTCAGGTCAAGGCGGAGCTTGAGTTCCTCTCCGGGTTTGCCCCTGGTGCAGATCCGGGGGGTCCTTCTGGTGGGAGTGGCGAAGGAGGCATTTCCCCTTCCAGGTTCTCCCCCCCTGGCTATCCTGAACCTGTCGCCGGGTTCCGTCATGTCCGCCAGGAGCTCCCCGGTGGACTGGTCATGGATCTCCGTGCCGGGAGGTATCCTGAGGATGAGGTCTTCCCCGCAGGCCCCGGTCATGTTGTTCCTCCCGCCGGGAGTTCCATTGGAGGCCCTGAAGAATGCCCCGTTGGTAAAATCCGCAAGAGTCGTCAGCCTGGGGTCCACCAGGAACCATACGCTGCCGCCTTTGCCACCGCTGCCGCCGCTGGGGCCGCCCTTGGGAACGTAGGCCTCCCTTCTGAACGCGACGATGCCGTCGCCTCCGCGTCCGGCTCTCACGGTTATCACCACTCTGTCAAGGAATCGTCCCTCCAGGGGCTGCCTCCATGAAAACCGGGGGAACGCCGCCGGGCGCTCCCCCGAAACGAAAGGTTAGCTCAGCCGCTTACTGGGAGTAGCGGTTGACCCTGTCTATCTTCTCCTCGCAGAGACTGATGGCGTTCTGCGCGGCGCTGACCATGTTCTGGGCCTGACTGGCACGGTAGCCCGTGACCTGGTTCAGGTAGGTTATTGCGGTAGAGAGCTCGCTTATGGCGGACTCCCATGTGGAAACGTTCTCCGGGATCAGTTCGCTTACCCTGGCCTTGGAGGTGCCGCTCTGGTAATAGAAGGCGCCCACCATGTAGTTGGCGATGGGGTCACCGGGATATGCGCTGTGGAGCCTGTTGAAGACCGACTGCATGGAACCGCGCTGACCGCTGTCGCGGTAAACCGTTGCCAGAAGGAGGTAAGCCTGTCTGCTGCCGGTGGAGGAGATTATTCCCTCGAGGCGGTTGACCGCGTCGCTGGTCCTTCCCGCCCTGGCCTCGTACTGGGCCACATAGAGAGCAAGCTCGGTGTCGTCGGGCCTGTCCTGGAGTATCATCAATGCGTTGTCGGCTGCCATTCCGTACTGGCCTGTCTCGGCGTATGCGTTGGCCAGGGCCATTCTCAGGTTGCTGTAGTCCGGGCGGGCCTGCAGGACCGTTTCGAGGTGGGGAATGGCGTTCTGGTAGTCGTCCTGCTCAACATACAGAAGACCCAGGGCATAACTGGCCTGGAGGTTGCCCGGGTTTGCAGCCAGTGCGGTCTCGAAGCTGTTAATGGCCTCGTCGGTCATGCCCATGGCGGTGTAAGCCGCCGCAAGACCTGAATAGGCTGCGGTGTTGTCGGGGTCGGCGGCTATTGCCTGGTCGAAGTACTCCCTTGCGGTTTCGTACTGCTCGTTCTTTATGGCCACGTTGCCGAGTCCTGTGAGGGCCACAGAGCTTCCGGGGTCCATCTCCAGCATGGCCGAGTACATTTCCTCCGCCCTGGCTACGGAATCCACATCGCTCTTCAGGTAGATGGCGGCCAGCTCCTGCATGGCGTCAAGGTGCTGCGGATCAACCTCGAGCACCTGAAGGTAGGAGGTTATGGCTCCGGGCCAGTTGCTGTTGGAACGGTGGTACCTGGCCATGTTCAATGACTCTTCGGCCCTTGCGCCCACATGTGTGTTGATCTCGGCGACTGTGGTTTCGGCAAAGTCCATTACCGGATCGGTGTTCTTCTGGACCATCACGGGAGGGGGGGAAATGGTATTGGAACTGGCCACCACCACAACGTTCCACATAGCCTGGTACTGGTCGCCGCCTGCGGGGACCACGAAACCGAAGACGATAAGGTCGGCCCCCATTCCCTGACCAGCCTGGGTGATCATCTCAGGGGGTACTCCGTACTGGAACTGGTTGGGGTCGAATCCGATGTCCTCGAAGGCATCCTCCAGGTCACCCTCGCTTATCAGTACGAAGTCGCTGCTGGATTCGATGCCGTCGCGGAGGAAATCGCTGAGCTTCTCGCTTATCCATCTTGAATTATCATCACTGTATCCGAAGGGTATTATGCCCACTGCGGAGCCCTCTCCGCCGTTGTCGGCTATTGCCGTGGAACAGGCGGCGATAAGCGCCAGGGGAAGGAGCAGCAGCAGTTTCTTCAATTCAGTCTCCTCTCGGGGGATGGTATTCATGCTCATGATATGGGTGCCGAATATGATAATCTGATGGCTCTTCTGCAAGCCACATGATATTGCGGAGGGGGGTTCCGTTCCTTCTGTGGCTGTGAAGCCCCGGGGTTTCCAGGGTGCAGCTGTTCAGGCTGATCACCGGGAATCCGGCGCCCCGGACCTTCCTGGCCCGCCTCAGCGCACCTCCCCTGAGATCAGCCCTGCCCGGAGGGTGTCCTGCAATTCCCATGGGATCTCCCCGGGCAACCGACTCCCGGACATCCTCGCCCACTTCGTAGCATCCGCTGCAGATGCATGGGCCAAACACAAGGATCAGGGGAGGCTCCTCGACCCTGGCGAGCAGGTTCTCGACGACTCCCTGCGCAAGACCCCTCCAGCCGGCATGGGCAGCTCCTGTGAACCCTTTCCAGAAGGCGAAGACCGGGAGACAGTCGGCGACCCTGAGACCGGGACGGTATTTGCCGCGGGGCATAACCATGCCGTCGGCCTCCTCTCTGCCTTCAGGTGAGAACACCACCCTCGAGCCATGGACCTGGGTCAGGAAGGTCACCCCTGCCGGAGGTTCAAGTCCCGGGGCTTCCTGAATGATGTTCAGTTTCAGCCGGATGCCTTCGATATCTATCTCCAAGGCGTCTCCCTTCAAGGAGTGGTACCCCCGGAGCGCCGGGTCTGTTCCCTGAGGAAATCCATTGCTTCGGGTACGGAACACCTTCTGTAGCCTGGGATGGATCTGAGAAGTATGCCGGCGTAGCCGGCGGTCTTCATCCTGCGGTCGAGTATGAACACGGCGCCGGTGTCGACGGAGGACCTTATGAGCCTGCCGGTGCCCTGCTTGAGCCTGGTGGCGGCCTCCGGGAGCATCAGGTGGGTGAAACTGCTGGTTCCCAGTTCCTCCAGGTTCTTCATGCGGGCTTCTGTCAGGGGATGCCCCGGGCTGGGGAAGGGTATCCTGTCTATTATCAGCGCCTGGAGCATCTCACCCGGCAGGTCAACACCTTCCCAGAAACTGGCGGTTCCCAGTATGACGGATCCGGGGTCCTGCCTGAATCTGTCCAGGATGGTCGAGCGGCTCATCTCGCCCTGAACCAGCATATGGATGTCGGAAGGGGGACACTCCAGCGCGGCGTCCCTGCAGAGCTCCATGTTCCTGTAGCTGGTAAAGAGGACCATGGTCCTTCCTCCGAGTATCTGCGAGGCTTCCCTGGCTATCCTCCAGGCCTCCCGTGCCACCGCCGGATGGTCGTTGTGGTCAGGCGGATCCTCCGGAAATGCCAGCACCGCCTGCCGGGAGTAGTCGAATGGACTCTGGAATATCCTTCTCTCAGCCTCCTCGGGAATCCCCAGCAGGGAATCGCTGTAGGCGAAGGAACCGCCGGAGGTAAGGGTTGCGCTGGTGAGAAGCACCGCGGGAAATGAACCGTAAAGGGTTTCCCTCATCAGAGGACCCGGGTTGACGGGAACGCAGCGGAAGGCGCCGTTCCGGCCGCGCCCCGTGATGTAGGTGCACCATTCGCCCTGGTCCGCATCGGCCACCGCAAGGGCGGTCTTCTCGATGCGGGAAAGCACCAGGGATGCCCCGGCAAGGTTCTCTTCGCCCTCCATTTCCATCCGAAGCTCCGCGGAACCGTCGGCGAGGTCCTGCAGCTGGTCCAGGAGCGCAGCACGGTCCACCGAACCGTTCTCAGACCCTGAATCCAGCAGACCCTGTATCATTGAGGCAAGCTCCCTGGCCCTGGACAGGTAGCGCTCCTTCTCCTCAACGGCTCCACTGCCCAGGGTGACCGAATCGAAAACGCCGTTCATCAGGTTCGGGGTGAGTACATGCCCCAGGGTTGCCAGGGCTGCCTTGTGAAGGGCATGTGCCTCATCCGCCACAAGGAGCCATGACTGGGGAATGAGGTCGCCGTTCCTTATACCGCAGAGCAGGAGGTGATGATTCACTATGAGAAGGGGAACCGATGATGCCCGGGACCGGGCCCTGTAGTAATGACAGTCGCTGAACCTGGAGCATCTGCTGCCAAGACAGTCCAGATAGTCTCCGGTGAGCTTCCCCGGCACTGCTCCGGGGAAGGACGCGGTATCGCCGTCGCCGGACGAGGCCCAGTGGGAAAGGCCAGGTGAAACCCTGGTTCCCCAGAGGTCCCACTTCCTGAGGCAGAGATAATTGGAGCGTCCTTTCAGAACGGCGGCTTCGGTCTTGCTTCCCAGTATCCTGCCCACAGCCGGCACATCTTTGCCAAGAAGCTGGTCCTGAAGGGTGATGGTGGCCGTGGAGATCACAGAGGCCTGTCCTGACAGTACCGCAGGTATGAGGTAGGCAAGGCTCTTGCCCACGCCGGTCCCGGCTTCCAGCGCCGCAACTCCCCCGGCTTCTGCAAGACAGGCGGCAACCCTTGCCATCTCGATCTGGGACTCCCGGATGGAAGCCCCTGGAAGTGCCTCCATGAAACGCCTTCCCCTGAAGGCCTCCTCGGTCAGACTGACAAGGCTCAAATCCGCCTCTCCGCCGCCGGCTTGAAATCTTCCATCACCAGCTGGACGGAATCCCCGCCCCGCCAGGAATCAGGTTTCAGCCTGAAGGCAATGTCCACCGGACGGCCCAGCTCCGAGGTCCTGTCACCCATGTTGAAGCCTATGGCCCTCAGGGTGATCCCCTGGGCGTCGAAGCTTGCCTGCAGGTGTCTGCTGTCCCTGCCCACGGTGCGGAATGAGGCGGCGAACAGACCCCTTGCCATCCATACCGGCTCCGGGTTGCCCTCTCCGAAGGGTTCGAGAACGGAAAGGGCCCTCAGTGTATCCATGGTGCATTCCCGGGGCATAAGCCGCCCGTCGATGTAGAGTACAGGCCTTACTGCTTCCCCGAAAAGCTCCCTTGCTTCCCTCTGTATGAACTTCCTGAAATCGTCGTAGCAGGTTCTGGAAATGGTGAGTCCTGCGGCCATGGAATGCCCCCCGAACCTCTCAAGGAGCCCCTGATCCATGGCGGCGGAGAGAACCCCGTGAACCTCCATGCCCGGAAGACCCCTGGCGCTTCCCCGCCCCTGATCCCCGTCCCAGGCGATCAGCACCGCGGGACGGTTGAGCTTCCTGGAAAGCCTTGATGCGGATATCCCGATCACCCCGGGATGCCACCGGTCCGAAGCAGCAACGGCCAGCGGCGCATCGGTGCCGTCAAGCTGTGCCAGGGCTTCCTGGTAGACCTTTGCGTCAAGGTCCTTCCTTTTCTCGTTGAAGCTGCCCAGCTGTGCGGCATACTCGGCTGCCTGCCTGGGATCGGTCTCGAGAAGGAGCTTAAGGGAGGTGTCAGCGTGGGCCACCCTCCCGGCGGAGTTGATCCTGGGTCCGAGTCCGAACCCGATGTCCATGACTCCAGCTTCACCGGGGGAAGCTCCCGATTCCCGCAATAGTGCCAGTATTCCCGGCGGAGGGCTTTCGTTGATCACCTGAAGCCCCCTTCTTACCAGTATCCTGTTGTCGCCTGTCAGTGGCACCATATCGCAGACCGTACCAATGGCGGCAAGGTCCGGTTCCAGATCGGCTGATTCGGGGTTCGGATGCACCCCCCTGAGAACGGTGTGGATGACCCCGGCACCTGACAGATGGTGCCAGGGAGCCCCGGTGCTCCCCGATATGAGAGGATCAACCACCGCATCCGCCGGAGGCAGGGTATCACCGGGAACATGATGGTCGGTAACAACGACACTGACACCGTTCTTCCTGAGGGCCTCCACCTGTTCCACGGCGGTTATCCCGCAGTCAACGGTAAGGAAAAGATTTATACCCTCGTCGAGGCATCTGCGGACTCCCTCTTCCCCCACTCCGTAGCCTTCTTCGAAGCGGCAGGGGAGGTGGTGGGTCACCGATGCCCCCATGGACCTGAGAACCCTTACCGCTGTGGCCGTTGCCGTTATGCCGTCTGCGTCGAAGTCGCCGTGTACCAGTATGCGGCCGCGGTCCTCCACGGCACTCCTGATGATCGCTGCGGCTTCCTTCGCGCCCGGGAGGTGGTGCCACGGGGAAAGGGCGGAATAAGGAGCCTCCATGAACGCCCTGTCCACGCCCCTTCGCCTGAGCAGTTCAGCCACCGGCTCAGGCAGTTCTCCTGCATTAACCGGTTCCCCGGCATCCTCCGGGGGTCTTGCCATCCATGTGTATCTCAAAATGCTCTCCTGAACCGTATGCTGGATCCGGCGGGGCTGTAAGCCGGGTTCTGTATCGCTTTCGCGACGGCGGCCATCCGTCTAAACCGGCCGTTACCGGACGGCTTCAGCGGCCAACCCGAAGAACAGGGGGAACGGGCAGCTCCCCAGCCCTGAGGCTGTTCTTCCTATTTGACCTTGCACCGGACGGGGTTTGCCCCTTTTCACCCTTTCGCCGGCAAGCCGGCGCAGGTATCGTTTCTGTGGCACTTTCCCTGCATTGCTGCACCAGGGATTTCCCCTGCGTCCCGCCCTGCGGAGCCCGGACTTTCCTCCCGGCATCAATGCCAGGCGACCGCCCGCCCCACCGGATTTAAGTTAACATGTCAGATTGTACTGTCGGAAGTCCACACCACGAAGCTGCCGCAAATCGGGCAGGAAAAGGTCTTGCCCCCTCTGATCTCACCGGCGCTCTGCGCGGGGATCTTGGTAAGGCAGCTTCCGCAGGCTCCGTCCCTTAGTCCAGTAACCGCTTCCCGGTGGCCGTTCTCCCTTGCCTTCTCATACCTTCGCAGGTACTTCGGTTCCACCTGGGCGGCGGCGGCGGCCCTCTGCTCCTCCAGTCCGCTCAGTCTGCCCTTAAGCTCTTCGAGCTTTTCCAGGAGCAGTTTTTCCCGGGCTTCGGAGCGGTTCACCGCCCTGTCCCTCTCCTTGCGGGCCCTCTCCACGGTTTCCCTGGCCTCATCCTCGAGGTACATCGCTTCGAGGATCCTGTCATCTATGGTGTCGATGAGTTTCTCAGCGTGGCTTATCTGTGACAGCATGGCCGAGTATTCCTCGTTCGTTTTCAGTGAGAGAAGCCTGCTCTTGTAGTCTGAGATCTTCGCCAGGGTATCCGATCTTTCCCCGGCAAGGGACTTCTGGCTGTCCTCGAGGTCCCTGAGGGTCTTCTCCTGCTGGAGGAACCTCTCGTCGTGACCCTCTATCTCCCTCTTGTGTATGGATATCTCCCCGGGTATCGAGGCTATGTCCGCTTTGAGCCTGTCAAGTTCCCTGTCGATATCCTGGAGTTCAAGAAGCCTCGCAATGTTGTCTTCCACTTCAGCCCGTCCGTTCAGCTATAAAAAAAAGCGGACACCTTCCGGTGTCCGCCGTCTGGTGGGCGGGACAGGGCTCGAACCTGCGACCCCAAACGTGTGAAGCTTGTGCTCTACCAACTGAGCTANNGCCCACCTGGACTCGAACCAGGGACCGACCGGTTATGAGCCGGTGGCTCTAGCCAACTGAGCTATGGGCCCTTTGAACGCCGAATTTACCTTCGAGGGGCAAAATTGTCAAGGTTGCCCGGGGGAAGACCATTGGTTACATTCGGTAACCGTGCCGGAGTGGCGGAATGGCAGACGCGGCGGACTCAAAATCCGCTGTCCCCAGGGGCATGAGGGTTCAAGTCCCTCCTCCGGTACCATCGCTTCAAGCGTTGCTCATCCGCTTACTTCGGATACCGCCGAGGCCAGCAGATTGATGCTCAGAGGCGGGGGCACCTTCACCAGCCTCAGGTCCCTGCCATGGGTGAAATCGTTGTCTGACACGAGGACCATGCCTATGCCGGCCCTTTCGAGTTCGACCCCCACTGTGATAAGGTCCGGATCTTCGGTGAAGTCGTCGGAGACCACGAAGTGGAAACGCCCGGGATTCTCCTCAATGAGTATGGCGGCGCTGGACGGGGATTCCACCTCCACCACCTGGAAGCCGATCATGCCCAGCATCTCCTTTCCCGAGTATTCGGCCTCGGGGGAGGTGATATAGAGAACCGCCCGCCTTATGCCGCTGCTGAGCTGGCTCTTCCTGGTCCTGAGCCTCTTCTTCTGGTCGGATTCCGCAGGGAAGGTTATCAGGACCTGCCCTCCCGGGTCGGTGAAGAGCTTCATGGGGCTGCAGTCCCGAAGCTCGATGAGCTTCTCCCCTCCGTTGCGGGATAGTATCAGGGCGTTCTCGACTATCCTCGCGGCATTCACCGCCGAGAAGAGTTCCGAGACGGAAGTCCCGGGAGTTACCTTTCCCTTCAGGTCCGGTGGGAGTTCGCCGCCGGTCTCCGTCACCACGAGGTCCCTCTCCAGCGCTTCACCTGAGATGGCAGCCAGCACGAAGGGCGTCTCCGATTCGGAAAGGGCCCTCTTGAACAGGTTGAACCCTACCTCCGCCGTCCTTTTCCCTCCCAGCAGTGTTGAATCCACCAGTATGATGATGTCGGCCTTCCTGCCGTTGATCCTTATGCGCCTTCTGAAGGTCATCACCGGCACCGAGACTCCGCTGTTGTCCTTCACGGTTCCCATGGCGGGCTGACCAGGGGCCGACATGCCCCCCTCTTCTCCGGTCTCGAGGGAGAGACCAATACTGTTGAGGGTCTGCCCCACCAGGGAGAACCTCTGAACCCCGAAAAGGTCTAGAGCGTAGTCGTTGGCCTCGAGTATCAGGCCTTCTTCCGCATCCCTGACAAGCAGACCGCAGGGCATGTTCCGCAGGATGGTGTTCTGGCCTTCGGCGTCGGGGCTGAAAGCGGAGAGCTGGGGTTCGTCGGCGGCCCTGAGCTTGGCCAGCAGGTCACGGACATTATCGGTCATCTTGAACCGCACCTTCCGGCGGATAGTGAAAAGACATCCTGTATATTGTTCACCGCTTTTCTTTTCTCGTCAAGTCCCCGGCCCCAAGGGCTCCGGCGGCCACGGCGGCGGATGCCGAGACCGCTCTGCTGCTGCTCCTTATGAAGTCCTCAAGGAGAGAACCCGGCCCGATTCCGCCCCTGCCGGATACCCACCGCAGAAAGGCGCAGAGCCCCCCCTCGCTGAGGACTCCCCCCGAGCGCACTTTCCTGGCGACCCTGGCAACGCAGGAGCCGTCAGCCTGTATTCCCATTATGTCCAGCACCCTGATCAGCCTCTCGAAAAGGTCGCCTTCCAGGTCGCCAAGGCTCTTCCTTAAAAGAGAGACCGTTTCGCCGCTCCTCAGTACTCCGCATCCCTCGAAGAACCTCAGTGCCGCCGAGGCATTCCTCCCCCCTGCTGACATGGAGCGCCTGGCTAGTTCCTCGAGAGCTTCCAGGTTCTTTGAACTCACGGAGTAAAGGTTGACTACCTGTGGAATTCCAGCCTTCTTTCTCAATATCTCTTCCGCAGCCGTGTCGGTCCCAAGGGAACAGAGGCATTCATAGGCGGTTTCCAGGGGAGCATAGCCGGGTGTTCTCAAAAGGGACAGTGCAAAACCCGCCAGATCCGGATTGCCCATCAGGGCCATCCCTTCAAGGGCAGCCCTTCTCTCCTCCACAGTGTTGATCCGCGGTCCTGGCGCCACGGCAGCCGCTGCCTTCTCCAGTACTTCGGTTCCCCCTGGCCAGCCTGATTGACCCAGACCCCTGTAAACGGCCCTTCTGACCCAGGTCGAACGGTCCCGCCACATTGGCTCTATCACCGGCCCGGCGGCGCTTCCCTCCGCAAGCACCAGTCCATGGACGGAGCGTGTCCTCACATGGGGATTGGAATCGGCAAGGGAACTGCGGAGTATTGCGGCGCAGTCGGGTCCACCAATGTATCCCAGGGCCAGGGCTGCGCTTTTGCGGAGGCTCCAGGGGTAGTTTCCAGAGAGTATCCGGGAGAGCACCTCCACGGCGGCTTCTTCCCTGAGAACCCCGCAGGCCTCGATCACGGCCTTCTTGTCCTCTGTGGACCATTCGTCGGAGTCAATGAGCTTTTCGAGAACAGGGTGAACCGGTTCCGCGGTGGTCTCGCCCTTCATCAGTTTCTTGCGCTTCCCCGCAAGGGCCGCCAGCTCCTCCACGGAACCGCAGGCTTCATCCTCGTTAACGAACACCACCGCAAGGTCCAGCATGGGGAAGAAGCGGAAGCTGCCGTTCCTGTCGAAGGTCTCTATTCCGCCCTGTTCCCGGTCCCTCCGTGTGTAGAACCCTCCGGCCAGGCTTCGGAAGCGCTGACGGGCGTTCAGCACCGTGGAAGCGAAGTCACCCTCCCCGGCGCATATGAAGTCGTCGCCTCCTATGTGTCCCACGAATCCCCCGGGAAGCGCTTCGGAGAGCACCATGGCCAGCCTTCTTATCACAGCGTCACCCAGGGCGAATCCGTAGTGATCGTTGAATGGCTTGAAATTGACTATGTCCACATAGGCTGCGGACATGCCGCCTCCTATGACCTTCTCCCTGAGAACCTTCTCAATGGACCTGTTGCCCGGAAGCCCGGTAAGGGGATTCAGGTCATTCAACGGCTTCCTCCGGAAGAAGATGGCTGAGTATCACGGCCGGGGTTATCAGAAGCGCCGGCTGCCCGCGATCGTCGAGGATAACCCCCGCCACCGCCCGGGACCTCCATAACTGGGGCAGTATCTTCAGAGCCGGGAAATCCGATGAGAAATAGGGAAGACCGGTAACGATGGATGTGATGGACCCGGTTCCGGTCCATCTTACCAGGCTTGAGGCCCTGACGGCTCCCAGCAGGGTGACCCCCGGTTCCTCCCAGACCAGAAGGAAATCCTCCCCGGATTCCATGAGCCTGTTCACCGCATCCTTCCTGGCGCATGAGGTATCCACCGACGGATAGGATTCAAGTGATCGGGCGTAGCGTCCCACACCGGTGTTACCCAGAGCGATCACGGAGGAAGCGAGCCTGCCCTGCCGCCCTCCCGACTCCACCAGAAGCCCCCTGATCTCCTCCCTGCTCTCGAAGAAACGGTTCTGTTCCGACGGGCCTGAGATTAGTCTCGATGCAGCGGTTGCCGCCGCGATCAGAGGATAGAGCAGGCCCCTGATAAGCCTGAGCACGGGAGCCGCGGCGATGGTTGCCGCATCGCTTCTGAAAAGAGCCAGGTGCTTGGGAACGATCTCGGAGAAGACCAGCAGGAAAAGCGCTGTGAAGAAGGCGAACAGTATCTCCCATTCACCGCCCAGCCCGCCGCCCCAGGAATGGCCCACACTGGATGCCACCACGGTTCCCACGTTCGTTCCAACGAGACTGGCGACCAGATATCTGGAGGGATCATCCAGGAACCAGAGGGCCGTACGGGCCTTCCTTCCCGCGGCTGCAATGCGCACGCGTGAGGATGCGCTGAAGGCTGTCTCGGATCCGCTGCAGAAACCGGACAGTACGCACGCGGCAAGATAAATGAAAACGCCGGTCACTCTTTAGCCCCCGGGGTAACCAGGACCAGGCTCACGGCCTTTCCCCTGGTCTCAAGGACCTTGAAGGCGATATCCAGGTAAACCACCACCTCACCCTTTTCCGGAAGCTTGCCGGTCAGCTCCTGAAGGAAACCTCCGCATGACTCTGCATACTCGGACTGGAGGTATTCAGCTTCCAGAAGGGAGGCCAGCACATCCACGGGCAGGTCGCCGGGAACAACGAGGGAGTCTCCCTTTCTGGAAACACCTTCCGGCAGGGACAGGGACGGTGTTCCGGCGAAAATGGCCCTCTCCAGTATATCCGAAACCGAGACTATTCCGGACCAGTCACCGTACTCGTCGATAACGGCGCTTATTCCGCCCCCTGAGGCTCTCAGCTTTTCCAGGACCCTGTTGAGCCTGGCGGTCTCAGGAAAAAAGAGGACATCCCTTAGTCTGAATTCGCCCCTTCCAAGCAGGTCACGCACGTCAACCACACCGGTCATCCTGCCCGTTTCAGGGTTGACCACCGGGTAAGCGGTATGGCCGGTGGAAAGGGCCTCCTCCTCCATGCGCTCTGGTGACCAGTCCTCCATGAAAAATACCACCTGCTCCCTGGGAACCATGGCCGAGGAGCAGCTGCGCTCCTCCAGCTCCAGGATCGCCGAGGCGATGTCAGCCTCCCCGCCGATGAAACCCTCTTCCCGGGCCATCTCCATGAGTATGTTCAACTCGGCGTCCCTGTATGTGCCTGTCCTGTCCCTTCCCGGCACGATCCTGTCCAGGACCTCTGCAGGGTACTTGAGAAGTGTGCTTCCCCTGGAAAAAACCCGAACAAGAAAGATCATCAGCGGAGCGGCGGTCTCGGCCCAACGCCTGTTCCTCGTCCTTGCTATGGTCTTTGGGCTGATCTCACCCAGGACCAGAAGAAGGAAGGTCATCGCCAGGACACCCGCCGTCATTCCCAGAGGTCCGGGAAAAAGAGATGCTGTGATTCCTGCGGCAATCGAGGACGCAGCCACATTGACGAAGGTGTTGCATAGGAGGATCGTGGTGAGGAGCCCACCTGGATTCTCCAGCAGTTTCAGGACCCTGCGTCCTTTGCCCGTGGAGGCCATTCTGGTCCTCTGCAGGCCATCGAGGCTGAAACAGGCAGTCTCAGTGCCGCTGAAGAAGGCGGAAACTCCAAGGAGAAGAGCCAGAAGGGCGTAACTCAGCTGGTCCTCCTTACCGGGTCGTCGCCCTCCGCATCGGTCCCCGTATCCCGCATCTGGAAGATCCTCGTCCAGTTCTTCTCGAAGTATGTTCTGCTGGAGTAGACCGGTTCCAGGTTCATCTCAAGGGTGTATTCCCCGGCGGGAAGCCCCCTGTCCTGAAGGGTCCTTCCGTTCCAGTCCAGCTCGAAGTACCCCGGGGAACGCCTTCCGGCGTAGATGTTCCTGGCAAGGGTTCCGTCGGGCTTCATAACGTTCACTATCATGGTGGCGGTCTCAGTGAGGGTCCCGGATACGGTGCAGCCCGTTCCGTCCGATGAGAATGACGGGTTCCTGATGTCCGTGCCCACCCAGAAGTACCTGGCTCCGCTGCTCTCGGCTATGAAGATCTGGCCGAACCTGTCCCAGATGGCTATGCCGGTAGGGTTCATGAACTGGTCGTCGGCGTCTCCGCGCCCCCTTCCCCAGCTGTCCAGATAGTTCAGGGAAGGGTCGAACTTGTGTATCACGCAGCTCACGGAATCCGTTACCCACGCGTTGCCGTGATAATCCAGCTCCACGTAGTTGAACGATCCGCCTCCGCAGCTGGAAAGATCCACGGTGCGCACCGCCTCGCCGTCCATTATCCGGGTAAGGGCGGTGCCGTCTCCGGTAATGACCACCTGACATGGGTCATGGCCGTTGGTGTATTCTCCGTAGCCGGTTGCGGCCACGCCCCTGGGGGAGTCCAGCTGGATGACAAGAGGTGATGCATCCTCCGGAGAGGAGTATCTGCTGAGGGTTCCAGCGGCCCTGTCGGTGACCCATATGTACCTGCCGTCCAGGGCAACGTCCCAGGGCTCGGAGAAACCGGTTATGAAGCCGTCGGGTGTTATCCTTTGCCCCCGTCTCTTCAGCACCGCCACCCTTCCGTTCCCTGTGTCCGCAACATAGACGGTTCCTCCGGTGGTGGCGGCTATTCCGTGGGGTGATGAGAGCTGGGCGTCACCGGACCCTGTTCCCCCGTAGTATCCCAGGGTGTACATGGACGCGTTGTAGATGATGTGGCCCGTGCCGCTGTTGACTCCGTACACGGCCAGTTCGTCGTCGTCTCCCGGGTCGCTGGTGTCCCACTCGTCGGGGAGGACAGCCGCCATCCCCTGGGGATCGTCGAAGACAAGCATGCCGCCCAGGAGCATGCTCAGCTGCTCCTGCCCCGCCCGGTAAATGCCCATGCAGTGACCGTAGGGGGGATAGACCATGGTGGTGTGCTCGTTGGGAACCGCGGTGAAGGAAAGCATCACCGCCGGGAGGAGCGTCAGTGGGTTCATCTTCTAATCCTTCCGTATATCCAGGCTGACCGCTGGACCTTCTTTGCGTAGAGCCTGGTCTCCCTGTAGGTGATCTGCTCGATGTAGAGCTCCTGATCATCGGGGTCGAAACCGTGCATTTCGATCCATCTCGATGCGTTTCCCGGACCTGCATTGTATGCAGCAAGGAACACCGCAGGGTGCTGGTACCTTCTTGCCTGTGAATTGATGTAAAGGCTTCCGTAGAGCACCGAGTGCTCGGGTATGAAGAACTCTTCAGGAGTAAGCCTGGGAAGTCCGTTCCACCTGGCCACGTCGGAAGCGGTTGCGGGCATGAGCTGGATAAGCCCGGCGGCGCCGGCGCTGGAGATCACGAACCTGTTGAAGTAGCTCTCCTCTCTCATTATCCCCCTTACGTAGGAGGGGTCCAGTGACATTGTATCCGTAACGCTCATCACCAGTTCCCTGTAGGGATCCGGGAAATACCAGCCCAGAAGGCTGTCGGGAAGCATACCCATGCCTGCGTCCCTGTATTCCGTATCCATCGTCCTCATAAGGGATATCGAGAGACCATGCTCGCCCAGAAGGCCCAGGGCAACGGCGTTGTGACCGCGGTTGCCCACCGAACCGTATGCCAGCATCTCAGTGGCGGCGGTGCCATAGCCCGAGGCCATCAGTACCGCCGCCTGGGAAAGGACCGGGTCATCAGAAAAAACCGGGCTGACCACCGGGAGTTCCAGGGTAAGGGGCTGCTGAAGCCTTTCGGATGCCAGCATGCCGTAGAACTCCCAGGGGTGCTCCAACGCCACCTGCTCGAGAAGACGCCTTTCATTCCCTGAGGAACCCTGCCTGTTGGCGTACCTGGCCCTCCAGAAAAGCATCTCATCCCGCCAGTGGCTGAAGGGATACACCGAGCATCCCGCCTCCCAGAGGGAATCCCCCAGGAAACCTCTGCCGTTCATGTAAAGGCAGAAACCGCCCCTCCAGTGGCCCCGGGAATCCCCTTCCCACGTGCCGGATGACCTGAGACTGGCAAGATACGCGTCCGCCGCCTCTCCCCAGTTCTGTTCGCTGTCGAAGTACTTCCCCGCAAGGTATCCCGCTTCCCTGGCCACTGGATGCCAGGGGTATTCTGCGGAAAAAGCCGAGTACGCCCTGTAAGCGCTGTCGTTCTGCCTCAGGGCCCTGAGCGCCCTTGCCCGGAACAGTGCCGCCCTGGCCCTGAGTTCAACCGGAGCGTCGGAGGGGATCGAATCGCAAAGGGATATGAGTTCGGCGTTCCTGCCGGCGCTCCTGAGAACTGTCATTCGAATGCCGGCTGAGAATGAAGGGTCACCTGACGGCCTTGCGCAGGTAATACCGGCATCGGAGAGAGCGTCGAATATCTCCCAGTCAACCCTCTCCGGCCATCTTCTGGAGATCTCGTTTGCTGCGGCGGTGGATCCCCACTGGTCGAAAATGCGTTTCAGCGCCGGATAGTCCCCCGTACCCAGCTTGATCATCCTGTGCAGGGTGAGTTCAGCCGTGGTCTGGTCGTCCATTCCCGGATCGTAGAGCTTCAACACTTCATCCCACCATGTGCCTGGCGATCCAGAGGCCAGTTCCAGCTCCTCCCTGACCCTGGGCCCAACGGTCACCGGAAGGGAAACCACATCCGACGCGGCCAGCATCAGCTGTTCCGGTGTGATTCCAGGAGGGGCGATGAGCAGCCTTGCCGCCCTTTCCCCCAGATGACCCGGAACCGGTATACCCCCCGCCGGGGGGAAGTAATCCGAGTCATCCCTGGAAAGCCAGGCCGACAGAAGGATGTCCCCGGGCTGAACCAGTTCCAGGGCGGCAGCCCTCTCCCTGTTGATGTCCAGAAGGGATATCTTCCACCCCCTGAGGTCTCCCCAGCCTGCTGTTTCCAGGCTGTCCAGCATGCCGAGACCCCTGTCGAGCATTCCCCTTCCGTTGTACGCGCCCACAAGCCTCCAGAGGATGTCGTTGCGGTGCCCGGAGGGATCCATTGCCCTGAGAAGCTGGATCGCCTGATCCTGATATCCAGACTGGATCAGGGAGTCGATTCTCTGAAAGGGAGAAACGGCCGGCTGACCATGAAGGGGTATCAACCCGGAGGAACCGTTGTCGTTCACCGCCCTGCAGGATACCAGCAGGAGGGCGGCAAGGAAAAGAAAGCTTCTCATATGACCGCCTAGTGCCTGAAGTGCCTTGTGTCCGTGAACACCATCGCTATGCCGTGCTGATCGCATGCCTCTATCACCTCCTGGTCCCTGATGGAACCACCCGGCTGAACGATGGCCTTTACACCGGCTTCAGCCGCCCTGTCGGGACCGTCCCTGAAGGGGAAAAAGGCATCACTGGCGAGAACGGAACCCTTCAGGTCATTCCCCTCCCTGAGGGCCCTGCGGACCGCCAGATCGAGGCTCTCTATCCTGCTGGGCTGGCCTATGCCCACACCCAGGGTACCCATTTCGTCCCCTATCACGATAGCGTTGCTCTTCACACCCTTGACCACCCGCCATGCAAGGTCCATGGCCGCCAGTTCCGAGGCTCCAGGCTTCCTGGCTGTAACCGTTCTCCAGCTCTCGGGCGCTTCCACGGAAAGGTCCGGCTGCTGGACCAGAAAACCCCCGCTGATCGATCTAAACTGTAGCGCTCCGTCGGGCACGGGATCCATGCGTATTATTCTCAGGTTCTTCCTTTTTCTGAGCCTCTTCAGGGCTTCCCCGTCATATGAAGGCGCTATTACGATCTCCAGGAAGATCCCCTTAAGCTCGGCCACCAGATCCATATCCACCATTTCAGTACAGACCATTATGCCGCCGTAGGGCGACGTCCTGTCAGCCCTGAAGGCGTTCCTGAAAGCCTCCAGCGGAGAATCACCTGTTCCCGCACCGCAGGGATTGCCGTGCTTAGCCAGGACCACCGCCGGTTTCCCTCCCCTGAGATCCGCAGCTATGGAACATGCGGCGGAGGCGTCTAGATAGTTGTTGTAACTCAACGCCTTTCCGCCAAGATAGTCGGCGGCTCCCAGACCTGTCCTCGGCCAGCTGAAATGAACCGCTGCCTTCTGATGAGGGTTCTCGCCGTACCTGAGCTCCGGCGATATTCCCTCCTCAAGCTTCAGGGAGACCATCAGATCGTACTCCGAAGTGATGGAGAAGGTCCTGCCGGCCATTTCCCGTCTGAACTCCCGGCCGTCCTCGCCCCTCCTTATGGTCTCCAGGACCACGGGGAAAATGTCCGCACCGGTGGCGCTGATCACATGGAACCAGTTCTTGGCCGCTCCTCTGGCCATGGTGGGGCCGCCTATGTCAACCAGCTCGATGGTATCCTTCGCCTCGGGGTCAAGATCAAGGGCTTCCCTGAATGGATAGAAGTCCACCGCCACCAGGTCGAAGACCGGTTTTCCGCTCCTTATCCGCTCATCCCTGTGGGGACCGCCGGCAAGTATGGACGCGTGAAGTTCCGGGTGAAGTGTTTTCACCCTTCCATCGAGGATGGAACTGATCCCGGTGAGTTCTGAGGTTTCCCTCACCGGAACGCCGTGTTCCAGAATGGCGGATGCCGTGCCGCCGGAAGCCCACAGCTCCCAGCCCATTTCGTGGAGACCCTTCGCGAAAACGGTGAGTCCCTTCTTGTTCCAGGCGCTGATCAGCGCTTTTCTTCTCATATCAGCCATCCAGCAACCCCCTGGCGTGGAAGAAGGGTATGGGCTCCCTCTTGTGGGCGCTGCCGGAGTAGAGTTCTGCTATCCTGCCGGCGGCGGCATCGGGAACGCTCTCCCTTCCCTGTGTGTGGTATTTCTTTATCTGATCGTAGGTAACGCCCATTTCCCCCTCGTCGGTCTGCCCCTTCCAGAGCCCCGCTGAGGGAACTCTGGATACCAGCCATTCAGGAAGGCCCATGTGTTTCGCCAGTTTCGCCACTTCGTCCTTCCACAGTTCAGCAAGGGGAAGGAAGTCGGCGGCGCCGTCGCCCCATTTCGTCCAGTAGCCGGTTACGGTCTCCGACAGATTCCCCGTTCCGGCAACCAGCCTTCCGCTGGAGCAGGCGTACTCCATGGCCATTCTGAGCCTGGCCTTCACGTTGGCCAGATTCAGTCTGTTGCCGGTATCCAGTCCCCCTGCAGCGGCGAAGGCTTCCAACACCCTGGTAAGGTCGATCTCCCTGGCCTCTATTCCGAGGAAATCCGCAATACGGTGGCCATCCTCCGTGTCCTCGGCTATACTCCCGCAGGGCATGATGAGCCCCAGCACGTTTTCTTTTCCCACTGCTTCAGCGCAGAGGGCGGCGGTGACCCCGGAGTCTATGCCCCCGCTCAGGCCAATTACAACGCCATTCATTCCGGCGTTCTCAACTCTGGAGGCTATCCAGCGGACGATCTCCCTGCGCAGATCCCCGTATACGCTTTTCTCAGTCATCCCCTTCTTTCCTCTCCTCCTTCGCAGGGACCAGGGAGAGCCTTCTCTCCAATGGGTCCGAATACTCCACTTTCACTGTAACCGCCCTTCCCGGCTTCAGGTCCACGGGAACCAGCCCGGGGTTCTCCCTGATGGTGGAAATATGCATAAGGCCCTCCACCGGGACATCGAGAAGCCTCACGAAGCACCCGAAATCCACGGAATCCCTTATCACTCCCCTGAAGGTCTCTCCCGTCCTGCCTGAGAGGTAAAGCAGAGCCATGAGTTCCGTGGCGGATCTCTCGGCGGCTTCAGCCCTGCGCTCGTTCTCGGAACAGGCAACAGCGGCTGAGGAAGCGGATACACCTCCGGCAAAGACCCTCCCGCCCTCATATGCTGTGAGGGCCTGGTGAACCATGAGGTCAGGATACCTTCTGATGGGGCTGGTGAAATGGGCGTAGTTCCTAAGGGCAAGGCCGTAGTGACCGGTATCCGAGGGTGAATAAACCGCCCTCTGCATGGATTTGAGGACCGCCTCCCTCACAAGGGGGTACATGGGGGTTCCCCTGGCTTCCTCCACCGCCTTCGAAAGGGCTGACGCCCCGGGAGAACCGTGCCCGGGTACGGCGAAGCCGTATATGGAAAGCGTTCTCCTGAGCTTATCCGCAGCCTCCGGAACAGGGTCCTGGTGAACCCTGTAAAGAACATCGAGTTCCAGCCACCCGCAGTACTCAGCCACTGCTGAGTTAGCCTCCACCATGAAGTTCTCGATCATCCTGTGGGCATTGTCGTCGGGAACGGGCTCGAATCCCGCCGGCGATCCGTCGGGGCCGAACACAGTCCTGAACTCAGATGCTCCCAGGTCCACCGCGCCCCTCTTCATCCTGGCTTTATCCAGCAGAGCGCTCAGGGCCGAGAAATCCTGGAATGACCGGTCGATGCCCTCATCCCCCGATGAAGCCCCCTCAAGCACATCCAGCGCCTGGGAATAGTTCATCCTCTTCCTTGACCGGATCCTGGAGGAAAAAACGGAGAAACCCTTCCTGGAACCTTCTGCGTCGTATTCCAGCATCACGGTCTTCGTGAGCCTTTCCACATCGGGCTGAAGGGAACACGCTCCGTTGGAGAGGACCTCCGGTATCATGGGGATTACCCTGTCCGGAAGGTAAACGCTTGTTCCTCTTGAAAATGCCTCGGCGTCCAGGGGTGACCCAGGGGTGACGAAAACGGATACGTCGGCGATGTGAACACCAAGTTTGTAACCGCCGTCTGAAAGCCTTTCGATGGAAATGGCGTCGTCAAAATCCCTGGCATCGGCTGGATCGATGGTAATGGTCCGAAGCCCTGTGAGATCCCTGCGGGAAGCCAGGATCTCAGGAGCGGAGGCGGCTTCTTCAGCGGCGGTTTTCACGGCTTCAGGGAAGTCATCCGGAAGGCCGGAGTCAATGCACACCGAGTCAATGAGTGCCCTGGGAGAATCGGGAGTTCCCACATTACCGGCAAGCCTCACCTTGAGCCGTCCCTTTCCGTAAACGATGGAACAGGCCACCAGATCGCCTTCCCTGATGTCCTCTGAGTCACCTGTATCCATTGGTATTCCCGATGGAAGGCCTGGTTCCAGGGGATCGAGGAACCATTTCCCGGAGTTTTTCCTGGCGATACCGGCCATTTCCGTGCGGCGTCGGTCTATCACCTCGACGACCCTGCCCCTGTATCCTCCCCGGTTAAGTTCCGGCTCAAGCAGCCGGGCGACCACGGTATCTCCGTCAAGGGCTCCGGCGGTGTTCTCCGCCGGTATCTCTATCCTCAGCGGATCCTCTCCCCTGGAGAACATCACCGCTGAGCCGTCATTCCTCATCCTGAGGGAGCCGAGTTCCATGCCAAGAACCCCCAGGGACGCATAGCGGCCTTTCCCGGCGTGCCAGACTGCTCCCGCCTCCAGAAGCTCCTCCACTGCCTCAGCTCTTCGGGGAACATCCGGAAGCCTTTCTCCTATGGCCTTGAGAGACAGTCTTTCCCCTGAATCCTCCAGAAGGGCGAGTATCTTCTTCGCTTCGTCACTTAAACCCAAGGGTGATCCTCCCCCCGGTATCGGTCCAGTTCTCGACGGCCAGTACGAAACCTCCCATGAGACAGAGCGAGCCCGTTATCCTGAGAACTTCCGCCGCCTGTTCCCTCCCTGGCATGTGGGAACTGCCCGTGGAGGGTCTCTCCCATTCCAGGGAGAACTTTTCTTCGGATGTTTCACCCCTTATGGCGCCGCTACCTCCCAGGCAAAGCACACACCAGGTGCCCATGCCTGTAAGGACCTCTTCGAGGAGTTCCGGAGATCCCGCCTAAAAAAAGTCATCCCCCCGGAGATCGAGGTCCAGAAAGGAGACGCTCCTGCCGCATGCCGCCCGGATCCTTGTGAGGACCCTCTGCAGGAGATCGCTCCGGGTCGAATCCGAATAGGAACCGGAAATGTCCCTGATGAAGTCGACAACGGACCCAGTGGCGGCCCTGGCGGCATTCATCTTGGGTTCCACCCTGGAAATTTCAGGCATGAACATTCCGGCCAGGTCCAGGTTTCCCATCACCCCAACCATAAGGTTGTTCAGGTTGTGCAGATAGTATGGCAGCAGTGTGCCTGCGAACAGACAGCGTGCAGTTTCAGGCGAGCAGGCCGTCGGGAAATGCTCCATCCCGGAAAACCTGTTCATGCAGCCCGCAGCGTACATCCCGGGCTCGAGGCCGGAGATGTCCCCCCCTGGTTCAATTTCCTTTATCGCAGGAGGTTTTTCCATTCCCTCTCCCCTCTTCCTTCCTTGCCTTTGATCGCTTTTCCTTCCATTCAGCCAGCTGTCTGCGGATCCCCGCCTCCCTGCCCTGTGAACCGGGCTGGTAGAACTCCTCGTTCTCCATACCCGCGGGAAGGTTGTGATGGGTTACGGTTCCGCCGGGAACATCATGGGCATACTGGTACCCGCTTCCATATCCAAGCTCCTTCATGAGCCCGGTGGGGGCATTACGAAGGTGCAGGGGAACAGGAAGGCTGCCTGAACTCTTCACCCTGGATACGGTTTTCTTCCAGGCCTTGTAGATGCTGTTCGATTTAGGGGCCATGCAGAGGTAAACCACCGCTTCCGCAAGGGCCAGGTCTCCCTCCGGAGAGCCCAGGAACCTGTAGGAGTCAACGGCGCGCATGGCCACGGTAAGGCCCGAGGGATCAGCCAGGCCTATGTCCTCGGTCGCGAACCGGACTATCCTGCGGCCGATGTACAGAGGGTCTTCCCCGGATTCCATCATTCTCCCGAGCCAGTAAAGGGCAGCGTCGGGGTCGCTTGATCGCATCGACTTGTGCAGCGCGCTTATGAGGTTGTAATGCTCCTCCCCGGACCGGTCATAAAGGAGGGGAGCGTTCTGTATCAGCCTTTTAGCCGAGTCTTCAGTCAAACCCTGCTCGTCGGAGGTCCCGGTGAGCTGCTCCAGCAGATTGAGTGCCCTTCTGGCATCACCGTCGGCAGCCAGCGAGAGGAGCTTCAGCGCCCCTTCCTCGACCTGGAACGGGAAGATGGAAGTGTACTCCCCGGTGGACACCACCCTGAAGAGAAGCTCCTGTATGTCCGCTGCGGAAAGCTGTTTCAGCACATGAACCGAACACCTGCTCAGCAGGGGGGCGTTCACTGTGAATGAAGGGTTCTCGGTGGTGGCGCCAACCAGCCTTATTGTTCCGTTCTCCACATGAGGAAGGAAGGCATCCTGCTGGGATCTGCTGAACCTGTGGATCTCATCGACGAAGAGGATCGTTCCCGTGCCCCTGTCCCTGAGAGCGGAGGATTCGGCAACTATTCTCCTTACATCTGCAACGCCGCCGGTAACGGCACTGAACCTCACGAACCGTTCGCTTACATGACCGGCTACGATGAGTGCCAGGGTGGTCTTGCCACAGCCTGGAGGACCCCACAGGATGAACGAACCAAGGGAACCGGTTTCCAGTGACTTCCTGAAGGGTGCGCCCCTGGAGAGAAGTTCTGACTGCCCCGCCATTTCGTCCAGGGTCCTGGGACGGAAAAGCTCGGCGAAGGGCGTGTTCACCTTGTCCGATGGCTTAAACAGTGAATTCTCCATTGTGTGAATATAAGAAAGCACAACTGACGAAAGGACGGGCGTGGATCCCACGCCCGTCCTTCAGGATAACTATGTGCGGTCAGGGCTACTGAATGGCCGCTCCCTGATTCTGGAACTGGGAAGCCATTCCCTGGAGCATCATTGCAACGGGGATCACCTGGTCGGGTTCGCCGGTCATGAGGTTCTCAGCGCCCTCGTAACCGTAACCGGTAACCATGATGGCTCCGCCTTCTTCCTCGGGATCCATGGGGATCACCCTTGCCTCCATGAGAGGAACGATGGGCAGTTCAGGGGAGACAACCGCTTCCAGGGTTCCCTTCTCGTCGTGGGTGGCGGTGAACCTCATGCACTGAAGCCCGTCGACCTCGACTTCCTCGGCGGTGAACTGAGCCTGCTCAAGCTCGGCGAGGAACTCGGACATCTCCTCTTCCTGGCCGGGGTTCATCTGCATCCCCTGCCCCAGGAGGTCGGGGTTCTCTGCGAGCATCTGCTCCACCATTTCAGGAACGCCGGCCATGTCGAGGAGCATCAGCTGGGTGCCGTCGTTGATCTTAACCTTCTTGATGGCCCTGAGGGCGAGCATCATGTTCTCCACGTACTCGTCGTTCTCCATCACGTTGCCGTTCTCCGGCATGTAGGCTTCCACGAAAGCCACGGGATCGGCTACGAATTCGTCCATGTAATCACCGCTGAGAGCAATGAGCTGATCCAGAAGGGCGGGATCGACCAGCACCTGGGCCACGGCCTCACCCTCAACCTCGATCTGATACCAGAGAGCGCCCTCTTCCTCTGCGACTATGGAGAGCTTGAACTCCCCCTCCTCGCCTTCGACCCCGTAGGCGATCCACTGACCGACCTCGGGAGGGGTGTATTCGAAACTGATATCGCCTGCGGGTTCCGCAGCGTTGTCGCCGCCATCGGCTTCAGTTCCTTCTTCTCCGCCTTCGGCGGGGGCGGGGTTCTCACCCTGCTCGCCGCATCCGAATGCGAAAACGGCAAGAAGGAGAGCCATCATCAGCATGAGTCTGTTCATTCTTCATCTTCCTTTCCACCGGTTGAACCGGTAAGTTTCAGTCCAGTTTGATCAGCGACCTGACAGGTATGCCGGCTTTCTCGATCCGCTCCGCTCCACCCAGGAATCGCAGGTCCATCACGAAAGCCGCAGCGGCAGGCACGCATCCATCCCTCTTTATCAGTTCGGCGGTTGCCAGTACCGTTCCGCCGGTTGCCACCAGATCGTCTACTATAAGCACCTTCGAGCCCTTCGCAAGTGAATTGCGGTGCATCTCCACTGTATTGGTACCGTATTCAAGGGTATAGTCCTCGCTTATAACGTCGGCGGGAAGCTTGCCTGGCTTGCGCACCAGCACGAGGGGGATACTGAGCCTGTCGGCTATCACTCCCCCGAACATGAATCCCCGGGACTCTATCGCCGCCACGGCATCGAACTCAATACCTTCCAGGGCTGCCAGAAGGTGTGTAACCGTATCCCCGATTGCGCCTGGCCGGGTAAGCACCGTGGTTATGTCCTTGAAAACGACGCCTTCCTTGGGAAAATCGACCACATCCCTGAAAAGACCGGCTATCTCCTCAACGCTGAGCATCTCTCTCCTCCGTGTTCTTCAGAATGAATGCCAGGGCGTCCTCAGGGGTTTCCACTGGAAACACGCCAGGTATTCCACTCCATGTGCCGTGGCAGCATACAGGCTTTCCCGCCTGAAGGGCGAAGGCTATCTCGGAGAGCGTTCCCCATGATCCTCCAACGGCGCATACCGCCTGTCCGGAAAGGGCAATGATCCTGTTGCGGGAAACCCCCATTCCAGTGGGGATCGGAATGGAAACGAATGGATTGGCCTCCCTGCTGTCCTCCCCGGGAAGTATGCCTATGACGGTTCCCCCCGAAGAGCTGCACCCCCTGGAAACAGCTTCCATCACACCACCGCCCCCGCCGCAGACAACGGAGAAACCCCGTTCGGCAAGGAGCCCGCCCAGTGCAGCTGCGAACCCCGCCTCTTCCGCTGAGGCCGAGTTCCCACCTATAACGCTTATAAGAAAACACATTGCAGTAAGATAGTAAAACGGAGACGGAAATCAAAGCACGAAGGGTGTATCAGGCCTATCGCGCCATTATATGAGCAGTTATGGATTTTGATTGACAAACTTGCGGAC
>NPID01001604.1_pt2 | contig 30206 bp, 25 predicted proteins | sample 8637491 | NCBI WGS metagenome assembly NPID01 (sample SAMN07420843, study PRJNA396082) | bioreactor metagenome | isolation source: sample BA6 brine-fed electro-methanogenic bioreactor BA | place: Japan: Kochi | collected 2016-06-14 | reverse complement strand
AGGGAAGCGAGAAGAGAGGGAAAGAGCCTCTCTAGGATCCGATTATCGGCGTTGGTATCGTGATCTTCACCGTGATGGTCGAGGACCCGCCGTCATCTCCCGTCGTTTCGGTTTCGGGCTCTGGAGCCTTCGGATCATCGTCGACGTTGGAGCCTCCGGGAATCCTATAGCCGGTCTCGCCTTCGCCGAGGTCGTCGTAGACGTTTTTGTCCCACTGGTTTCTGCCGGCATCGACGGCGTTACCGTTAGCGTTATCTTTGAACTCGTTCTGAGTTAACCTGTTGCCGTCGGACCCGGCGGGGATCCAGATCCCGTACTTGTTGTTGCTGATGACGTTTCCGGATATGGCGTTCTCGTCGGAGTCGAAGATGGAGACGCCGTACCACCTGTTCTCGGTGACGAGGTTATTTTTGATCTGGTTTTTGTCGGACTTCACCTCGATTCCCGCCTTCCCAAACCCGCCGTTTTTGATTACAAACCCCTCCAGGGTAACCCCATCCGCCGAGAGGGTTATGCTGCTTCCCGTCCCTTTGCCTACCACCACGGGCTTTCCGGACCCCGAATCCGAGCCCCGGAGGATCAGAGCCCTGTCCACCACCACGTTCTCTCGATACGTTCCGCTCTGGACGCTGATCGTATCTCCTGTATTCGCCTCCTCGACGGCCCGCTGGATGCTGACGTAGTCGCAGCCTTCAGCACCTACGGTGATGGTGGCCGCCTCGGCGGCGGTGAAGGAGATCGCCACCGCCAAGATCAGAGCCGAGACGAGCATCCATCTCATTTCCCTTTCCTTCATATCAGCTCACGCCCCTCCAAACTCAGTTTTCATATCCGGGAACTTGAAATTCGTATCCTCAAACTTCTCAAAGTTCAGGTCCATATCATCAAGAGCGAAGTCCATATCGAACTCCAGGCCTTCGTCGGCCTCTTTTGCACCGCCTCTCCTGGTGAGGCTAGTCGGGATTTCAGAACCTCCGGCGTTCGGATCATCGGCTCCGGATATGCTGGCTAAGGCATCGTCGGGCTTTGTCAGATGAGAGACGACCCGCCTCATGACTTCGGTTCGGTCCGAAGAGCTGTTTATCGCCTCAAACCCGAAGGCGAAGTAGACCACCCTGTAAGTTCCTGTATCAACCCTCGCCGCGGCACATCCGTCGTCTTTATAGTAGAAGATCCCTTTGGCGCCGTCGGTGATCGGCGATATCTCGCTCGGCCAGTACTGACTGTCGGCCCCGTCGCCATCCGAGATCCCGATGGTCATCCCGTCGGATATGGGGTCGCCGGAAACGCCCTCCAGAAGGTAGAGGCCGGTGCAGTCCTTTACGTACTCGACCTGCAGATAATCCTGATAAAAGTCGGTCTTGTGAATGTTGTAGCCAAGATCCTGACCGGAGAGGAAGAGACTTCCGCCCGCATCTAGATAGGCGGCTAGGCTGGCCTGATCCTCTTGCGTTATGGTGGTCGTAAAGTCCCGACCGGTGAACCATATGACGCAGTCGAAGGATAAGAGCTCGCTTATGCTTGGCGGCTCGTCGACCTTAACATAGTCACGACCGATCGCGGCTAGAGCTTCTTCGTAGTAGGTCTCGTAATCCGCCTCCTCGTCATCGTCGACCAAGAGAATCAGGCTCCGGTTCTCGAAGACCTCGATCGATCTCTCCTGGCGGTTGTCCGCGATGAACTCCTCGCCCTCAGTCGCCAGAACCCGCGCCTCCAGCACGTACCGCCCCTCGGCGGACCCGGACCATGAGAGGCTCAACTCTGCCGATCCCCCGCTGGGAAGGTCGGCGATCGTCTTCGTCTCCTTGACTATCCCGGCCTCACGAAGCTGGACGACCACGTTCTTCTCGTCCTCGATCCCCTTGTTCTTGACGACCACCCTCACCTCAACGGTCCGATCGGGCTTGGAATATATCGGAAGCTCCATCTCCGCCATCTCGAGGTCGTGGCTTGCCGTGAAGGGAAGATGGAAGCTCGTCTCGGGGTCGCCGAGGAGGTTCGTCTCGTAGTAGCAGAACCTCATGACTTTGCCGTCGCTGCTCCCGTCGATCGACCCCAGGTTGTCCTCCTTGGCGTCCTGGAGAGCCTGGCCGATCTTTGCGATCCCCTCCCCGAAGACGGCGTCCCAGAACTGTCGATGATACCTCTGAGATGGGCCGTCGGTGGTGGCCTTTCTCCCCCAGCCGAACCGGGAGTTGCCCACAAAGGCGAAGGCTCCATGGGGTTCGGAGACGAAGTGCTCAAGGATGCAGTCGCCCGGCGAATAGATGCCATCGGGATCCCGATTGTCGAAGGAGCCGGCATAACAGCCCTGGCTATATCCGAAGAAGTATCGATCGTTTTTGAGGCTGCCAACGTCGTCGACGCCCATCTTCATGACGTTCCTGACGTTGGCGTGACCCAGGTGGTTTATGGCATGGATATTTCCATTGATTATCTCAGCAAGCTCCATCTTCTCCCATTCACGGTCTCGGTCGTAGATGCAGGACTTGGCATAATCGTCGGGAAATCCCTCAGTGTTGTAGCCGTTGGCGCCGGAACCGTCTTTGATCTCGTCTAGGGAGTTTCCTCCCCAGTCGCTGACGCCCCCAAAGCCGAGGTATTCGCCCACCATCCAGACCTCCTTCAGGTACGGGTCGCTCTCGGTGGACTCGTAGGCGATCGTCTTTCGGACGAAGTTCGATAGCTCAGCGTAAGAGTCGACTGGAGCCCTCCCGACGTAGACCTCGGCCATCAGATCCACCTCGCCTCCCTCGGGTCCATCCCCTGGCTCGCCGTAGACGCCGTTTCCATTGTAATCGTAGTTTCCGTCGAGGCAGGCGTAGTAGAGGTCGGAGGGTATCTTCGGCGGGCTCGTCTCGTAATCCCAGGCCCAAAGGCCTCTCGCGGGGATGATGCAGTCCCAGCTGTCTCCTCCCTTTTGGCCGCCGTCGGCGTCGCCTCCCAGAAGGACGTAGGTGATCCCGTTGTTGAGATAGGCGTCCTTGATGAAGTTTCGTATCTTCTCCTGGTCGTCTGCTCCTGGATAGGTGGCGTATATCTCCTCCACGGTGACGACGGTGGCGGCGATGCCCTTGGACTTTTTCAGGTCGACGAGGGCGGCGAAGTTGTAGGGCCCTGGAGCGTTCTTCAGGGACTGGCTAGAGATGATGACGTAATCGTAATTCCCGTCCAGAAGGGGAGATGATCCGGTCGTCACGATATCTTGGGAGTAGGTGGCAACCTCGCCCGGGTTGTCCACGATCCGCTCTATCGTCTCTCTCTCATCAGCCGATCCCCTGAAGAGCCCCCGATCCAGGGTCTGGGCAGGGGAGGTCTTCACCTCCAGGTCGAAGCTCCCGAAGTAATATGTGTCCTTCGTCTTGGGGATGTACATGATAGGGTAGAGATTTATATAAAGTATTTTATATCCCTGTTTCTCCTGAACTCCCACCACCGAGTAGACGTCTTTGGGGTAAGGTTCCATCGACCCGTAGGTCGTCTCGTTGAGGGGCGTGAAGGTGTAGTTTCCAGAAAAACTAATGGGGAGAGGGTCTTGGCCAGGCTCGATCAGGATTTTTCCCAGGTTCTTCTTCTCGCCAGGAAGCACCTTTATATCCTCGATCTCTTCCCCGAAGGGGATCAGTATCCTCGCGGTTCTAAAGGGCACCACCGGCTCCCCAGGAATGATCCTGTTTTCGAGGCCCGGTATCCTGATCGACTTTGTGACGTTCTGGGCGCCCATTGGAAGGATCTCGCCACCGAAGCCCACCTGGATTATCGGCTCTTCTGGGCGGTACTGCCACCTTATGGTCCTCTCGCCCTGACCCTGGCCATAGCCCTGGGCCGTGGCAGAAGAATAATATAGAACGAAACTTGCACTCAAGACCAGCAACAAGCAGGTCAAACAGATGGTCTGATGACTCCTCATGCTCTTACCCCAAATACGGCCATAATCGATCCCCTCCCTTATTCTTCGGCAAGATGTACCCCCTTCGCGCAAGATCTGCGATGTTCATCTTCGCCAGTATTTCGAGGTCGGAAATTCTAACTCATCATGGTTTTGCGAATTGTGCTGATATAACCCCACCCTTGAGGATAGATATTCTTCTCCGCGTATGGTATTAAACGTTTTTCTATCTTTTTTATTTTTGAATGAGAATCACTAGTTGAAACGCCACCGGCGGCTGGTCCATTAGAAGATCGTCTATTTGGAGTGAAATTATATCTCGACGCCCCAGGACAAAGGGAGATCTGACCAGATTTCATCCTCGATAAGTTAGAGGTAGTTTTCGATCCCCTTCAGGTCGTCCAGATCCTTACTATCCATGGACGACTCCAGGACGACCTTCTCCTGGATGGTTATGGGCGCTCCCGAGCGGAGGGCGAGAGCCATGCCGTCGCTCGGCCTCGCATCCACCTCCCTCTCCACAGAATCGATGGAGACGGAGAGGCGGGCGTAGTAGACCCCGCCGTCCAAGTCGTCGATGAGCACCCCGGAGATCCGTGCCCCCAGGCTATCAAGGGTTGACACGAAGAGGTCGTGGGTGGTAGGGCGGGGGGTGACGGACCCAGATAGGGCCTGGTGTATGGAGACCGCCTCCGCAAGACCGACGAAGACCGGAACGAGCCTCGAAGCCTCGTCCTCCAGGAGGACGACGGGTGCGACCATGTCTCCACCGGCGTGGACGGCGTAGACGCCTTTCACCTTGACCATCAGGGGTGGCGACGGCACTTCCTCTTCCATGCTACCACCAAGGGAACTCATCTTATATATTTATTATCCGCGAGAGATGCCTATCGTCATCTCCACATCTTCTACGGACCAGTCCTTGACGAGGGCCCCTCCGACCTCCAGGGCGGACCCCATCTCAAGATGCATCGCCCGAACTTCGCCCGCGATGTGCTCTTTCATCCTCTCGACGAGCTTCAAAACTACATCGTCCTCCACCCTGACCGAGGCCTCGATCTTCTCCTCTACCCGGAGGTCCAGCTCCTTTCTCATGTCCTGGACCCTCCTGATGATCTCCCTCGCGTACCCTTCGGCCTTCAGCTCCTCGGTGAGGGTGACGTCGACGTAGACGGTCCCGCTGGAAAACTCGGCGGCCACCAGGTTCTCGGGGATCTTCTCGAGGAACTCCACCATCTCGGGTCCGATGGCATAGCCCCCCACCCTGCACTCGCCAGAATCGAGCCCCTCTTTGAGCTTGGCGGGGTCGGCCTCTTTGAGGGCTGCGATCACCTTCTGGGCGTCGCCCTTGAAGACGGGCCCGATCTTCTTGGGGACTGGATTGAGGGCGACCTCCATCTCGGGCTTCTCGCCGACTTTCATCACCGTCACCCTCTTGCAGTTGGTCTGGCTCTTGAGGACTCCCAGGAGGTCTTCGAGGTCCGGTATCTCCTTTGAGGGGGATATTACGACCTCAGAAACCGGCCACCTCAGCTTTCGTCCTCCCTTCTGGCGGGCGTTGGAGACCGCCTCCACCACCTCTCTCACCAGATCCATCTCCTGTTCGAGGGCCTCGTCGACGAGGTCATCCCTCGGCTGGTGCCAGTCGTGCATGTGGACCGACTCGGGAGCGCCGGGATCGGTGCTCAGCACCAGGTTCTGGTAGATCGTCTCGGCGGTGAAGGGGGCGAAGGGCGCCAGGAGCTTGGCCAGGGTGACCATCACCTCGTAGATGGTGGCGTAGGCGGCGAGCTTGTCCGGGTCGTCGGTCTCGATCCAGGTCCGCGGCCGAACGAGCTGGATGTACCACCGGGAGAGGTCTTCCAGGACGAAGTCGGAAAGGGCCCTCGTCGCCCTGTGGAGCTGGTAGGAGTCCATGTAGGTCTTGACCTCCTCTGCCAGGGTGTTCGCCCGGGAGAGGATCCACCGGTCCTCGGGCCTGAGGCTATTTCGGCATTTTTCGAGGGTCGTCTTCGTCGGATCGAACCTATCGAGGATCATGTAGGGCAACGGGAACCGGTAGGCGTTCCAGAGGATGTTCAGCATCCGATTGGTGTTGGCCACCTCCTCCCAACTGAAGTGGATGTCCTCCCAGGGGGCGTTGGAGGATAGGACGTAGAACCGCAGGGTGTCGGCTCCGAACTTTCCGACCACCTCTTCGGGCTGGACGACATTTCCGATGCTCTTGCTCATCTTCTTGCCCTTGTCGTCGAGGGTGAAGCCGTGCATCAGGACGCTCTTGTAGGGAGCGACCCCGAAGGAGACCATGCTCGCTCCGAGCTGGGAGTAAAACCAGCCTCGTGTCTGGTCGTGGCCCTCGGTGATGAAGTCTGCGGGCCACCACTCTTTGATCTGTTCCTGGTCCCTCGGGTAGTTGAGGGTCGCCCAGGAGGCGACGGCGCTGTCGAACCAGACGTCGAAGACGTCGGGAACCCTTTTCATTTCGCCGCCACAGGAGCACTTGAGGGTCACGAGATCGACGGCGGGACGGTGGAGCTCTTCGACGACCGCGCCGCTCCGAGCGTTCAGCTCCTCCATCGAGCCGATAACCTCCATTTTGCCGCACTCGCCGCAGATCCAGATGGGAAGCGGTATCCCCCAGTACCTCTGGCGTGAGATGCACCAGTCCCTAGCGCCAGATATCCAGTCTTTGAACCTTGCGGAGCCCGCCCAGTCGGGGTACCACTTGACCCTGGCGATCTCGTCGAGCATCTCGTCTCTAAGGTCTGCGATCTTGAGGAACCACTGAGGGGTGGCGATGTAGATGATGGGGGTCTTGCACCGCCAGCAGTGGCCGTACCGATGGACGAGATCCCCCTCGGCCAAAAGAAGCCCCCGCTCGGCCAGGTCCGAGTTGACCTCTTCGTTGGTGTCCCGGACGTACTTTCCGACGTACTTCTCCCCGGCCTCAGAGGTGTAGCGGCCGTCCTCGCCGACGGGGCAGAAGATGGCCATCCCCTCGGCGACGCCGAGCTCAAAGTCCTCGAGGCCGTGGCCGGGAGCGACGTGGACCGAGCCGGTGTTCTCGGCGGTGACGAAGTCTGCCAGGTGGATTTTGTGAACGATCTCTTTCTGGGCCGGGATCAGGTCGACGAGGGGGTGCTCGTAACTGAGCCCCTCAAGCTCGGTCCCTCCGAACCGGTCCAGGATCTCGTAGTCCTTGTATCGCCCCTCCCGGAGGACGCTCTCGACGAGGGATGTCGCCATGATCAGGATCTCGGCCTTCTCCTCGTCATCCTTCCAGGCTCGAACTTTCGAGTACTCGAACTCCGGGTGGACAGCGACGCCGACGTTGGCGGGTATTGTCCACGGCGTGGTGGTCCAGATCATCATAAAGGTGTTCTCTTGCCCCACCACAGGGAACTTGACGTAGATGGAGGGGTCGGTCTCCTCCCAGTACTCAACCTCGGCGTCGGCGATGGCGGTCTCGCAGCGAGGGCACCAGTTCACGACCCTGACGCCCCGTTCCAGAAGGTTCCTTTCGTTCGCCCTCTTGAGGGTCCACCAGGCGGCCTCCAGGTACTCGTCCTTCAGGGTCATGTAGGGGTCTTCCCAGTCGAGCCAGGCCCCGAGGGTGTTGAACTGCTCGGTCATCTGGTCTTTCTGGCTGAGGGCAAACTCCTTGCATTTGTTGATGAAATTGTCGACGCCGTAGGTCTCGATGTCCTTTTTGTTCTTGAAGCCCAGGTATTCCTCCACCTTCACCTCGATGGGGAGGCCGTGCATGTCCCAGCCCGCCCGGTCCTTGATGAAGAAGTCGTTCATGGACTTGTAGCGGAGGATGGAGTCTTTGATGATCTTGTTCCAGGCGGTCCCGAGGTGGATCCTTCCTGTGGTGTAGGGCGGCCCGTCGACGAAGAAGAATTTTCTGCCGCCGGTTCTCATGGTCCTGGTCTTGATGTAGATTCCGCGATCGTCCCAGAACTTCCTGACCTGCTCCTCAACCTCTTTCGCGTTGTATTGTCCTGCCACCTCAGAGATCATCCTAGTCCTCCAACAACGGGAAAGGCATAAACAACGTCATATTTAGGCTTTGTCGGTTCGATCCGTTTCGGCCCCGATGGCTGCGACAGCCAATCTCCGAAAACTTCGTCACACGAAAAAAATTAGATGTGGGAGGGCTCTAGGCGTGCCCTCTCCTTCATCATATCAGATCCATTTCACTTCGCCGTACGACCACTTTATGTGCTCTTCGGGGTTTGAGCCTGAAAAGTCAACAATGAGGCTGGATAGACCCACTGTAGAGGATGAAGCCGCAGCCTCCAACTTCAACTGGTATTCGTGGTCCTTCATCAGCTCAGCTTCTATTTCGCCCGTCGGCCACTCATCTACAATTTCGTTCAGGAAGGCATCATCCTTGGAAGTCGTTGAGTGGATGAGCACCTTCTCCACTACGAAACCCTCTGTTAGGTCCTGCAAAATCATGTAAACTTTGAGATCGACCGAGTTCGTGAACAGGGGCATTCCGAATAAGCCGCCAACGTCGGGCACACCTGCTACAGCCATCCCACCTTTGACGTGACACTTGAGAGCGACTTTGCAGAGATGATCCTCTCGATCGTAAGTGAACTCGTTCCAGACAGCCCCTGTTGCCCAGTGGTTTCCAGCGCCCGTATCCTCGCAGTAGAGCATTATGCGCTCGCCTTGATTGCTCGATCTGCTGCTTCCGTCTCCGGATCCACCGCTATAATTGTAGCCCGACTTTGTGGTGTTATTTCTCCAGTAGAACGGCTCCGGCTCGATTTCGGGCTCAAGAGGTGTCTCAGGTGGTGTTTCAAGCTTGATGATCACGTCGCCACCGTCGTGGTGGACGATGATCGGCCATTCAGGAATACGGGCTTGAGGCGGTACCACGATCACGTTGTCGAGCCCCTCCAGGTCGCGGCCGTCGCTGTACTCTCCCCTGATCGAGATATTCTCCACATCCTCCATCACCTCCAAAAAATCGCTCTCGTTGACCCCAAAGGAGCTCGGCACCAGAGCGATCTCGTAATGGGTCCAGACGCCCCTTGCAGGCTCCCCAGGCCACGGTGCTATCAACCCCGGCCAGGCGACGGAGGTGCCGTTGCGACCGTATATCTTCAGGATGTCATCGAAGTTGAGGTTGACGCCATCGCCATCGTCGATGAGCCTGATGTCGAAGCTCAGGTTGTCACCGATATGAAGCGTCCAGTTTCCGGACCACGGTTCTGGGCTTACGTAGCGCCAGGTACAGTTTTCCTCAGTGTCCTCGCCCAGAAGAAAACCCCCGGGGTTTCCGCCACGCTCCATCCAGGAGACGTTCGCTCCGCCCTCAGTGCTCCACCCATCGCCTCTGAGATCGAAGGTGCTGGTCAGATTCTGAGACGATCCCAGGGACGCGAAAATTAGCAATGCCATAAGGATGATGCCCAACCTTGTTACCATCAAGTTCACCGTTCGTTCTTAGTTGAGCGTTGTATATGATAGTTTCTATTTTTCGATTTTTTTTTCACCCAAACACCACATCCAGAACCATCATCACCGCAAAGCCGATCATCGCCCCAGCCGTGGCAAGCTCAGCGTTCCCGCCCCGCTGACACTCGGGGATCAGCTCTTCGACCACCACGAAGATCATCGCTCCTGCCGTGGCCGGGCTCAGCGTTCCCGCCCCGCTGACACTCGGGGATCAGCTCTTCGACCACCACGAAGATCATCGCCCCCGCGGCAAAGCCCAGGGCGCAGGGGAGGAGGGGCTCTCGCTAGGATCACCGCCACCGCCCCGATGACGGCGGCGATCGGCTCGACGACCGCATAAGACTTGCACAACAAACTTATACGCAAAGGGGCACAAAGGCAGATCAGGATGCATCACGATCAGATCTCTCCACTCCTCCGGCTGCTCATAGCCTTTCTCCTCCTGGCCCCGACTGCCGTGAGTCTGGCAGGTGCAGCTTTTGCCACCGGCGGGATCCAGTTCGCCGGAGATTACTACAAGGCGGAGGGCGGTCCCCAAATCGACGTCTCCGTCGTCAACCCCGTCTTCACCCCCGGAACCCGCGAGACCCTCAGGCTGATCCTGGCGAACGACGGCGCCGTTCTTCGGCTCGTCCCCGGAGCCGTCCCGCCGGGCTTGGAGGATGAGGCGGCTTCTGAGATGGTGGCGGAGTTCGGCTGCCTCGACGCATCAGACCTCAGGGCGGAGCTCGTCTCGAAGGGACCGATCAAGGTCCTCTCCGGGCCGGTACATCTAGACCTCCTCGGGCCAGGGGAGACCGCACCAATCGAGTTCGAGATAGAGGTCGAAGAGGGCGCCGAGGGTCCCATCCCCCTCAGCCTAGACCTCGAGTACGAGCAGCAGGTCGACGTCAGCTTCAGCGGGGGGACCGCCATGCCCCTCTACCTTCCTTCGAGCCTCCAGCTGGACCTTCTCCTTTCTGTGGAGGGCGCCCCTCCCTCCCTGGAGCTTTTGGGATCCAGGTCCCACCTCGCCCCCGGCGAGGAGGGTTCGATCAGCATCATCGTCGGGAACGCCGGAGAGAGCGCTGCTGCGAACTGCACGGCGCGGCTTTCGGCGGCATCGCCCTTCACTCCACTGATGGACAGGTCGCGTCTAGGCGACATACCCGCCGGAGGGGTCGCAGTCGCCCGCTTTGACGTCCTGGTGGAGGGGTCAGCCCGGCCCCAAGAGTACAGCATCGGCTGCGAGATCAGCTTCGATGGAGGTGAGGCATCCCTTTCAGTCCCGCTGACCGTCGCTTCGCCCGATGGCGCTCAGCTTTTAATCGTCCCCCTATCGGTGATCCTTCTGGGAGCTGCGGCTCTTTTGGCCTTCTGGCTCATTCGCGAGAGGGCGAACTCCCAGCGGAAGCGAGGCCTCCTCGGACCCAGGAAGTAGTTCGTCTTACTGCCATCATCGCCTAGCCGCCTCCATCAAACCGTCATTGATATCTCCAACCTCCACATTCATCGGAACCTATGCTGGCGTTGCGGGCCGAGAAGATATGCAAGAGCTTTCGAGGTCTCTTCAAAAAGAAGGAGGTTCTTCACGAGGTATCCCTCTCCATCGATGAGGGCGAAATCTTCGGGATCCTCGGCCCCAACGGCGCTGGAAAGACGACCCTCATGTCCATCTTCTCCACCCTGATCCGGCCGGACTCTGGCCGCCTTGAGGTCTTCGGCCTCGACGCCCAAAAAAAGACTCACGCCGTTCGGGAGAGGATCAACATCAGCAGCGGAAACCCCAACTTTCCCTGGAGCCTAACCGTGAGGGAGAACCTGACCCATTCGGCGATGCTCTACGGCCTCTACGGTCGGGATCTCACAAAATCCGTCGACGAGGCGATCTCGGCCTTCGAGCTGGAACCGCACGCCGACTCGAAGTTCGAGACCCTCTCCACCGGCACCAAACAGAGGGTCTCCCTCGCGAAGTCGATCCTGAACCGGCCCGAGATCCTCTTCCTCGACGAGCCGACCTCGGGCCTCGACCCGGATATGGCGTTGAAGACGAGAGCCCTCATCAAGAAGATATACCAGGAGCAGGAGATCACCGTCGTCCTCACAACCCATTACATGCCAGAGGCCGAGGAGCTCTGCGATCGGATAGCCTTCCTCCGGGAGGGTAGCCTGATCGCCCTTGGGTCACCCGGGGAGCTGAAAAGAGCCCTCAAGATCGGACATCGGATCTTCGTCCGGTACGAAGGAGATCTAGACCCGATGAGGCTTCGGATGATCCCCGGGGTCATGGACGTCAGGGCCTCTCCTGGCAGGGTGGAGATGGTCTTCGATCATTCCGAGAGGGCCGTCGGCAGCATAATAAAGGCTTTTGAGGGGAGAGATATTCTGGACATAGGCATAAATCAGCCCGACCTGGAGGACGTCTTCCTTGAGCTGGCGAGGTGAGCTGAACAAGTTTCTCTCCGCGACTTACAAGAACTGGATCATATCCAAGCGGAACGTATTCACCGTCTTCGAGCTCGTCTTCTGGCCCTTCATCGGCCTTCTATCCATCGGCCTACTCACCCGGTTTCTGGAGGTGACAGCCGATATGGTGGCCTTCGTCCTCGTCGGAGCGATCGCCCTCAGCATCCTTCAGATCAGCCAGATCGACGTCGCCTACATCCTCCTCTTCGACCTCTGGTCCAAGAGCATCAAGCAGACCTTCGTCGCCCCGATCCGGGGCTACCACCTCGTCGGCGGAGCGATGCTCTTCGGTGTGATCAGGGGGACTATGGTCTTTCTCATCCTGGCCTTGGCCAGCTCTCGCTTCTTCGGCTTCGACTTTCTCGCCGGGGGGATCGTCACCGTCATCGTCTTTTTAGCCGGGACGTTCTTCACCGCGGCGTCGATCGGGATGGCGGTCTGCATATCGATCCTCCTCTTCGGCCAGAGGGCGGACGTGGCGGCCTGGAGCCTCAGCGGGATAATGATGCTGGTGAGCGGGGTCTATTATCCCGTGGAGATCCTGCCCGGACCCCTCCAGCTCCTCTCGAAATCGATACCATTGACCTACTTTCTTGAGTACTACCGGTCGGCCTACGGCTACGGGTCTCATCACGTGCTTTTTGGGATGGGGCTTGCCCTCCTCTACTTTGCGGCGAGCCTGTTGATCCTGAACCTGGCGATTGAGAGGGCGAGGAGGACGGGCATGATGCTGAGGCTCTCGGAGTGAGATCGCGAACCTGGAATAACGTTTTAAAGTCGACCATTCTTATTCGGTGGGGCGTTGAACTTGACCATCGAGGGCTTGATCGGCAGGATCAGATTGGGAGACCTCCATCCCGTCCGGGTGATGGGGGTGATCAACCTCAGCCGCGAGTCGTTCTACGAGGAGTCCGTCGCAGGTGAAGGTGCGGTTATTGAGCGGGCCCTCTCCTTCGCAAAAGAGGGGGCGGAGGTCCTGGACCTGGGCGCCGTCTCTACGGCGCCTGGATCGCCCTCCATCTCCGAGGAGGAGGAGCGAAGAAGGCTCTTTCCGGCGTTGGAGGTCGTCCTGGACGGCGTGGAGGGTGATGTCACCATATCCGTAGATACCCAGAGGGCAAAGATCGCCGACGAGGCCCTCTCCATGGGCGCATCCTGCATAAACGACGTCTCGGGCCTTCTGGACCCGGAGATGGCCCGAACGGTGGCAGACCACGACGGCTCCCTCATAATAATGGCTTCAAAAGAGATGCCAGGCGACATCCTGGAGATGGGGGATATCGTGGCGTCTCTGGGCAATCGGTTGAAGGATGCCGCCGAGGCCGGAGTCTCCCCCGAGAAGGTGATCGTCGACCCTGGGATCGGCCACTGGACGCCGCCCAAGGGGCCGGGCCACGACCTCGCCATCCTCGACGGCCTCTCACGCCTCCGAGTGCTGAATAGGCCGGTGATGGCCGCCGTCTCCAGGAAGTCGTTCATCGGCGCGGTTCTGAAGAGGCAAAACCCCGCCGAGAGGCTCCAGGGGTCTCTCGCCGCCACCGCCGTCGCCGTCTACAACGGAGCCCATCTCGTCAGGACCCACGACGTCGCCGCCTCCCTGGAGACGATCAGAATGGCCGAGGCGATCCGGGGCGGGCCATCGACGTCCAGGACGGACGACGTTGAGGTGGAGGTCTTCGCCCATTCGAGCCATCCCCGGGACTTATCGTGGGCCTTTTCGCGGCTCGGGGTCGGGGAGGACGGGTCCAGGGCCCTCGTAGGCAAGGGCTCTTTCCGGGCCCTCTCACTTCGGGGCTTGACATCCATGGAGGCGATAGTCATCAAGCAGGAGATGCTGGCTCGGGGCGGGGATGCCGCGATACCCATGGGGGCCCTTCGGTGCGACCCCGGCGATATGGAGGTTATTGTCCTGGGGACGGCAGCCCAGGTCCGGGGGCTCGTCAAAAACCTCAGGGGCCAGCCCTTCAACCTCCCTGCGGTGGCCGGAGCCATCGAGGAGGCGCTGGCGATGATGGAGGATCCGAAACGGTACTGGTGAGGCCTTTGGAAGTTCTGGGAATAAAGACGGATCTGATCAGACCGGGGGACGACCTGGTGGAGGCCCTCCTCGGAGGGATGGAGAGGGCGGGCCTTGGCCTTGCCAACGGCGACGTCCTGGTGATAGCGGAGAGCGCCGTCGCCACCGCCGAAGGCGGCGTCGTCGCCCTCTCGGAGGTGAATCCGGGACCTCGGGCCCAGGAGCTGGCGGATAAATACATAAAAGACCCTCGGGAGATGGAGCTCGTCATCCGATCCTCAGACCGGATTATGGGCGGGATCCCGGGGGTCGTCCTTACGATCAAGGACGGCTTCCTATACCCCAACGCCGGGATCGATCGTTCCAACGCCCCACCGGGCTCTGTCGTATTATTTCCGGAAGATCCCAAAATGTCCGCATCCAGGATAAGAAAGAGGATGGAGGAGGCTTCGGGAAAGAGGATCGGCGTCGTCATCGGCGACAGCCGAACTCACCCCTTGCGCCTCGGCTGCGTCGGCGTGGCCCTCGCCTGCGACGGCATCCTTCCGGTGGAGGATGCGCGAGGAGAGAAGGACCTCTACGGAAGGACCCTGGAGGTGACGAGGAAGGCCGTCGCCGACAACCTCGTCTCCGCGGGGGAGGTGGTGATGGGCGAGGGGGACGAGGGCGTCCCCGCGGTGATCATCAGGGGTGCCCCGGTGAAGTTCACCGAAGACGAAGAGGAGATGATGATACCGAACATTCCCCCCGAGGAGTGCATGTACATCGGCTCTCTCCGGTGCGGCCCCCACCCCTATGAGGGGGGGTACGATCGTCTGATCGAGGAGGCGAAGAAGGCCAGGGAGAGGTCTTACGCCCCCTACTCGGGCTTCCGGGTCGGCGCGGCCCTCCTCGCCAAAAGCGGGATGGTCTACTCCGCCGCCAACGTCGAGAACGCCTCTTCCGGTGCGGCCATCTGCGCCGAGAGGGCGGCGATCGCCAAGGCCGTCAGCGAAGGGGAGAGGGAGTTTGAGGCCCTGGCGGTCGTTGCGGAGGCGGACGAGCCGGTCGGCCCCTGCGGCATATGCAGGCAGACTCTGTTGGAGTTTGGCGAGGAGATCAAGGTGATCATGGCGAACGCGAGAGGAGATGCCGAGATCGCCACCGTAGCGGAGCTGCTTCCGAAGGGGTTTACAAGAAAGAGCCTGGAGCAACCCCGGAAAGCCGACTGATCGCCGGGCGGAAGGGACTGATAAAATCTAAACGATCATCACAGACATAATCTCGTCTTTTTTTCAGTTATCTCGCAGCTCACAAAAGGTACAGGCGCCGTAACCGATATAGCGGATCGAGATGAAGATAGGATTATGTCAATGACATATATCAGGATCGCTTTTTACGCCCTCCTGACCGCCTGTCTAGTCGGCTGTGCCGGAGCATCGGATGTTTCGGCTGAGTATGTGGGGCTGATCGCCGACGATAGCGCGAGGGAGGATCTGGTCACATTTCTGAACGAGGCGAAAGAGTACGTTCTGGATAACGGCAGAGACGAGGCCTTCGAGGCCTTCGGCGACTCCGCGGGGGAGTTTGTTCGAGGCGACCTCTACGTCTTCGCCTACGACTTCAACGGGACCCTTCTCGCCCACCCCTACCTGCCGGAGCTTGTGGACAGAAATAACCTCGATCTGGTGGACGCGAACGGCGTTCCCATGATCAAAAACCTGATGAAGGCCGCAGAGCGGGGCGGAGGCTTCCTCTACAACGTATATCCCAACCCCGCCGAGGAGAACGCTGAGGAGCTGAAGCTCGTCTGTGTCCTGAAGGTCGACGACGACCTCTGGATAGGCTCGGGGATCTACCTCTCGGACCAGCCGCCCCGCTTCAGCCTTCAGGATCGGGCGGCCCTCGCGGCGTTCGTCGACGAGGCCATGAACTACGCCCTCGATAACGGCAGGGAAAAGGCGCTGGAGGCCTTCAACGACCCTGAAGGGGAATTCGTCCGGGACGACCTCTACATCTTCGCCTACGACTTCAACGGCACCGTCCTCGCCCTCCCCTTCCAGCCTGAGATCGTCGGGCTGAACCGGATCGGAGTTGAAGACGCGAACGGTGTCGCCTTCGTCCAGGATTTCATCTCCCTGGCGATGGGAGGCAGCAGCGAGTCCTACTACCTCTACCCAAACCCCGCTGAGAAGATGACCGAAGAGCTGAAGCTCAGCCGGGCGGCGAAGGTGGACGATACCTGGTTTTTGGGGGCCGGGATCTACGGCTCCCGGGCCTCGGCTGAAGGCCTCTCCGGGGAGAAGCCGACGAGTAGAGAGGAGCTCGAGAGCTTCGTTCTTGAGGCGAGAAGCTACGCCCTGGTGGTGGGAAAAAAGAAGGCTTTGGACGATTTCATGGACCTTGAAGGCCCCTGGGTCCGGGGCAACGTCTACATCTTCGCCCACGACTTCAACGGCACCGCCCTCGCTCTCCCCTACCTTCCCTCCGAGGTTGGGACCTATCGGCTGGACATCCAGGACGAGCGGGGAGCTTATATCGATCAGGATATGCGTTCCATCGCCCTGAACGACGGAAGCGGCTTCTACGAGTACGTTTGGACTAACCCCATCACAGACCGGACTGAGCCGAAGGTCAGCTACGTCATGAAGGTGGACGAGACTTGGTGGCTTGGGGCCGGGATCTACGAGCCTTAGGCCGAACGAGCCGCCAGGGACGATTCATGATGGAGGAAGAGTCATGATGGATATACTTCGAACGAGGAGGAGCATAAGAAAGTACAAAGACGAGGATATCGAGCCCGAGATCGTCGATCTCCTGAAAGAGGCGGCCCTCCGGTCGCCCACCTCTCGCAACTTTCGGCCCTGGAGGTTCATCTTCGTCGAAGATCAAGAGAAGCTCGCGGCGTTATCGGAGGCGAAGCCGAGCGGCTCGTCATTCCTTGCGGGAGCGCGGCTCGGGGTCGTCGTCTCTGCCGACGAGGACAAGTCGGACGTCTGGATCGAGGACTGCTCGATAGCATCGATGATCCTCCAGCTCGCAGGCCAGAGCCTGGGGCTTGGATCCTGCTGGATCCAGATAAGGCTGAGGATGCACGACGATTCGGTCACGTCAGAGGAGTACGTCCGGTCGGTCCTAGACCTTCCTGAAAATATGCGGGTCGAGTCTATGATCGCCTTCGGATACCCCGACGAAGAGAAGGCGCCGATCCCGGCCGGGGAGCTGGAGCACGAGAAGATCTTATCGGACTGAGGATCGCAAAAATTCGTCCCACGCCTCGATCTGCAACCGAAAGGGAGATACTCGCCCCCGCCCATTCGATCTTCATGAAGATCGGACGAAAGCCGAAGCCCGAGTCGCCAGAGGAGATGGCCCTCGTACATCACGCCCTCGAAAACCCGATCAGAAGGAGGATGCTCATCCTGATGACGGAGGGCTCTTTCTCGGTCGAGGGGATCGCTGAGGCTGTCAGCCCGAAGATGCTCGACTACCATCTCCATCGGCTGGAGCTGGCGGGGCTGATCGAGGTCGGTGAGGACGGCGCCATATCCCTCACCGAGTCGGGAGAGGCCTACGGCGCCCTCGTAAAGTCTCAGGCCGAGAGGGGCGGCGCGGGGTAACGGCGTGAGTTGGCCTGAAACGTTTGATCTGCCTATTTTCAAATCTTCAGCCCGGGATGGCCCGGAGCGATCCCGTTCGGCTCATCCTCTATTTCCCCTTTTTCGTTTTCTACGCTTGTAGGCCTCGTGACTTATAAAGAGGAGGACCGGGAAGGGGAGGAGGATCCAGAGGTATCCATAGGGGACGTGAGCTGTGTTGAATATCAGCTGGACGACCCCGACGTTCAGGAGGGCATATATCCAGATCAGCTCAAGGACGATGGCGACCAATAGAAGCCTGTTTTTGAGGAGGCCCCGGCTGAAGGCCGAAAACTCCCAGGACCGCAGAGTCCAGACGTTGAAGAGCTGGCAGCTCACGGCACCGAGGAGGGTCATCGTCATCGCCTGCTTGTGAAGGGCTGTATTGGTGATCGAGAGGTCCCCATAATGCCAGCCGCTCAAGAACAAAAAGCCGAGAAAGGCGGTCATGGCGGCGGCCCCCTCGATCATCCCCAAAAAGAAGTAGCCACGCTTGAAGACCTCCCGATCGAGGATGCTCTCGTTTTTTCCAACGGGCGGCCGCTCCATGATGTCCTCCTCTGGGGCTTCGCTACCCAGGGCGAGGCCGGGGAGCATGTCGGAGTCGAGATCGATGGAGAGGATCTGGATGACCGAGAGGGGGAGGGGGATTCTCAGGAAGAACTGGAGGATGTACGGGACGATCTCCGGGACGTTCGACGAAAGTATGTAGGTGACGAACTTTTTGATGTTGAAGTAGACGGTCCTCCCCTCCTCGATGGCGGCAACGATCGAGGCGAAGTTGTCGTCGAGGAGGATCATGTCGGCCGCCTCTTTCGCCACCTCCGTTCCCTTCGTCCCCATCGATATCCCGATGTCGGCCTTCCGGAGGGCCGGGGCGTCGTTGACGCCGTCGCCGGTCATCGCCACCACCTCACCGTTCTCCTGGAGGAGGGCGGCGATCCGGAGCTTCTGCTCAGACCTCATCCTCGCGAAGAGGACGTTCTTCTCCGCCAGGATCTTTGCCAGGTCCTCGTCGGGTATGTGCCGGAGCTCGTCGCCGGTGAGGGCGAGGTCGACCGCAAGCCCCACCTTCTCGGCGATCGCCTTTGCCGTCAGGGGGTTGTCGCCGGTGAGGATCACCACCCTTATCGAGGCCCTCTGGCATTTTTTTTATCGCGTCGTATACCTCCTCCCGGGGAAGGTCCATGATCCCCAACAGGCCCAGAAATACGAGGTCTTTTTCGTCCTCCCCCTCTCCGTAGGCGACTCCGAGGAGCCGATAGGCCTTCCGCCCCAGGTCCTCGGCCTCGGCCTCGATCCGCTCCCTATCGGCCTCGTCCAGGAGGAGAGCGAAGAACGCGAGGTACTGCTTCAAGTACTCCCTGAAATAGTTCTTTCGCCGCCCCTTCTCCATCTCGTTCGGCCCAAACTCCTCCAGCCTTCTTTCTGCATCGCCGATCTCTAGGCCCGAAAGGCTGGTGTTGAGGCGGGCCAGGACCACGTCGCTTTCGAAGGAGGGGAGGTTCTTGCAGCTGCTCATATAACCTTCTGAAAATAGTGTCCTGGAGCCTTAAATAAATGCCCCGAAAATGACATTCGTCGAGCAGGATGCGAAAGAGGGGTTGGACGGGCCCCTCAGCCCTCGGCATCCGGGATCGAGGCTCTGCCTTCCCTCAGATCCCGGCCTCGATGTAGTGTTCGATCAGAGCCCAGAGGAGGTCGGTGTCCTTCAGCATCCCCGCCAGCTTCTGATGGGCCGTCACCACCGGGAGCTGGTCGATCTCATTTCTCATCATGACCCTCGCGCACTCGGAGACTTCGCTGCTCTTGATGGCGGTGACGGCGGGGACCATCGCCTGTTTAACTTGAATCTTGCGCAGCGCTATCCGCGAGACGCCGTAGTAGAAGTTGAGGGTGTCCCGGGTGCTCTCCCAGGTCCACTCGTCCTCGTCGGAGGCGGAGGACATGTCCGACATCTCAAGGGAATCTTCGATGACGCTCGCGTTTATCAGGTCCCGGTCGGAGATTATCCCCACGAGCTTCAGATCGGAGTCGAGGACCGGCGATGCCTGGACGTTGGCGTACTCCATCACGGCGCCGGCCACCGGCAGGGGCATCTCGTCCCAGAGGGCGACGGCGGCCTTTTCGAAGTATCTCTCTATCGGCCTTTTTATCTCCAGGTCTGCGATCACCCGGATGATGTCGGCGACGCTGATGATCCCGACGAGAGCGTCATTCTCGACGACGGGAAGACGCCTGATATCGTTCTCCGCCAGCTGTCTTGCCGCCTCGACGACGCTGTCATCGGGATCGACCACCAGCGGGTCACGGGTCATGAGGAGGGCGGTCTGGTCCTCCTCGGGGTTTCTGAGGAGGTCGGTTCTGGTCACCATCCCCACCAGGACGCCTGCCTTGATCACCGGCACCCCCGAGACGTGCCTCCCCTTCAGGGTCTTCAAGACCTGGTCTCGAGAGCCGGGGATGGAGACGAAGGCGACGTCCTTCACCATCACCTCTTTTGCTCGAACATCAATCACAAACCTTCTCCCCCGGAACCGTGATGACGGGAACTTTGGAGGTGCGAACCACCCTCTCGGCGACGCTTCCCAGGAGGAACTTTTCAAGGCCAGAGCGGCCACAGCTTCCTATGACGATGGCTCCGACTCCGGCTTCGTCCGCAAACCGGATCAGCTCCTCGCCGGGGTGCCCCTCGATGACCTTCTTGGAGGAGGCGACGCCCGCTCTCTTGGCCATCTCCTCGATGTAGCCGGTGGCCTCCTCGCCCTCTTTTATCAAAAGCTCCCTGATGCTTGCAAGGGCCATGTCCTCGGGAAGGTGGCTCAGCCGTCCCGTATCGGCGACGTAGACGACGGTGATGGAGCCTCCAGAAAGCCTGGCGAGCTCGATTCCCGCCTCTGCCGCCCGCTCGCTATGTTTTGAGCCGTCGGTTGCTATCATTATTCTCTCAAACATGGTAAAAACCTCTAGAGGACGGCCAGAACATCCGAGGGGTTCGCCCTCCTGACCAGGCTTGCCAGGGGATCTTTTGCCCCCGCCATGTTATCCGACCGTCTGTCGATGACCATTATCCTGCACTTCTTGCCGACGCGGATGGCGCCAACTTCGTCATCAGCGTCCAGGATCTGAGCACCGTTTAGCGTGCACATCTTAAATACCTGTCTATCGTTATGCAGCACCGCCTTGGACAAAAATTCCATCTCACTGAACAGGTTTGGACTGTTGAGCATGACGTTGTCGGTTCCCAGGCCCACCAAGATCCCAAGATCGAGCATCAGGGCGACGTCGGGAAGCCCCACCCCTGTGGTGAGGTTGGACCTCGGGCAGACGACGACCGCGACCCCCACATCCGCCACCTTCGCCAGGTCCCGGGACTCGGCCCGGGTGAGGTGGACGAGGAGGTCGGGCGCTAGGCTCAGAGCGTCCTCGATGTCATCTCTTCCCGCCTCGCCGGCGTGGAGAGCGATTTTTTTTCCTTCGGACCTCGCAGCTTCAACCACATCCTCGACCCAGGACCGAGGATGGTCTCGTGGGCTGCTGATCCCGACCCCCCAGCACTCTGGATGGACCCGGACCGATCCGGGGTCGGGCCTTCCGAAGATCCTCCCCATCAGGTCCGCCCCCTCCCTTTCCACCACCTCCATCGCCTCGAGGAGCATCTCGACCCCGTCCTCCCCGCCCTCGCGAAAGTCGGCATAGGCGCACGTTCCCGACCGGGCCATCTCCGATAGCGACCTTCTCATCCCCCCCACCACGTCCCGCCTGCTGGCAGCGGCGAGGGCCCGATGCTTGAGCCCCCCCGGCCCCACCAGATCGTCGAGGTGGAGGTATGGCGGGTCCTTGAAGATCGAGTCGCCGAGGTGGACGTGGGCGTTGACGAGGGCGGGAGAGATTATCCCCTCAAAGTCCGGGTCCACCTTCTCGGTCCCGATCTCCGCGACAACCCCATCTCGCAAGATGAGGTAGCCCTCGAAGGGCTCAAACTCCTCGCCGAGGAGGATCGTTCCTGAGAGGATGATCTCGTCGTCGGTCTCGTTCATCGAAAGAGTATAGGAGCGGGAAAATATTTAGCTTTCCTCTCTGGTCTAGAGATCATCATGGAGAGGCCCAACGTAATCATCAACAGCGCCATGAGCGCCGACGGAAAGATCAGCTCTGTTGATCGAAAGCAGGTGAGGATATCCGGACAGAGGGATATGGAGCGGGTGAAGATCCTCCGGGCCGAAAGCGACGCGGTCATGGTGGGCGTCGGGACGATCCTTGCCGACGATCCTGGGCTCCGGGTCAAGTCTCGGGATCTGAAAAGGATGAGGTCGGATCGGGGCCTTCCTGAAACTCCCCTCCGGGTGGTCGTCGACAGCCGGGCGAGAACCCCTCCAGAGGCAGAGGTCCTGGGGGAGGGGTGCATCATCGCCGTCTCCAGGACGGCTCCCGGGGAGCGGCTCGCCTCTTTGCGAGAGAAATGCGAGATCATCGTCGCAGGAGAAGAAAAGGTCGATCTCAAGGAGCTTCTTTCGATATTGCAGAAAAAAGGGGTCGAGAGGCTGATGGTGGAGGGGGGCGCCACTTTGAACTGGTCTCTTGTCGAGGCGGGGCTCGTCGATGAGATCTCGGTCTATGTCGGACCCATGATCATCGGAGGGGTGGGGGCGCCCACCCTGGTGGACGGCCCCGGTTTTTGCGACGATTATCCGAAGCTCGAACTGATCGCGGTCGAGGCGCTGGACGGCGGCCTCCTCCTACGGTGGCGCGTCCTTTCCTGAGCTTTCAGGAGTTCATCCAGTCATCCCAGACTTTCCCCTTCTCCGCCAGGACGGCCGAGGCCTTCTCCGCCACGTCAAAGGGAATTCCCACCACCACCAGGTCGTTTTCAAGCCCGGAATTTTTGGCGGAGCCGTCGCAGCCCAAAGAGACGTTCACGTCCCCTTTAAGGATGGGCGAGGATGTGGCGTCGACGCAGAAGGACTGGATTCCGGCGGTGTCGATGTCGACTCGACCTCCCTTTTCGTAGAGAACGGCCTGAACAATCCTTCTCGCCTGGACCGGGGTGCCGACGAAGATGACGACGTCCGGTTTCATCAACATCTTTTCGAGGGGCGCGACCAGGGTGGCCACAGCGCTCCCCGCCGGCATTGCCGGGAAGGACGAGACGGTATTAGATCCCGCCTCCTTCGTCTCGCACTTGTTGAGCTTTGAGAAGTAGAGGTTTCCGGAAGCGATATTCTCCGGAAACACCATCAGCCCCAGCCCTGCGGCGCCCCCCTTGCAGGAGTGCATATCGGGATTGGCGAGGGAGGTCTCGCCCCTGAGCCTCGCCGCCTGGACCATCTCGCAGTAGCGGAGGGGCTCGGTGATCATCTTCATGTCTTTGGGGATGTCTTCCTCCTTTTTGAATAGCTTCACGCCCACTGGGTTTGTTTCCAGGTGGAGTCTTTCGACCAGGGTCTTTGCCATCTCATCAAGTTCCATGGAGAATACCTCGCAGTTTATGCCAGAAGACGGGTTTGCTCCGGGCCTACATCTCTCTTGCGCTCAAGAGCACGATCGATTTGGGTATTTCAGACCGGCGCTGCGCCGGAAAGGACAGTCACAAAAAGGATACTTCAGCCGGTTCAGCCTCGACAGGGCGATAGCTTTCATAGGTAGCTTTCATATACTATATCCTCCTATAGGCCAATATATGGCTGATACCACGACGATCGTGATCCGTCAGGAGACGAAGGCACGCCTCGACGATCTGAAGCGGCATCCTCGAGAGAGTTACAACGATGTCGTCGATCGGCTGGCGAGCATGGCCACAGACGATGAGCCCCTCAGCGACGAGACCCTAAAGAGGATCGAAGAGGCGCTAGAAGATCTGAAACAAGGCAGATATTACACCGAGGAAGAGATCGAGGCCGAGCTGGAGCTTGGTTGATGTACTCAGTCATCTACTCGCGAGCTGCCCGGAAGGATCTCAAGAGCCTTCCTGAAGAGGCCGCAAAAAAGATCTTTCGCGCCGTAAGCGCGATCAAAGAAGATCCGTATTCCTTCGTCAAGAAGCTCAAGGGATCTGCGAAGTGTCCCCTCTACTCTCTGAGGGTTGGAGCCTATCGTGTCATAATGATGATCGAAGACGACCGGATGATCATCTTCGTCATCGAGGTGGGACATAGAAGCACTATCTATCGAAAATACTAGCCCTTGAATTTATCTGCCGCTCAAAATACTGGCTCTAAGTGGTCGCTATCTATTCTCTCCCAAAGCCTCGATGTAGCACCCTCTCGCCCTCTCGCTGAAACAGATGATGATCACCTTCTCGATCGACCCGTTCGCCTCCAGAAAATCCCTGATCTCGGCGACGGCGATCGATGATGCCCTCTCCAGCGGAAACCCGTATGCTCCGGTGCTGATGGCCGGAAAGGCGATCGTCTTGATCCCCTTCTCCTCGCCGAGCAAGAGAGAGCTCCGGTAGGCCTTCGCCAGAAGCTCGTTCTCGCCAGCCCCGCCGCCCCGCCAGACCGGCCCCACGGTGTGTATCACGAATTCAGCGGGAAGGTTGTACCCTTTTGTGATCCTCGCCTCGCCGGTGGGGCATCCGCCGAGGGTCCGGCACTCCGCGAGAAGGCCGGGGCCCGCCGCCCGGTGTATCGCGCCGTCGACGCCCCCGCCGCCGAGGAGGGAGGGGTTTGCGGCGTTGACGATGGCGTCGACCTCCAATTTTGTTATGTCGCCGAGGGCTACCTCGATCCTATCGTTCAAGCTCGTCATCCGATTCGAAATGAGAGGGTTGATCTTATATCCCGATTTTGAGGCGTAGAATAGACGAACTGGTCGGGGCAGATCGGGGCCCCAGCCCTATCTACCTCTCCGATCCCGATAACCGTGCCAGAAACTCCTCTCTCGTGATGTCGAAGAGGATGTCGTCTAGGCAGAACTCTCCCAGCCGGGAGCAGGCCCGGCGGGCCCCGATCCTCCGAAAGCCCGCCCCCTCCAGGGCCCTTATCGACGAGAGGTTCTCGACGGTCGCCGAGGCGAAGATCGATTTGAGCCCGAGCCGCAAAAAGCCGTGGCCCAGGAGCGCCAGGACGATCGTTCTCCCAAGGCCCCTCCCCCGGCTCTCGGGATCGCCGATCAGGTACGAGATCTCGCAGGTGCAGGGTGTCCTCTCGTAGAGGGAGGCAAAACCGATTGGGACGTCGCCGCTGTAGATGACGAAGTCCTCATCCTTCGAGCAGAGGATGCTGACTTCGAGCTGATCTATGGTGAGGGAGGAGGATGGCTCCATGTAACGGGTCAGCTCCTCATCCTCAAACCACCCGAAGAGGAGGGGGGCGTCCTTTGCCCTCACGCGGGCGAATCTGAGCTCGCCCGCCGAAAAGCCCTCTTCATCTCTTTCCCTTCCTCCCCTTCCGTCCTCGCCCGCCGCCTCTGCCCAGAGATGCCCTTTCCCAAATCGGTCCAGGGCGGACCTGGCGATCCTCTCGACGAGCTTCGGGTAGTCCATCCCGGCGGCGGCAGCGGCCCGCGCGAAGCCGCTCCCCGATGGGTTGATGCAGGGGTTCGGGTTCACCTCGATGACGAAGGGCTCGCCGTCCTCCTCCCTGATCCGAAAGTCGACCCTGGCGTAGTTTTCAACCCCCAGGGCGGAGCAGGCCCGTCTTGCGAGATCCTCGATCATCTCCAACAGCCTCGGCTCCAGGGGGGCGGGACAGATCGGGACCGTGTTCTGGAAGAAGGGGCTGTCCTCCATCCACTTCGCCTCAAAGCCCAGGATCCTCGGCACGCCCTCCGGCAGGTTGAAGACGATCTCCGAGATCGGGAGAACCTCGGCACCTTCGGGGCCGATGAAGAGGGCGGCGTTCACCTCTCTACCCTCGATGTACTCCTCGACGAGGGCCGGCTGGCTGTAGGTTTCGAGAATTCGGGCGACCTTCGCCCGAAGATCCGTCTCGTCTCTTGTGATCGAGTCGGCGGTGATGCCGATGGACGCATCCTCCTGGACGGGCTTGATGATCACAGGAAAGTCTAGGCAGAACGGCTCGTCGCCGGTCCGAAAGATCGAGAACAGGGGGGTGGGTATCCCCTCTCTTTCCAGGACCAGCTTCGAGAGCCCCTTGTCTCTGGCCGCCTCCAGGGCTCGGGGCGGGGAGCCGGTGTACGGGACGCCGAGAAGCTCGATGAAACCCGCCACGTTCGGCTCGGCCCGTAGGTCGTCACCGAAGCCCTCGGCCAAATTGAAAATCAGGTCGAAGTTTTTGAGGCTGAAGAGCGCCTCCAGGCTGCACCGTAGAGGGACGGCTTCGTGGCCAGCGGCTTCGAGGCTCAGCTTCGCGCCCTCGACCGTCTCCAGGACCTCGGTCTCCGCCGCCATCTCGATCTTGCTCCTTGCGGAGCCCTCGCCGGGGATGTTGTAGAGGATCGCAACCTTCATCTCAAAATACCCTCTCGTGCGAGAGCCGCATTGAAGACTTCGCCTATAAGCTCTTCGTACGAGCGACCGGCCGCGTAGGCGGCCTTCGGGAACCGGGAGTTCTCCGCGGGGTCGGGGATGAGGCCAGGGAGGGCGTTGACGTCGAAGACGCTAGGTTCGCCCTGGTTATCGAGGCGGAGGTCGAGCCTGCAGAGGTCTCTTACCTCCAGGGCCTCGAAGGTCCTCGTCGCCGCCTTTTCGATCCGAGAACGGAGGTCGTCGTCCAGCTCGGCAGGACAGACGGTGGTGTCGTACCCGGTGCCGAGGGAGTCGTAGATCCACTTCACCTCGTAGCAGTCGAACCGAGGGGCGCCCTCGGGAAGCCTCTCAAAGCCGACTTCGACGATGGGAAGGACCTCGGGCGGGTTTCCAATAAGCCCCACCGTGAACTCTCTACCCGTCAGGTACTCTTCGGCCAGGACCGGCTGGCGGTAAGTCGCCACCATCTCAGAGGCGACCTCTTCGAGTTCCTCCTTCGAGCTGACCAGGGACCTGGCGGTGATGCCCCGGCTCGACCCCTCGCCGTTCGGCTTGAGGAATAAGGGGAACTGGAGGTCTGACCTGAGATCCTCGGCCCGGCTCAGGAGCTGAAACCTCGGGGTCCTGATCCCGTTGGCTTCGAGAACCTCCTTCGTCCTCCTTTTGTCGAGAGTGATGGCGAGGGTCGTGACCCCGGAGCCGGAGTAGGGGATCCCCAGCATCTCCAGCATCGCCGGGATCTGGGCCTCTCTAGCCTCGCCCCGGACGCCCTCGGCGATGTTGAAGGCGAAGTCGAAGTTTCCACGGCGAAGCTTCTCGTAGGCGTTCTCGTCGGCCTCGACTACCTCGACCGAGTCGCAACGGTTCAGCAGAGCCTTTTTTATCGCCTGAACCGTCGATGGGGCGTCGAACTCGGCGAAGGTGTCGTCCCCCGACTCCCGGCTGTAGTTCGAGGGGAGGGTGTTGCAGGTTAGGGCGACCTTCATCTCAGATCCTCGGGTTGGGGTACTCGTAGACCTCGCCCTTGTAGTTGGATATGACCGCCTTCTCCTCCTCTGAGGCGAGGAGGTAGTCGGGGGGCAGTATGGGGATCTTGCCTCCGCCCGGCGAGTCTATGATCAGGTGGGGTACGCACAGCCCCGAGGTGTGGCCCTGAAGGTGATGGATCACATCGAAGCCCGTCTGGAGGGGGGTTCTGAAGTGCTCGACCCCCTTCACCAGGTCGCAGAGGTAGATGTAGTAGGGCCTGACCCGATTTTTGACGAGCTTCTGCATCAGATCCTTCATCACCTCGGGGTCGTCGTTGACCCCCCGGAGGAGGACCGTCTGGCTGCCCAGGGGTATCCCGGCGTCGGCCAGGAGCTTGAGGGCCCGCTCGCTCTCGGGGTTGATCTCCCGCGGGTGCTCGAAGTGAATGTTCATGTAGAGGGGGTGGTATTTTTTGAGGACCTTGACGAGCCTCGGGGTGACCCTCTCTGGCATCACTGATGGCACCCTCGTCCCTATCCTGATGATCTCGACATGAGGGATGCTCCTCAGCTCCCGGAGGATTATGTCCAGCTCCCGGTTGGACCGGAGGAGCGGATCGCCGCCGCTGAGGAGGACGTCTCTTATCTCGGGGTGGCCTCGGATATACTCGATCCCCCTGAAGATCTGCTGCATGGGGGTCTGCTCGACCCTGCCCACGGACCGCTTTCGGGTACAGAACCTGCAGTACATGGCGCACTTGGAGCTGACCAAGAGGAGGACCCGGTCGGGGTAGCGGTGGATGAGGCCGGGGACCTTGGTGTCTCTCCCCTCCGAGAGGGGGTCGGCGACGTTCCGAAAGTCTGAGAGCTCCTCGGCGGCGGGGACCGCCTGCCTCCAGATGGGGTCGTCCTTCTCCTGGATGAGGCTGAGGAAGTGGCTGCTGATCTTCATGGGGTAGACCCTTTTTACCCGCTCGATCTCCTCCATGTCGCCTCCGAGGCGGGCCAGAAGCTCATGAGCGGTCTCGGCCCGTTGTGGCGGCTTATCTTCGGCGGATTCGGCTGCAAAATAGGTTTTAACGATGGAAACGCAGGCTGAATCAAACATTGGCTTCATCCCTCATAAAGAGAGGTGAGATTATGATGATGGCGCATTTCATCGTCTCAAATACCCCGAATGTATCCTTCCAGCAGCTAAAGCTCTCTACTTCTGGCTTTGATGGTTTTAATCCAGATAAAATCCTTGAAATATAACCATCAAGGTGTTTTGCGAAGTTATTCGCGGTCATGTCTTTACCAAACCGCCATTATCTATATCGAGTTAATAAACCTGTTGATCCAATGGTTTAATCCTATTAAAATGCCATATAATCATCGGTTATCTTATCAAAATCCGAATTATTCTGTTCGTCAGGATAATGGAAAAATTATCCCGAAAATCCTGTTTCCGATGCCTATAATCCGGCAAAAGGGGATTTGATGCACAGAAGGTCCGATCTGAAGGGATAAAATCTCGGATCGTCCCTTAAACAGAACGATCTGCCATCCGCCCTCGGAGGTCTTTTTTGTCTGGAGGTGCGAAGAAGATTCGCGAAGTGGCCGAGCTCGTTTGGTCCCTCACATTTAACTTCGAGGTAATCGCCAACCGCCTCCGTAAGCTCCGGCGAGAGGGAGATCTCATAGACCTCAGCCTCGCCTTCCTCAACATTCTCTTTCCTCAGCCGGAGGACGGACCGATCCCGATCGAGGTCGGAGACCCTCGCCCCCCCGGAGGTCGTCGAGGGAGCGGCCCGTCTCCAGAAGTAGCCGGAGCATTATTCTGTCGCTCTCGGATCGCAAGGTGGAGAGGAGCCGCTCCCGCTCTTCGGGGCCGAGAGGGCGGAGGTCGGAGGTTTCCTGCGGAGGGCATCGTTGGGATTTAAGCGGGGCGTTATTTTTAGTGGTTTTCATCTGAGGTGGCAAGATAGCATCGTATCATCCATCTCCGTCTCCGGCGAGGCGTCCTTCTGGATCGGCGGCCTGATCCTCGGCCGGGAGGCGATCGTCCGATGGCGAGGCGGACTCGATCCGCGCCGGAGGATTCGGGGGCGAGGATGAGGGCGGAGCTGTTTTGGCCCGCATCTTTCTCATCGTCCACAGAGAGCCGGCTGCGATCTTCTTCGCGTTCGGCTTCGCCCTCGCCGGCGAGCTCTGACCCCGGTATGCTGAGAAAACCCGCAAGCAGGTAAGGTGAGGCCGGGCAATAGACCGAAGAAAGGGCGAGGAGAAGTTACAGGAATAATAAGGCGTCAGCTCTCGTTTCGACCCGTCCCGACGCGGGGATCTGCAAGGCCGGTCCTCGTCAAAGCAGGCACGAAGATGCACCTCGCCCACGTCAGGGCTTAGGGGCCAGGGTCGACACGACATAGGCAAGTTGAATTAAGAATGTTTAGTGATCTATTCCACTAAAGTTCTAATTATGTATAAGTAAAACCGTAAGAAATTTTAACGTATTATTATTTATTCCAAACTTTTCTACATCTGTAACTCGATTGAATTGTCCGCAAAATTAGCGTAAAAATGGATTTTAAGCCAAAATTTCCTTTAAAATCCCTAAGTTTTGAATTTTGCCACTATAACCAATATATATCTAATAAATCATAATTTTTATTAGATACTTATTTTTAGCATAAATTTATATATAGTGGTTTTCGAACAAAAATAGAACTTTGGAGGGAGATCTTGAATCGTCATTCATCTATTGTTGGTGTGGTTCTGAAAAGCCTCATCGCGCTACTTCTCATCGCTGGTGGGGCAAAGGCCGCGATAATTACCGTCGGCCCAAGCGGCTACGATTACACCAGCATCCAGGCTGCAATCAACGCTGCCGCCCCAGGTGACACCATCGAGGTGCATGGCGGGATCTACAACGAGAACGTGAACGTGAACAAGCAGCTCACGCTGACGGGCATCGGCGACCCTGTCGTGGACGGCGGGGGATCCGGGAACGCCATCACACTGAATGCTGATGGGTGCACCGTTGAGGGGTTCGAGGTGACGAACTCAGACGTTGGGATAACAGTAATTTCTGATAATAATATTATCAAGGGCAATACTGTCCCAGGATGCTCTCGGGGCATCGACCTCCATTCTTCCAGCGGCAACACAATCTCTGGCAATACCGCCTCCGACAATTCCCAAATCGGCATCTTCCTAGATTCCTCAAGTGGCAACACAATCACGGGCAACACCGTCACCGGCAACGAATGGAGCGGCATCACCCTCTCTTCCTCCAGCGACAACAACATAATCAAGGACAATACCGCCACTGACAATCTACACGGAATCTACCTAGATTCCTCTAGCGGCAACACAATCTCTGGCA
>NPID01002524.1_pt1 | contig 30209 bp, 29 predicted proteins | sample 8637491 | NCBI WGS metagenome assembly NPID01 (sample SAMN07420843, study PRJNA396082) | bioreactor metagenome | isolation source: sample BA6 brine-fed electro-methanogenic bioreactor BA | place: Japan: Kochi | collected 2016-06-14 | reverse complement strand
AACTTGCAGGTCTTAGCAATAAAGGAAAAATCAAAGAGGGATATCTTGCGGATATAGTTATTATTGATGAAACACACATACCAAAAGTAGTGATGACTTTTAAAGATGGTGAAGTTGTCTATAATGGAATAAAAAACTTTAGGTTCTAAGTTTAAATAAAATTGGATTTGTAGATGAATTTACCTTATAGAATAGATAGATTAAATATTTGTGAAAAAAAGAAACTATCAAAAAAACCTCTTATTTTAGAGAATACTCAACTAAAAGATGTAGCTTTTGGAGAGTTTGTTGAAATTGGAGCTAATAATACTATTATCGATAGTTCTATCGATAATTTTAGTTATACAGGGGAAAATTGTCAAATCATCTATAGTGAGGTACAAAGATATGTTAATATAGCTTCTTATGTTAGATTAAATCCATCTCCTCATCCTATGCACTGGGCTTCACAACATCATATGCTTTATAGAAAAGAGATGTTTGATTTTGGAGATGACGATGAAAGTTTTTTTGATTGGAGAAGAGAAAGAAGAGTTGTTGTAGGCAATGATGTTTGGCTTGGACATAATATTACAGTGATGGGTGGTGTCACCATAGGTGATGGAGCTGTTGTTGGTAGTGGTGCTATTGTTACAAAAAGTATCCCTCCTTATGCCATAGCAGTTGGTAATCCTGCAAAAATTATTAAATATAGATTTGATAGCACCATTATAGAAAAAATAATGGCTATCAAGTGGTGGGATTGGGATAAGAATAAAATTAAAGAAAATATTGAGGATTTTATGAATATAATCTCTTTATAGAAAAACATAAGGTAGATAAATGATAAAAATTGTTTTAATAGTTGGAGCTAGTGGAGTAGGTAAAGATACTTTGATTAAAGCAATAAAAAATGATGTAAAAGCAAATTTCGTTACTAGATATATTACAAGAGTGCCAGATGAAAATGAATCAAATTATTATATAGGCAAAGAGGATTTTGATTACTTAAGAAAAAGTGATTTTTTTGTCTCAGTATGGGAAGCCCATGGAAATATTTATGGTATATCAAAACTTTCTATAAAACATGGTCTTAATATTATCTCTATATCAAGAGATACTATAAAAGATTTTGAAAAAGCTTTTAATAATGTTACAACTATTGAGATAGGAATACCAAAAGAGATGCTTTATACCAGACTTAAAAAGAGAGGTAGAGAAGATGAAGAGGCTATTTTAAAAAGAATTCAGAGAAGCGAGCAAAAAATAGATGCTAAAAATTGCATCTATTTTGATAATTCTAAATCATTAGAACAAAGCAAAAAAGAGTTTATATCTCTTATTTACTCTATTAAATAATAAATGATAAGAAGATTTTTTATTGATGGTACAATTAAGGCTGTTTTAGGGCTTGGCATTACTTCAACCATAGGATATGGAACTCTGTTTTATTCATTTACCATTATGTCATTAGAATTTGAAAATGAATTTGCTTGGAATAAAAGTTTTATTTTTGGTATTTTTTCTCTAGGATTATTATTAGGTGGTCTTATAAGTCCATTTATTGGTAAAAAACTTGATAAACATGGTGCTCGTATTATTATGAGTATGGGGTCATTTTTAGCTGCTTTAGGGATGTTGTTTATCTCTTTTGTCGAAACAAAATTTGGATTTATTCTATCGTTATTATATATTGAGATAGTTGCAACATTTATTTTGTACGAAGCTGCTTTTGTTGCTCTTTCTCAGATTGCAAAAGAAAAAGCAAGATTGCCTATGGCTCAAATTACTCTTATTGCAGGATTTGCTTCAACTATATTTTGGCCACTCATTACATTTTTATTGCAGATGTTGAGTTGGAGAGAAGTGTATATGATTTTATCTCTTTTTCATCTTTTTATTGCATTACCATTACATTTGTTTACACTTAAAAATAGGGTTTTAAATAGTGATATTAAAGAATATATAAATAGTAAAGCTGTTCTACAACTTACAAAAAAACAAAGAGAAAAAGCAATGATATTATTAACAATAACATTTTGTCTTATTTCTATACCAATTGCAGCAATTCAATTACATTTAGTAGGAATCCTACAATCATTTGGGATTGAATCAATAATGGCTGTCACTCTAGGTGCTTTAATTGGACCATCTCAAGTTGGGGCAAGAATTATCGAGATGCTTTTTGCTAATAAAACAACACCTATTCAATCTGCAATAATCTCAAATACATTAATATTTGTAAGCTTACTTTGTTTGCTTCTTAGTGTATATGAACTCTTTTTTGCGACATTTTTTGTGATTTTATATGGTGCTGGCCAAGGATTAAACTATATTGCTAGAGGAAGTTTACCTCTTTATATTTTAAGTGCTGTGAGTTTTGGAAAGAATAGCGGAATATTAAATTTATTTATCAAAATAGCCACCGCAGTTTCTCCCTTTAGTATTGCATTAATGTTAGATTTTTTTGGAAATATTACAACTATATTTTTTTTAGCTATTATTGTAATATTGTCCTTTATAAGTCTGTTTTATTTAAGAAAGGTTTGTAATGTATAAATTAAAATTTTTAGGCACAGCTGATAGCGGAGGAATACCCTCTCATAATTGTAATTGTAGTATTTGCCAAGAGTATAGACTAAAAGGTAAAAAAAACTTGGCTACAAGTGCCTATATAGAATGTAAAAATGGTGAAATTATACTTCTTGATGCAGGAATAGAAGATATAGCTTCAATTTTTGATAGAAAAAAAATCGCAGCTATATTTTTAACACATTTCCATGCAGATCATGCTTTAGGACTTTTAAGGCTTAGGTATAGTAGTGATGATATAAATTGCTATCATCCAAAAGATAAAGATGGTTTTGCTGATTTGTTTAAACATCCAAAAGCCATACAATTTAAAGAAAATACTCCCTTTAAATCAATAGAAATAAATGATATTAAATTTATCCCTATTCCTTTAAAACACTCAAAAAATACTACTGGTTATCTAATACAATCCAGAAATAAAACCATTGCTTATTTAACTGATTGTGCAGGAATATTAGAAAAATCGATGGAATTTTTGCTTTCATACGATATTGATGAGTGTTATATAGATGCTTGTTTGGCTCCTAATCTTCAAAAAGGAAATCACTTAAATTATGAAGAAGCAAGTAAAATATTAGATGAGATAAATGCCAAAAAATCATATTTAATACATGGTAGCCATGTTACTTTAGAGTATATTAAGAAAAACAATTTACAGTTAAAATACAACTATATATAGTTAATTTTTTATAGTAGCAAACTTAGATTATCTCTCGATAAAATTAATATTAATAAATTTACAATTTTAAGATTTTAGAAATTTATTATAAATTCATTTAAATGCATAAACATTTCCTTGACTTGTTGGAATTAAAAGTACTCCATCTTTGTTTAAACTTATTCCACTTAAAACATCTTCACCTTTTAAATCTACATACCATAAAATTTCACCATTTTTGTTAAAACAATATATTTTATCAGTTCTAGCAGCAGCATAAATATTTTCATTTTTATCTACAATTATCCCTGAAGCAAAATATGACATAACAGGAGATCTTTCTGGTTGAGTACTCCAAATTTTTTCACCTTTATTTAGTGAAATTGAATGAATTGACCAATCCCATGAACCAAAATAAATAGTATCGTTTGCAATAACAGGAGATGATGTTAAATACCATGCTGTGCTATAGTTCCATAATTCCTGACCTTTTGTATTTAATGCATACATCTTCCAATTTTTTGAGCTAGCTAAAATAATATTATCATGAACAACAATAGGGCTTTCAATAAAACCACTTAGAATATATTTCCAATTAATACTACCTGTTTTTTTAAAAGAGATAATTTGTTTATTGTTGTTTAAATAAAAATTATTACTTTTATCACTTAGTATTATGTGCCTAATTGAAGTTGTTAATTTAAATTTAGTTATAAGATTACCAGATGAAGTAAGTATATGAAAATAGCCTTTAGTGTCTCCGAAAAAAATATTATTTTTATCATCTATATTAGGTGTTGCAACTATTGGATTTTTTGCATTATATTTCCATTTTAATGTTCCCTCTTTATTAAGTGTATACAAATAACCATCCATTGAAGTAAATATTAATTCATTATCTTTTGTTGAGACGATTGAAGATTTTACCTTGGAGTTTGTTTTAAATTTCCAAATTAATTTCCCATTTATTGGATTTAGTGCATGTACATAATTGTTATTAGCACCAAAATAAATTATATTTTTTTCGTCAATAGTAATTCTTGATTCAATTTGATATCTTCCACTATTAAATTTCCAAAGAAGTTTAGGTTTTGTTATAGGACCACCGTAAGGTAGTTTATAATTATAATATAGAGGTGTTGTTATGCTCTTATTTGTATCAGCAAAACAATAATTCAAAAATAAAATAATAAAAATTATAAATGGAATTGTGAAGCCTTTTTATATATTAAATTCTTTTTATTATAAAAGTTCTAATCTAACATATTAATATTTAAAAGAAAGTGAAAATATTCTAATTGAAGTTAAAAAAATATCAATGCCAATTTACTAAATAAGTGAAATTTTTTAAAATAAAGTAAGAAGAGGTTAACAGCTATATTTCGTTATCCTTTTTTCACCACAAAATTAGAAAATTATCTAGTTCTTTCAAATCTTTGCTTATTAAAAGTGCTTGACCATGGAATAAACCTGAAAAAGTGGACAAAAAATTATTCTATGTAACCAATGTTACTTACAATTTAAAGAAAATACTCCTTTTAAATCAATAGAAATAAATGATATTAAATTTATCCCTATTCCTTTAAAACACTCAAAAAATACTACTGGTTATCTGATACAATCCAGAAATAAAACCATTGCTTATTTAACTGATTGTGCAGGAATATTAGAAAAATCGATGGAATTTTTGCTTTCATACGATATTGATGAATGCTATATTGATGCTTGTTTGGCTCCTAATCTTCAAAAAGGAAATCACTTAAATTATGAAGAAGCAAGTAAAATATTAGATGAGATAAATGCTAAAGTCTAATCTAAATAGTGTATTTAAGTTGCAGGAATCCACGGATAAAGCGTAACCAATAATACACCTAAATCTTTTCGGAATACCTGATTTTAAGAGTTTTTTGCACTACGTTTGCTATCTGTCATAGTGTAATCCAAAAAGTTGATAGAAACTCAATGGGCTTATTGAAATAATATTTTTTCAATTAAAATAGACATGTATATAAGAAGAAGAAAAAATAAATTTCTTAAAAATATGGACTAAAGTCTTAAAAAAACTAATTTAAAATATTTTAAGACAATTAGGATTATCTCCAAATATGGATTTAATGAAAAATTTTATTTCAAAATTAGAATCAGTAAAATAATAAAATATTGTAGAATTCTAAATAAATTGCTTTTCATATGCTAGACTAATAAGCAATTAATTGCATTTTAGAGATAATCTTGGAGATAAAAATAATCATATTGAAAGGATATAATGGAATCTTTTAATTTTTTTAATAACTTAGATAAAAATAGTAAAGAATTGTTGCTTAAAAATTCTATTCATATGAAAATCCCTATAGGAACACAGTTGTATGCACAAGGTGATATTTGTACTGATATTCTTTTTTTAACCAAAGGAAGAGTTCGTGTTGTTCGCCAACATGAAAATGGAAAAAGTGTGTTATTGTACTATTTTTCACAAGGGGAACAGTGCAATGTTAACTTTACTAGTTCATACAATTCAGCACCAGCAGTGGGAACCGCAATTGCAGAAACTGATTTAGAAGGTTACGATGTACCTGTTGAATTGGTCGCAAAACTTTTTATAGAAGATAAAGAGTTTCAAAGATATGTGTTTGACCAATATGTTAATAGGCTTGAGACAATGGCTTCATTGATAGAGGAAATAAGATTTCTGAGCTTAGATACAAGATTACTTCATTGGTTACAATCTCAAAAACAAAAAAAGATACATATTTCCCATGAACAAATTGGAGAAATCATAGGTACTTCAAGAGAGGTTGTAAGCCGTATATTGAAAAGTTTTGAGAAAAATGAAATTATTAAGCTATCAAGAAGAGAAATTGAGCTTTTGTGACTTTAGTTACATAAACAATTTTTTTATTATGTTATACTTAAAATCTATACTAAAATAAGGATAACAAATGATGAAATCAAAAATTACAACACTTCTATTTGGTGCGATGGTTCTGTTTGGATTAAGTTCAAACTTAATGGCAAGTGATGCAAAATGTGGTGCAGGAAAATGTGGAGATGCTAAAAAAGAGATGCCAGCTTCAAAATGTGGCGGAGATAAAGTTGCTCCTGCTGCAAAATGTGGAGATACTAAAAAAGAAGCTCCTGCTTCAAAATGTGGTGCAGGAAAATGTGGAGATGCTAAAAAAGAGATGCCTACTTCAAAATGTGGTGGAGATAAAAAATAGATATCTAAAACATTAAAAAATATAAATGAAATAGAGACATTTAAAGTCTCTATTTTCTATTTTTAAGAAATTCCAACTGCAAAGCAACAGCTGTATACGTGCTAACACAATATGGAACTAAAAATGTTAAAAGAAATTTTGTATAGTCAAGATTTTTAAAATCTAGTTCTAAAATAACACCATATTGATTTATAAGATTTAAAATAATCCCCACAACCACACTAGAAAACAAAGCTCGTTTTACAACTGTTTTTGTTACAGCTAATTTATAATAAAGTTTTAATCTATTTATCATAAGGCATATCTTTATATTTATCTCTAATTGCTAGAAATTTATCTAAATTATTTAAAAAAAGCTCCACTAATTTTGGCTCAAAATGTTTTCCTGATTCTTCTTTAAAAAGTTTTAAAATATCTTCCAAATCCCAAGCTTTTTTATAAACTCTCTCACTTCCTAAAGCATCAAAAACATCTGCAACTGCGGTGATTCTGCCATAGATATTAATATTTTCTCCACTTAAAGCTCTAGGATAACCTGAACCATCCCATTTTTCATGATGTTCATAGGCTACAATAGAAGCTGCTTTTAGGATAGGTTTATTGGAATTTTTAAGCATTTCATAACCTAGTTTGGCATGGGTTTGCATAATTTTCCATTCATCTAAAGTTAACTTTCTAGGAGCATTTAAAATATCATCAGGAATTCCAACTTTCCCAATATCGTGCATAGGACTTGCCATTTGTAATATATCTGCTTCTTTTTGGCTAAGTCCATATAAAAGTGCTAACTCTTTAGAATATTTTGCAACTCTTTTTACATGATTTCCCGTCTCTTTACTTCTAGTTTCGCCAATTTCCCCCATGGCATAAATAACTTCTCTTTGAGTTTGTTCTATTTCGTCATTTAGCTCCATGACTTGAGTTACATCATCAAAATAAGCTAATATAAGATTTTCATAAGTTAGGGCAATAATATCAGTTTGATAATACTTTTCTTTAAATTTTAAAATTTTATTCTCTTGTCTATTTTCTAAGATAAACTCTTGAGAATCTTTTATCTCTAAGTCTCGGGGTGTTTTAATATCTAGTTTTAATATCCTACTTGAATTGTTTTGAAATACAATTTTACCGTCTTTATCAAATATAAAAACAGGTGTTTTTCGATGTTTTGGAAGTAATGACAAATAATAATTATCAAATCCATATCGTTCATTAATTTTAAAAATATAATACATAGGACAAAATCTTTTAACGGCTGTATAAAAAAGTATCAAAGATATAATTATAAGAATATAACTATTTAAAAATATCCCGCCAAGAAGCAAAGATAAAGTAACTAAATACCTAACTTTTATATCAACTGGTTTTAAATTACAACTTAAATTCCTGAACATTTAAAAATCCTTATATAAATTACAAAAATTATATCTTATATAATATATGTAACAAATATCACATTATTATTTTTTCAAATACAGTAAAATAGTATAAAATATCAAAAAGGTATTCATATGTTCAATAATTTAAGCTTTAGTAAAAAACTACTCTTTGGTGTTTTATCAACTCTTTTTCTCATATCAGCTATTTCAACTTATATTATTTCTGCAAAAGTATTTGAAGGTACCCAAAATATTTCAAAAAATTATATTAATGAATTTGGAAAGAAAAATGCTTTAGAGATAAAAAGTGACATGGAAAAGTCTGTGGTATTACTTAAAACTTTTAGTGCTTCACTTGAAACTACTCTCAAAGAAAATAGTATGTATGATAAACCAACTTTAGTAAAACTTATGAGTTCAATTATTGAAAAAAATCCTTATATCGTCGGAGTTTGGGCATATTTCAAAGAAGATAGTTTTTACCCATATAATCTAAATATGGCAAATCGTTATGCCCATGATAATAATGGAAGATTCTCCCCTTATATTATGAAAAATGGTGAGGATATAAGTTTAATGGAAGATCATCCTGTAATGGATGGTCAAATATGGATTAGCGAACCCATAAAAAATAAAAAAGAGTACATAACAGAACCATATAAATTTGAAGTAAATGGTAAGAATCTACTTAATACAACCGTTTCAATACCACTTTATATAAATGAAAAACTAGTTGGTGTTATTGGTATTGATATATCTATTGATGAAATTGTTCAAAGAATTTCAAAACTAAAAGTCCTAAATAGTGGGCATAGTATGATTTTGAGTTCAAAAGGTACAATAATAGCTCATCAAAAAGATGATTTTCATGGTAAAAACTTTTTAGATATTGATAAAAGCTTAACAGCTAAAAATATTTTAAATACCATTAATAATATGAAAGAACTTTATTTTTATGAAAAAACAGCGATTAATTTAGATAATTCTTTTAACTATTTGATTCCATTTGAAATTGCAAACTCTTCTGTTAATTGGGCTTTTATTTTAACAGTTCCAAAAAAAGAGTATCTAGCAAATGCATATGAAATAAGATACTTCTCAATTATGGCTTCAGTTATTGGTTTTATATTAATTGGTATCGTTATTTTTTATACAACTACTATTTTAAATAAAAAATTAAATACTATTCAAAGAGGATTAAATAACTTCTTTGACTTTTTAAATAAAAAGACCAAAACAGCAGATGCTATAAAAATCATACAAAATGATGAATTTGGTCAAATGGCAAAAAATATAAATGAAAATGTGGAAAGAATCTCTTTAGATATAAAAGAGGAAAATATCTTAATCGAAGAGGTAAAAAGTGTTCTAAATACTATTTCAAAAGGATATTTCAACACAAGAATAACAAAAAAATCAAACACTGATTCTCTAAATGAACTAAAAGATTTAGTAAATAAAATGCTAGAGAATTTAGAAAATTTTATAGGAGATGATATTAATAAAGTTGTAAAAATATTAGAAAGTTATGCAACATTTGATTTTAAACCTACATTTAAAAAAGAAGATAATGCAATTATTTCAAAAAAAATTGTGATACTAAATAGTATGATTACAAATATGCTAATTCAAAATCAAGAAGATGGAGTAAGTCTAAAAAATAGTTCACAAAAACTTGAAAGTGATATTATTATTTTAAATGATAATTCATCAAAACAAATCCAATCACTCAATGAAACAATCAATGCAATAGATGACATAGGGCAAACCATAAGCAATACAAATCTACAAGCAAAAGAGATGTTGGATATATCGTCATATACAAAAAGTTCTGCAAATGATGGGAAAATACTTGCACAAAAAACAGAAAGAGCAATGGAAGATATAAATGAGAAAGTAAAAGCAATTAGTGAAGCTATTAATATTGTTGATCAAATTGCTTTTCAGACAAATATCTTAAGCTTAAATGCAGCGGTTGAAGCAGCAACTGCAGGAGAAGTTGGGAAAGGATTTGCTGTAGTTGCACAAGAAGTGCGAAACTTAGCAAACAAATCCGCGGAAGCAGCACGTGAGATAACAAATTTAGTAGAAAGTGCAACTTTAAAAACCAATGAAGGTAAAAATATCAGTGAAGATATGATTGAAGGCTTTAATAACTTGGAAGAAAAGATTTTACAAACAAATGAACTTATAAATGCAGTGACAATGTCAACTGTAGAGCAAAATAATAAAATGGAAACTATTAGAGATATTACAACAAAGTTAAATAACATCATACAAGAAAATACACAAGTAATCAGACAAACCAGTCAAATAGCTACAAAAACAAATGATATGGCTTCTATGATAGTTGAAAATGTTGCTAAAAATAGTTTTGAAGGTAAAAAAATATAAAACCAATGTGATATATATTACAGATATATTTTTACAATTTTGATAATATTTCATTAAACTATACCTATCTTACAAACAATAAAGTAGGATTGTTTTCATAGTTTAAAACCATATCAGGAAAAATGAAATGAAGAAAGTAATACTATATTTGTTTTTTAGTTTTTTATTTGTATTAAATTCTTATGCACAAGAACATAAAGTTGTAATACAAATAAGTAGTGATGATTCCAAAGTGCAAGAATTGGCATTAAATAATGCTGCAAATCTACAAAAAATTTATGGTGTAGATAATATTGCAATAGAAGTTGTAGCTTATGGACCAGGTCTTTCTGTATTAACATCTAAATATGCAAATAATGCAAGAATTAAAAGCTTATCTATGCAAGAAATTGTATTTAGTGCTTGTGAAAATACAATACAAAATATTGAGAAAAAAACAGGTAAAACTCCTACTCTAACTGAAGGTGTAACAACAGTTAAATCAGGAGTTGCTAGAATAATTGAACTTCAAGAAGAAGGTTATTCTTATATAAGACCTTAATTAAAATAATTAAAAATTATTACGGGAGAAACATTATGAGCCTAGAAGATAAAATAGAAGAGTTAAAGGCGCAATTCTCACAAATAGCACCTATTGAAATTCAAAAGTTATTTGAAGAAGAGATTGCAAAATTAAAAGCAACAAAGATAAGCGAAGGTGCTTTAAAAGTAGGTGATACCATTGTTAATGGAGTTCTTAAAGATGTCAATGCAAACCCTATTGAACTTTTTGATTACTTTAAAAAAAGTGATTTTTTGGTGCTTAACTTTTACAGAGGCGGTTGGTGCCCTTATTGTAATTTGGAGTTAAAAGCATTTCAAGACAAGCTTTTAGAACTCAAAGCACTTAATGCCTCACTTGTTGCAATATCGCCAGAAAAGCCAGATTTATCACTTACAACGCAAGAAAAAAATAGTTTAGAGTTTGATGTGTTAAGTGATTTAGGAAATAAAGTATCCAAATCATTTGGTTTGGTTTTTTCATTGGCTGCAAGTTTACGACCTATTTATAAAGAGTTTGGAATAGACATTGTTGCACATAATGGGGATGAGCATTATGAAATTCCTATGCCTGCGACGTATGTTATTAATAAAGATAAAAAAATCATTTACAGTTTTGTTCAAGAAGATCATACCAAACGAGCAGAACCTCTTGATGTGATTAATGCCATTAAAGGGCGAAAGTAGTATAAAGTTGCCATAAGTACTTTGGGTATAGACCTACAAAGGGATTTTTTTTCCAACAATATTTAAACTAAACTTAAAATGATAAGAAAATCCCTATATAATGGCTTTTCTTGCTTTTAATTATTTTCTAACTTGAATTGAATTATTTTGTCTAAATTAAATTCAAATTCTATTTTGTTTGTTTCTATACCTGTAAAATCATATTCACCATAAAAATTAATATGTTGCCTATGAACAATAGAACTATTTTGAATTGATTGAATTATTAATGATTTTTCATTTTCATTAGTTTCTTTTGCTAATTTATCAGAGAAATATAGATAATTCCAACAAATAATAGCATTTTGAATTAATCTTAGGGAATTACTTGCTATATCTTGTTCTTCTTTTGTAGCATACATGTATTCTCCATTATTTCCAAAAAATATTGCTTTTGAAAATTTATTCGCATTTTCTATTTTATTTAATTGTTTTTCAATTTGTTGGCGAAGAGTAACATCATCAATATATTCAAGTAAAAATTTTGTTTTAATGATTCTTCCAAACTCTCTTAAGGCTAAATATGTTTTATGTTGTTTTGGATAGGAAGTTAGTCTTTTAAGAAGTTGTGATGCTGTTGTTTCTCTTTCTTTTATTGTAAGAACAAATCTTAAAATATTTTCCCATTGCTCTTCTATTAGTTCTGTATTGATTTGTTTTATTGGTAAAACTTTATATCCTAATTTATGATATTCTTTTTTAGCTTCAAATGCATATAGTTGTTGTTCTTTAAAATTTTTAATTCTTGGTGCAAATGAAAAACCTAATAGATGTGTTAGGGCAAATACAACTTCACTATAACCAAAAGTATCTGTTGAATGAATATCACTTTGAATAGTGTCATTATGCATTAAGCCATCAATTACACAAGCAGCTTCTCTTTCATTTGCATTAATTACAGTTGAATAAAATAGTCTATGTGATTCATCAATAAACATATATCTACTAACACCTCTTCCTAATCCAAAATATTTAAATGAATATCCTGCATTTAAAGAATCTACTGAAATATTAAACTTTTGACCATCACTTGCTGTATGATTTTTGTCTTTATTATTTTTAAAAAGTTTTACAATATCTAACTGTTCTGTAAAAGCTATAATTTTATCGTTTGCTTCAATTAAATTTTCATTTGATAAATACCAATTACTTGCATGTTCTATATCATGTTCAAAAATACCTTTTGAAATCTTTGCCATTTTTGAAATGTTGATATTACAACCATAACCAATAATAGATGCAAATAAAGCTTCTATTTTTATATTATTTCTATTTCTTCCTAAAGAGTAATGTGTAAATACTTTTGTAAAACTAATATAGCTATTAATCTCTTCCAAAATTGATATTAATGGAATAAATTTGTCTTTTGGAAGCCATTTTGTTAATGGATCTAATGATATATCTTTTTCAACTTTTGGAGTAGTTATTGTAAAACTATTTTCACCTTTTAGATGAAAATATAGATTTAATTCCTTTGAAATTTTTTCATTAACATCTTTAAAAGATGAGTTTAGTTGCTCTTTTAAATAGGTTATAGTTTTTTTGCAATTAGCAAAATGTAAAAGATTGTATTGTTCCAATAAATCCATCTTTTCTTTTTTGAATTTGTTAATATCCAATAAATAAGATTCAAATGCTCTATATCTATAAGAGTTTAGAAGGTTTAATTTTCCTGATTTAATAGCTTGTGATATTTCAATAAAAAATAGTATTTTATATAATGAAATTCTAAAATGTTTGGTATTGTTTTCATCTTTTTGAAATAGCAAACTTTGAATATTTTTCTCTAAAAAATCTTTTGGTGTTGATGAATTCAATTTTCCATTATTGTTTTTATAATGCTCTATTGCTTTTATAAAAGATTTTTGTGAATTGTTTGTATCAAAATCAACATTTTGGATAATCTTAGCTATTCTTATTTGTAATTTTGAAGAGTTCTTCTCTAGCATATCATAAAAAGAAGTCTCTTCATTTAATGAATTAAAATCAATAGATTTTATTTTTTGAAACTCTTCCTTTTTTGTTAATTCTGTAATTATATTCTCTACGAATGATATTTTATCTTCACTTGAGAAATCATTTTTAATAATTGATTCTAAATTTAATATATTTGGAATAATTTCTGTTTGTAAGAATTGTGTTAAGTCTTTAAAATTCTTTGTTCTACTATGTTTTTGATCATAATAAATTGTTTGGTGTTCTCTTAATGTGGTTTGTTTTATTGATTGCATCACTTGTACAAAAATATCAATCAAATAGTCACTTCTTATTTTTACTTGATGTAGCACAAAACATATCAAATCAAAATATTGTTTATGTTTTACTTTTCTACTAATTTGATGCATATCAGATTTTTCAACCCATTTTGCATAATGAATAATAGTATTATCATCTAATGAAAGCTCTTTTAAAATAGGTTCAAGTTGTTTAGATAAATCATTTAAATATCTAAAATCAATATTAGATTGTCTAACTTTAGTAGCATTAACTGAGTGTAAAATTCTTTTATATTTACCAAGAACATATTTAGTAGGGTTTGAAACATCTTCTTTTAAAAAATAATCAAGATTTTTTAAGGCTTCATGGTTTTCATATTTTCTGATTTTTTTATAAACTAATGTGTTTTGTACATTTATTGAAGATGAGATAATAGTTGTTATTTGTGTATAACTGGGGATTTCAATTTTTAAGTCCATTGATTTTTCTACTAACAAATAAAAAATATCTTGTGCTTTTAATAGCTTTTTTACTAATAAATCTGATTCTTTTTGAAGAATATCATATATATGTGAAGTAAATTTAACACAAGAGAAATGCTTTTTTATTGTATTTTTATATGTAGCTAATGAACTATGACCAATGTCTGAAGAATATGAATTATCATCAAATTTAAATTTAGAAGCTATGTATTTTATATCTTCATCATAATATGAAGTTGGATTAAAAAATCTATGTGTTATTTTAAAATATCCAAACATCAATATAAAATGAATTTGATTACTACTGTTGTTGAATGAATAAACTTGTTGTTCTAATTCAATTGGCAGTTTAAAAATTTCATTTTTTAACTCTTGATTTAGAATTGGTGGTTCTTCAAATTCTTTTTTTTGAGTGGAAGTGAGAATTTTTATAAGAGGCATATGAAATCTTTAATTGGATAAGAAAAGAGAGGAAATTAAATTCCTGCTCCATTTTCAAAAGTTCTTAATTGTCGAGGAATAATTCCTACAATATCACCTATATTAATATTTTTATATTTAAACTCATGGTGTGATATTTCTACTAAAATTGTTTTACTGCTTTTTAAATCTTCTAAATCAATTTTAACTTGAGAACCAGCTAATTGTATATATTTTATTTGTGCTTGTGAAATAATATCACTTTCATCTTTCGAGACAATTTCAAGCTCATGAGGTCTAATATGATATTTCTTTTCACTTTGTTCATTTCTTTCATGAAATAGATTTACATTTCCTAAAAAACTAATCACAAACTCATTTTTAGGTTTATGAAAAACTTCTTCTGGAGTTCCAATTTGTTCAATCTTTCCTTTATTAATTACAACTATTCTATTTGCAACTTCCAACGCTTCTTCTTGGTCATGGGTTACTAAAACAGTAGTAATTCCCAATTCTTCTTGAAGTTCTTTTAACCATTTTCTCAAATCTGCTCTAACCTTTGCATCTAATGCACCAAATGGTTCATCTAAAAGTAAAACTTTTGGCTCAACAGCTAAAGCCCTAGCAAGTGCTACTCTTTGTCTCTGCCCACCAGATAATTGCCAAGGAAATCTATTTTCAAATCCATCAAGTTGAATAAGTTCTAAAAGTTTTGTAACTTTTTTATTTATCTGCTCATTTGATAATCTTTCCTTTTTAGGTTTTACTCTTAATCCAAAAGCAATATTTTCAAAAACAGTCATATGTTTAAAAAGCGCATAATGTTGAAATACAAATCCTATATCCCTATCACCTATATCTTTTTTTGAGACATCAATATTATTAAATAAAATCTCACCTTTATCTGTATCATCTACTGTTTCAAGTCCTGCAATCATTCTTAAAAGTGTAGTTTTTCCACTTCCTGATGGTCCTAAAAGTGCTAATAGTTCACCTTCTACTATCTCTAAATTTATATTATCAAGAGCTACAAAGTTTCCAAAATATTTTGTTAGATTTTTTACTTCAATTTTCATTTTATTATTCCTTGTCTATTCTTCATTTTTTAATTTTTTTAATTCTCTTGATACTTTCCACTCTAAAATATATTTTAGAACCAAAGTTAAAAGAGCAAGTATTGCTAAAAGCGTAGAAACTGCAAATGCTGCTACAAAGTTATATTCGTTATATAAAATCTCAACTTGTAGAGGCATAGTGTTTGTAACCCCTTGAATATGACCTGAAACCACAGAAACTGCTCCAAACTCTCCCATCGCTCTTGCATTACATAAAATTACTCCATAAAGTAAACCCCATTTTATATTAGGTAGTGTCACTTTCCAAAATGTTTGAAAACCATTAGCTCCTAAAAGAAGTGCTGCTTGTTCTTCGTCATTTCCTTGTTCTTGCATAAGTGGAATTAATTCCCTTGCAACAAATGGGAAAGTTACAAATATAGTTGCTAACACGATTCCTGGAACTGCAAAAATAATCTGAACATCATTTTCAATCAACCAAGAACCAAACCAACCTTGAGCACCAAATAATAAAATATATACAAACCCTGAAATTACAGGACTTACCGCAAAAGGTAAATCAATCAAAGTTATTAAAAAACTTTTTCCAAAAAAAGAGTATTTAGCTATTGCCCAAGATGCACACACTCCAAAAACTAGATTTAAAGGAACTGCAATTGCTGCTGTTATAAATGTAAGTTTTATGGCTTGCAAAACATATTCATCATTAAAACTTGTAAAATATGCCTCTGCACCTTTTCTAAAAGCTTCTGCAAATATAGTAATCAAAGGAACAACCAACATAATCATCAAAAAACTAACAGCCGTTCCTATTAATAAATATTTTACAACTCTTGATTCATCTAGCGATGTTTGTGAATTACTTCGTGTTTTCATATAGCCTCCATTCCTCTTCTTCTTGAACTCCATCTTTGAAGTATATTTATTAATAACAACATTACAAAAGAAATTATTAACATCACAACTGCAATTGCCGTTGCTCCTACATAATCGTATTGTTCAAGTTTAGTGATAATTAATAATGTACTAATTTCAGTTCTAAATGGCATATTTCCTGAAATAAATACAACCGAACCATATTCACCTAAAGCTCTTGCAAAAGAAAGTGCAAATCCTGTTAAAACTGCTGGAAAAATAGTAGGAAGTATTACTTTATAAAATGTTTGCCATCTATTTGCACCTAAACTTGAAGCTGCTTCTTCTTGCTCTACTTCAAGCTCTTCTAAAGCTGGTTGAACTGTTCTAACCACAAAAGGAAGACCAATAAAAATTAAAGCAATAGTAATACCAATAGGTGTAAAAACTATTTTAATTCCTAGTGGTTCTAAATGCTCTCCAAACCATCCTTGAGATGAATAAAGTGTAGTAAGAGCAATTCCAGAAACAGCTGTTGGAAGTGCAAATGGTAAATCAACCATCGCATCAAATATTCTTTTTCCAAAAAATTCATATCTTACTAAACACCAAGCAACAATAACACCAAAAAATGTATTTATTAGTGCAGCTATAATTGAAGTATAAAATGTAAGTTTATAACTTTCAACTACTCTATCATCTGTTGTTGCTTTAAAAAACTCATCCCAACCTAAACTAAAAGCTTCTGTAAATAGAGCAATTAATGGGATAAGAACAATGATACTAAGATAGAATATTGTATATCCCATTGTTAAACCAAATCCTGGTATTGAGGATTTAGGTCGTTTTAATATGCCAAAATTTAGTCGCATTAATCTCCTTTTTTAATAATTTTATAGACCTTCCTAATTCTTGCTATAGCAATACCTTAAACACATAGACATATCATCATTTGTATTACACATCATAATTTATCTCCTAATATTAAATTTTATAAAATTGTATTAGCAATTAAAGATGCAATCGTTGCAATTGATACTTCAAAAGTTAAAACAATTATCAAATCTTTTTTTTCATTAAAACTATTAATAAGTTTATTCATAAAATTTCTCCTAAATAATAAAAGGAAGGTCTATAAAATTATTATCAGTATCTAAAATAAGTAGATACTGATAAATTAATTATCTATAAATAGAATCAAATACTCCACCATCGTTAAAATGAGTTTCTTGAGCACTTTTCCATCCACCAAAAACTTTATCTACAGTTAATAACTCAAGTTCTGGGAATCTTGCTAAATCTTCTTTATTGGCAAATTCACTTTTATATGGTCTATAATAATGCTTAGCTGCTAATTTTTGTCCAATTGGAGAATATAAATATTCTAAATATGCTTTTGATACTTGATAAGTTCCATGTTTTTTTGCATTTTCATCTGCAACAGTTACAGGTGGTTCCGCTAAAATTGAAATTGATGGAACAACTATTTCAAATTGATCTTTCCCTAATTCATTTATTGCTAAAAATGCTTCATTTTCCCAAGCTAATAAAACATCTCCAATTTTTCTTTGAACAAAAGTATTTGTAGAACCTCTTGCACCTGAATCAAGAACAGGAACATTTTTATAAACTTTTCTAACAAACTCTTTTGCTTTTTCATCAGCATTTTTATATTCAACTGAATCTTTATTTATGTTTTCTAAACTTCCCAACTCTTTTTTAAGAGCATATGTATAAGCTGCAAGATAATTCCATCTAGCACCTCCAGAAGTTTTTGGATTTGGAGTGATAACTTCAACTCCACTTTTTGTTAAATCATTCCAATCTTTTATTTCTTTAGGATTTCCTTTTCGAACTAAGAAAACTATTGTTGATGCATAAGGAGATGAATTATTCTCTAATCTTTTTTGCCAATCACTAGAAAAAAGATTTGTTTTCTCACTAATTTTGTCAATATCATAAGCAAGTGCTAAAGTAATAACGTCAGCTTTAAGTCCATCAATTACAGCTCTTGCTTGTTTTCCCGCACCTCCATGAGATTGTTTTATAATAACTTCTTGACCAGTTTTTTCTTCCCAGTATTTTGCAAATTCTTTGTTATAATCTGCATATAATTCTCTTGTTGGATCATACGAAACATTTAAAATTTCTACTTTATCTTTTGCATAAAGATTTAAACTTGTTGCAACTAAACTACCTAATAAAACCAATTTTGTTTTTCTAACTATATTTTTCATTTTTTCCTACAATTTATAATACACTAAATGTGTGAATATTAAAGATTTAAAAAAAAATCTCACCTTTTACTTTACTTTTTTAAATTTAACTTACACATGTCGCACATCATTTTTTATCCCTTTTATATAATATACACTAATAGATGAATATTAAAATATTAAAAAAATTGATGGTTTAAATTCCTAAACCACCAACAAAACCTTCATTATAAATATCATCTTTCTTTATTGGAGCTTGATTTAAACAAGCGGCAATAGTCATTTTATCTAAGATTTGAGCTGTTAAGTTTCTAATATTTAAAAACACTCTTCTAAAATAACATTTACTCTCTTGGCTACATGGCTCATAATTTGAAACACTTACACAAGAAATCATTGCTAACATTCCCTCAAAGTGACGAATAACCTCACCTAAAGTTATATCATTTGCATCTTTAGCTAAAACATATCCACCATAACGACCCGGAATACTTTTTACCCAACCGGCATTATTCATCTCTAACATAATATTTTCCAAAAATCTTCTTGGAACATCAGTATATTCAGAAAGATTTTTTGTTGAGATTGACTCACCTTTTAACTCTGCTATTGCAAATAATGCTCTTAATGCATAATCAGTTTTTTTAGATACTTTCATTTAACACCTACTAAATTGGTGAAATTATAATAGAAAAATATTTTTTTGTCAAGAGACTTTTACTTAACTAATAATATTCATAAGAAAAAATAAAAAACTCACTAAAAATATAAATGATAAGAGCATTAGTAGAACAAATTTTGAATTCATGTTGGAGAGTATACCACATTTACATTTTTATAACATTGATTAGCACGAATCCACCTATAAAGTGTAGCCAAAGATACACCTAAATCTTTTGCCACATCTTTTGGTGGAATCCCAGATTCTAAAAGTTTTTTTGCACTTGTAAGTTTACTATCAGTCATAGTTCTTTTTCTTCCACCAACACGTCCTAACTTTTTAGCAGATTCAAGTCCAGCTTTTGTACGTTCAACAATTAATTCTCTTTCCATTTGGGCTAAACTTGCCATCACATGAAAAAAGAATCTTCCACTTGGTGTTGATGTATCTATTGAATCAGTTAAACTTTTAAAATGTATATTTTTAGAATTAAGTTCACTCACAAGTTCAATTAGACTTTTTACACTTCTTCCTAATCTATCAAGTTTCCATACAACTAAAGTGTCATTTTCTCTTAGCATTTCAAGAGCTTTTAAAAGACCTGGACGATTATCTTTATACTACTTAACATTATTTCTCAAGCACTTTTTTTGCATAATCTCTTAATTCACCAGTTGGTGAAATATATTTATATAAAGTTGCTCTTGAGATTTTTAACTCTTTACAAAGTTCAGCAACACTTGTGTCTCTATTTTTCATACTAGCTTCTGCAAGTCTTACTTGTGCTTTTGTAAGATTAAATTTTCTTCCACCCATTCTTCCTCTTGCACGAGCTGCAGTAATACCTGCTATTGTTCTTTCTCGAATTAATTCTCTTTCAAATTCAGCTAATGCTCCAAATATGGAAAATATCATTTTACCAGCTGGTGTTGTTGTATCTATATTTACACCTTGACCACTTAAAACTTTAAATCCTATTTTTCTTTTTGTTAAATCTTCAACAGTTTGAATTAAATGTTTTAAATTTCTTCCAAGTCTATCAAGTTTATATACAACTAAAATATCATCTTCTCTTAAAGCCTTTAAACAATTTTCTAATCCTGGTCTTTCATCTTTACTTCCAGAAATTTTATCACTATAAATATTTTCTTCTTTTACTCCTGAATTTGTAAGTGCATCAATTTGTAAATCTAAAACTTGTGAATTATCTGATTTTGAAACACGAGCATAACCTATTAACATTTTAGAAATTCCTTTTTGAAAAATATGTATATTAAATGAACGTTTAATTTACATTATAAAAACCATACAAAATTATATTGTAAAAATGTAAATTAACTAATATATTATTCAAAGTATATTAAATATATTATAGAATTTAAATAAATTACACTAAAAAGAAGTTTTTTGTACTTTTAGAAATTTTTACAAAAAATTAAGAGAAAAAAGTCAATGATTTTATATTAGAATTAGATTTAAGCTATTTTAAATATTGTTGGAAAAAAAATCCCTTTGTAGGTCTATACCGTACTTTTAATTGCTTCAAGATATTTTGAAGCAATTAAAACAGAACAATTTGATAATTGATAATATAAACCCCTGCAACAATAAGTAAAACAGCACTGATTTTTTGCATATGAGGCAAAATTGAGCGTATTTTTTGTGCAATAAAATCTTTTGCAAAAATTGAACCAATGATGACAGTTATCATCAATGAACTTATGCCTACAAAATATGCCACAATATAGCCAAATCCTAAAAAGGTGTTGGGTTCACTTAATGCCTGTGAAGCTACTACTAAAAAAAGTGGAAACAAACATCCCAAAGCTCCTATGGCATAGGCTATTCCAAAGAAGAAAGACTCTTTGATTTCATTGTCATGTTTTTTTTCATTGAGATGAATATTAAGACTAAACTCCTTACCAAATAACATTAAAACAGCCATAACTATCAAAATAACACCCAAAGAAACAGCTACATATTTCATATACTCTTTGATAAGTTCAGCTGCGATTACGATAAAAACACTGGCAATGGCATAAATGAGAAAAATGCCTAAAATAGAGAAAAATGCTAACTTTAAACCTCTTAATAAAAGATAAAATTTCGAAGTGTTTGTCTCTTGATTTCTTGAAATAAAAGAGACGATAAAAGCTGGAAGAAGAGCTACTGCACAAGGGGCAAAAAATGCAAAGACCCCTTGAATAAATGAAAAATATGTAAAACTATTCATTTGCCAATAAATTATCAAGTAAGTCTTGATACTCTTTTAGTGTGATATGACCTCTGTCCATAAAAGTAATTTCACCTTTTGAATTTACTAACACTGTTGTAGCTTGACCTTTTACACCAAAATCAACCATAATTTTAGGGTTTCCCTCAACCATTGGATAGATTAAATTATGCTTTGTAGCTAATTTTTCAAGCACTTCATTGGTATCAGTTGGGTCAATACTAATTGATATAAAGTTAACTCTATCTTTATATGTTTTATACACTTCATTAATTGAGGGCCAATTTTTGGCACAAGTTGGACACCAAGAAGCTGTAAAATAGACCAATAAAGGTTTTTTTGTTTGTAAATAACCATCCAAAGAGACTTTTTCTCCTTGTGTTGTAGTTGCACTAAATTGTGGTGCCATATTTGGTGCTGCAAAAATTGCACTTGCCATTAAAAGCATTGATAAAAGAATTTTTTTCATTGTAATTACCCTTGTGATTTTTTAAATAAATGTGATTATAGAGTATAAAAATGAATTTGTATGTAACAAATGTTACTTAAAAAGTGTTTTTTAATCCTAAGGCTGTATCTATAAAAATTAATATCATGATAAACCAATAGATATATTGGATGAAAACATGTTGGCCCTAGGATTTAAATTAGTGGTGGTCTTCACTCATTGTTTGACTCAAAGATTCAAATTTTAGAAATTTTTCTTGAGCAAAAGTTTGATGACATGAAACACATGCATTGAGCATTTTATTGAAATAAAAACTTGTTAATTCTGGATTTTTCATTGAAGAGACATGTTGAAGCATTTGTGCATCATTATGAAAGGCTCTATCTTGTTCAATAAAATTTTGTGGAAGTTTTGTATGCAACTCTTTTTTTTGACTTGAGGTTAGTTTTTGTTTTAGTATAAAGCTATTTTTGATATTTACAGCTGTTTTTTCAATAGTTTCATAATCACCTGCAAGCATAGATGACAAAATCTCTTTCATAGCTTTTTCTAATGCGAGCATCTCTTGCGACAATACTCCTCTTAATTGGTTTGAAAGAGTTTGAACATCCATTGATTCATTATGATGAATTTCATTTTGTGCAAACAAACTACTTGAAACAAGCAAAACAGTAAATAATGTCTTTATAAACATTTTTTGACTCCTTAAAATTTAAATTTAAAGGTAGTATCAAAATGACTGATATTTTAAATTGATTTTAGTCAATCACTATTGATTTCTAAAATTTAAATATTCTATGTAACAAATGTTACTTACAAATTTTAGAAATAGTGATAAGATTATTTAACAATAAATTAAAAAAGGATTTACCATGCTATTAAAAAACATTTACTTAGAGTTTTCAAGATTGAGTGAATATTTAAAATCACTTTCATTACTATTGGCAAGATTAGTTGTTGCTTATGGTTTTTATGAACCTGCTATGAACAAATGGAAAGATATAGATTCCGTTGCTGCTTGGTTTGGTTCTATGGGGATACCGATGCCTACATTAAATGCTTATATGGCAGCGTCAACTGAACTTATAGGAGTTGTACTTTTAGTTTTAGGACTTTTTACAAGGGTTATTTCTATTCCTTTAATCATCATTATGATTGTGGCAATTACAACAGTTCATTTAAGCAATGGTTTTAGTGCAGGTGCTAATGGTTTTGAAATACCGTTATATTATATGATTTTTCTTTTAATCTTTTTATCACATGGTGCAGGTAAATTTAGCTTAGATAGAAAATTTTTTGGTGAAAAAAACTAGATTATGGAATCTTTAATAGATTTTTCAAAAAGCTTGGGACAATATGATTTTGCAATACTGATGTTTTTATTAAAAGCGTCAGTTATTGTTTTTATGGTTATTGGAGTTATTCTTTTCATTTACGATAGATTTATCCAAAGAGAAGACCAATTGCTTATAAACTATCCTCTCATTGGTCGAATGAGGTATCTTTTTTATCTTTTAAGAGACCCCATGCGTCAATATTTTGGGGATGAAAAATTTTATGAATCTTTTGATAAAGTCAAATGGGTTTATGATTCAGCCAAAGGCAAACCAGCATACGCCTCTTTTTCTCCAGGACAACCTCAGAAAAGTGCCAGATTATCGATTAAAAATGCCAATTGCGTTTTAAACACGCAAGATGTGAGTGATGATTTTAGTGTTACTTTTGGAGAAAATACACCCAATCCTTTTAAAACCAACTCTATTTTTGGAAGAAGTGCTATGAGCGATGGTTCTATTTCACCTGAGGGGACAAGAGCTTTTTCTAAGGGGGCGTATTTAGGAGAGTTTCCTATAAATACAGGAGAAGGGGGATTGACTTCAAATTTTATCTATACCCATCAATACAATCCTAAAGACAATTGTTATTTGGAAACAAAAGAGGGAACTTTTTTTGCCAAAGGTGTTTATAAAATAATTAAAGTAATTTTAAATAAAGATACGGCAAAAAGAGTTTACAAGCATATTGTGATTAACACAAAAGTTGAAGAGAGTTTTTTATTTGATGAACAAAAACTTATTTGCTATAGAATCAATTGGGATGCACCGCTTGAATCTTTTCCAAAAGAAGTGCCTCATGATATTCCAGATATTATTTTTCAAATGGGTAGCGGTCTGTATGGGGTAAGAGACGAAAATGCAAAGTTTGATGAGTTACGCTATGAAAAAGTGATGCGATTTGCTAAAATGACAGAGATTAAAATGGCACAAGGCGCAAAACAAACAGGCGGTAAACTTTTAGGCTCAAAAGTGACCGAAACAATAGCCTATTACAGAGGGGTTGAACCTTTTAAAGACCTTTTTAGTCCCAACTCTTTTCCTTATGGAAAAACCCTTGAAGAGCTGTTTGATTTTATAGGAAAACTTAAAAAACTATCCCAAAAGCCAGTTGGTGTTAAAATTGTTATTTCATCTAAAGAGAACTTTGAAGAGTATGCAAAGCTCATTAAAAAAAGAGTCGATGAAAACTCTGATGCGTATCCTGATTTTATCACAATAGATGGTGCAGATGGTGGAAGTGGTGCCGCTCCATTGGAGATGATGATGACTGTTGGAATGATAATAGCAAAAGCTTTATACATAGCAGATACAACACTGAAAAAATATGGTATTAGAAAACAAGTTAAACTCATTGCTAGTGAAAAAGTGCTAACTCCTGATGATGCAGTAGTATTATTTGGTGTTGGAGCTGATTATGTTGCCATTGCACGGGCATTTATGTTAAGTGTTGGATGTATTCGTGCAAGAGAGTGTGCTGGAAATCATGGCAGATCTTGTCCTGTAGGATTAGCAACGCAAGATGTCAAAAAGAGAGCTTCTTTTTTAATTGAAAAAAATGCCAAAGCAGTCGCTTCATATCATGAACAACTCTTGAATGGAGTTAAAAATTTATTGGCAATTATGGGAATTAATCATATTTCAGAATTAACTAAAAATCATCTTATTTTTAAAGATCATACGGGTAAAACTTATATGAATGTAGATAAATATTTTGAAGAATCAATTATTGAGTAAAGAGAGAGTATGAATAGAAGAGTATTTTTAAAAAAGAGTTTTCTTACAATTGCTTTGACAGTTTTTTTTCAAGGTAAACTATTTGCTAAAGTTTCACCTTTGAATAGTTTAGATTTACTTTGCAATGATCTGTTTCCATTGATTAAAGATATTAATTCCAATAGTGCATGGTATATAAAAAATGTAGTGCTAAATCATTCAAGAATAGATTTAGATACACAAAAATTTATACAAAATGGCGTAAAATGGCTTAATGAAGAATCGGTCACTATGTATGGTAATATTTATACCAAACTCTTAGATGAGCAACGGCAAACAGTTCTTAAAACTATTTCACAAACAAAATGGGGAGATAGTTTTATTTATACGATATTAAAATATATAATGGAATCCGTTTTAGGTGATCCTATTTATGGCATTAATTTCAACCAAAAAGGGTGGGCATGGGTAAATCATGAAACTGGTTACCCAAGACCACAAAAGGCATTTCTATGAAATATGATATATGTATTATAGGTAGTGGCGCAGGAGGGGCTCCTGTTGCGTATGAATTAAGTAACTCAGGCTTTAATGTAATTGTACTTGAAAAAGGAAAATATTATAAAGAAGAAGATTTTAGTAAAGATGAATTAGCCATTTCAAGAAGAGAAATGTTCAAGCCCAAGCTTAAAGATGAATTTCATATTATTAATGAAAAATCACAAGATGGCACGCTATTTTCATACGATGGAAGAGAGTACAATTGGAGTTTTTGGAATGGTAGTATGGTAGGAGGTAGTTCCAATCTGATGAGTGGATTTTTTCATCGTTTAAAACCCAATGATTTTAAACTTAAAAGTATTTATGGTGATATTCAGGGTGCTAATATAGTGGATTGGCCTATTTCTTATGAAGAATTAGAACCTTTTTATAGCAAGGTTGAACAAGTTATTGGTGTATCTGGCAATGCAAAATCACATACTTTTTTAGAACCTCGTTCAACTTTAAATTTTCCATTTAAACCTTTAGAAGAAAATGGTGTAGCCCAATGGTTTGATAAAGCATGTGATAGCTTAAAGTTCGAAAGTATTCCAACACCTAGAGCTATTTTACCTCAAAATACACTTGGTAGGAATGGATGTTCTTATTCTAATTTTTGTGGTAGCTATCCTTGCGCTACAGGAGCGAAAGGAAGTGCAAGAGCAGCACTTTTACAAAAATGTAATGCAAAGATAATTTCTGGAGCCTTTGTATATGAATTAAAAAGTGATGATAAAAGAGTAACTCATGCATTGTATTATGATGATAAAGGATATTCTCATACTATTGAAGCAAATATTTTTGTAGTGGCAGCTCAGGCTATTGAAACATCAAGACTGTTATTAAACTCCAAAAACAGATATTTTCCAAATGGACTAGCCAACAACAATAATCAAGTAGGGAAAAATCTTATATTTTCAGGAGGTGGTTCAGGTCAGGGTCGTTTTGTTTTTGAGGATTTAAATAAAGAAGAAGAAAAAATACTTATGCAAAAAGGACTCTTTTTTAATCGTAGTTTACAACAATGGTATGAGTATGAAGAAAATGGCAAAAAACTTAAAGGTGGAACTATCGATTTTTTATTCGAACATTCAAATATCATTTCTAAAGCTTTAAGTGAAGTTTATGATAAAGAGGGTAATGTTTTATGGGGTAAAACATTAGAAAATAAAATAAAAAACTCTATTAGCACTTCAAGAGTATTAACTTTTGAAGTATTTAATGATTGGCTACCAACAGATGATTGCTATGTTAGTATTGATGAAAAAGAGAAAGATAAATATGGTATAAATGTGGGTGTGATAAATCTTTATGGACATCCTCATGATATAAAAATTGGTAAGTTTTTATCTCAAAAAGCTGTAAAAGTATTAGAACAAATGGGAGCTAGGGATATTAGTGTGAGTGTAAGTGCTAGTCCTCCCCCTAACTTAGTTGCTGGTGGTTGTCGTTTTGGAGAAGATTCAAATACTTCAGTTTTAGATAGAAATTGTAAAGCGCATGAACTTGAAAACTTATATGTCACTGATGCTTCTTTTATGCCAACAGGGGGAAGTGTTCCTTATACTTGGACAATTTATGCAAATGCATTTAGAGTTGCAGAATATATTATTAATAAAATTAGATAAATTATTTAAGTTGCGGGAATCCACCTATAAAGTGTAGCTAAAGACACACCTAAATCTTTTGCCACATCTTTTGGTGGAATCCCAGATTCTAAAAGTTTTTTTACACTTGCAAGTTTACTATCAGTCATAGTTCTTTTTCTTCCACCAACACGTCCTAACTTTTTAGCAGATTCAAGTCCAGCTTTTGTACGTTCAACAATTAATTCTCTTTCCATTTGGGCTAAACTTGCCATCACATGAAAAAAGAATCTTCCACTTGGTGTTGATGTATCTATTGAATCAGTTAAACTTTTAAAATGAATATTTTTAGAATTCAGTTCACTCACAAGTTCAATTAAACTTTTTACACTTCTTCCTAATCTATCGAGTTTCCATACAACTAATGTGTCATTTTCTCTTAGCATTTCAATAGCTTTTAAAAGACCTGGACGATTATTGATATATCAATTCCAAATAGGACACAAAATTCTGAAAAATCTTTTCCACAACCTCTTACTTTTGGAGCATAAAATATACTAATGAGTTTTCCGTGTTCCACAAAGTGTTCAAAAAGTAAAAACTGAAAAGTTCCACAAACATTTAGGGATTATGGAACAAATAAATAGAACTTTAAAATTAGATATTTATAGTATAGATAATTCTGCGATCTTCTGCATATTTTAAATATCATCAAGATGAGAGCTTATATCACTAACACTCATACCTTTTGAATAAAGTGATAATATTAATTCTTCACTACCTTTTTTTAATATTCTCTCTCTTTTAGGAACAAGTTTAGGTTCCTTAGCTTGCTGTAGCAAACGAAGTGCAGCTAAAATGTTCCATCTCTATCTCTTGGTATTGCTACATCTACTTGACCATATTTTGTTTTTAATGATTTTTTATTATGTCCATTTCTATAGTTTGAATTTTCTGATTCTTGATATTTTTCATAGCCTAAGTGAGAAGTTAGTTCTTCTCTGATTTGTTTTTGTAGTTCTTCTTTATTTAAAAGACTCTTTTAATCAATAAATAACAATTTATAGCCCCTTTTATTATTTCTTTTTGATGACTTAACGAATCTTTTGAATAATCTTCTATCAACTTCATCAAAGCAAAAAACATTGAATGATTTTTCTCTTTAAAGGCATTGAAGTAATTATTTGCATTTTCATAAGAACTATTTTTAAATGTTTGTTCAATTTTTTTTGATAAAACAATTCCCCCCATTGTAGAGCCTGTTAATACATATAAAAAACCTAAAGCTCCAGGAAAACTCTCAATTTTTAGCTCTAAATCTTTTTTCGAAGTTATTTGAGTATTTAAGATTTCTAAATCTTTTAAAATCAGTTTTTCTCTAAAATAAGATTTTAAATCAAAATTCAATTCTTCCCAATCATGAAACTTTGATAATTCATTTTCAACTTTTTTATGAATTTGAAGAAATAGTTTTAAATATGAAATATACTCTTCTTTTGAAATCTCTAAATTAAATATTTTTTTTGGTAATAACTCTTTTTCAAGATCATCATGATATATTGATGTCTCTTCTTTTAACAGTTTATGAAATGGACTTAATTGCATGTTATTTTCCTAACGTTTGATTTGTAATAGTTTATAACTCTATTTACTTAATCCTTAACTTTTTATTAAAAAAATTGACTGGACAATTTATAGACACTGTTCTGTTAGTATAGCAAACATGAAAGAAAAGGTGTTAAATGATATCAAAAGATTTAATAGTAGTAGGAATAGGTTCATCAGCAGGTGGTCTTGAAGCATTACAAGTTGTACTTTCGAAAGTTGAAAAAATAGATAAATGTGCTTTTATTATAGCTCAACACTTAAGTCCTACACACAAAAGTATGATGACTGATTTACTTTCAAGAATTACAAATCTTCCCGTTATTGAAATAAAAAGTGCAATGGTAATAAAACCAAAAACTATTTATATGACACCTGAAAATAATGATGTATATGTTTCAAATGGAAAAATTTATCTTACAAATATTGAACAAACTTTTGGTCCAAAACCTTCTGTAAATTACTTTTTTAACTCACTAGCTCAATCTTTTAAAAATAGAAGTATAGGAATTATACTTTCTGGAACAGGAAGCGATGGTGCTTTTGGGATAAGAGCTATAAAAGCAAGTGGTGGAATCACAATTGCTCAATCACCATCAACATCAAAATATGATGGTATGCCAATTTCTGCAATAAATACAGGTAAAGTGGATTTAGTTATTCCTTTAGAAGATATAAGTTATGAGTTGTCAAGAATTGTAGAAAACCTAGACATAAGTGTTTGTGAAAATATAAATGAAGATATAACTACTCAGTTATATCAAATAATTTACAGTGAAAAAGGAGTTGACTTTTCTCAGTATAAAAAAAGCACTCTTATTAGAAGAATAGAGAGAAGATTAGCAACTCTTAGAATAAACTCTTTATATGAATATGTAAACTATCTTAAGAATGATAAAGAAGAAATTAGCAATTTATATAATGATATTTTAATAGGAGTTACAGAGTTTTTTAGAGATCAAGAAGTATTTGATAAAGCTTATGAATATATCAAACAAATTTTAGATAAAAAAGATCAAGGAGAAGAGATAAGATTTTGGTCAATCGCTTGTTCAACAGGAGAAGAAGCTTACTCTTTAGCTATTTTAATATCAGAAGTTTTACAAGATAAAATTAACAAATATAAAATTAAAATTTTTGCTACAGATATAGATGAAGAATCGCTTAAAATAGCTAGAATGGGTGTATACGCTGAAACGAGTTTAGTAAATATAAAAAAAGAGTATATTGAAAAATATTTTACTGTTCAAAAAAATCAATTTGAGGTAAAAAAATCGATTAGAGAATTGGTAATATTTTCAAAACATAATATTATCCCAAATCCTGACATAAAC